>Ga0268261_10001887_pt1 | contig 14759 bp, 5 predicted proteins | sample TergutNc150P1_FD_190353 | JGI IMG/M metagenome (GOLD analysis project Ga0268261, IMG submission 190353) | Nasutitermes corniger P1 segment gut microbial community from laboratory colony in Florida, USA - Nc150 P1 (SPAdes) (version 2) | ecosystem: Host-associated > Arthropoda: Insects > Digestive... | reverse complement strand
GTGTCGTGTGTTGTCAGGTAGAGGTCTCTGCGACGAGCTGATCACTCGTCCACAGGAGTCCTACCGACTGTGCTGCGTCGTTGTGTGTGATCTAGAAACATCAAGAATGGGTGCTCCATATATATATATGACATTAGTCACCTAAGGGTTAACTAAAAGCCCAAAGATGAAAATATACAGGATTATATGCACCGCACGTGTTACAGAATATCGGAATATATAACACAATACATACAGCAGCCGGGGCTCCGTAAGTCTACACAGCGACTAGGATAAGGGCTGGACGATAAAGGAATAGTAATTCGACTCCCACCAAGGGTACGACTTTTTTCCCCCCCTCCCAAATGCGTCCGCGCCGGCTCTGAGGCTCACCCAACCTCTTATTCAACGAATGCCAGACTCTTTACGCGGGGGTAAAACGGCCCCGGAGCGTAAAGCTGACCACTCACTTTAGTACCGCAATTAAGAATCGGCTGAGCTTTAACTTTATCTTCCCCACATGCCTTCATGGCGTTGACAAGGACATACTTACTTTGACTTTTCCTGTTACTGTTATGGCTTCAAGCACTTGTTTGCAGTCAAGTTCCTCAATATAAATTGGCCTTGAAGGAATAATACACATAGCGCGTTTAATGTTCATGGGTCCGTGCATCGTGAATGAATGTCAATAGTTGTCCAACAAGATGCGACTATGTACAATTAATTATATTTCTGTAAACTGCTCTACACGTTTCGGGTGGTAACTCCACCCATCATCAGGAGCACATATAACTGTAATTACAGCATCTGGCACTGGTCAAACTTCCGAAAATGCAGTGTGTAAAGTCAGCTAAAGATGAGAGGCACGGACCCCTCTCTGTTACCTTCCGCGACAGAGACGGGTCTGTACCTCTCATCTTTAGCTGACTTCACACACTGCATTTTCCGAAGTTTGACCAGTGCCAGATGCTGTAACTACAGTTATATGTGCTCCTGATGATGGGTGGAGTTACCACCCGAAATGTGTAAAGCAGTTTACAGAAATATAATTAACTGTACATAGTCGCATATTGTTGGACAATTACTGATACAGATAGCGCGTGTTGGCTAACAAAGTAACGAAAATAATATTTAGACCAAACAGCGAGATTGCAAGATGAAAATGGAGGAAGCTGCATAAAGATAAGATTCATAACTTGTATTCTTCATTGTGTACTACGAGGGTTATAAAAGCAAGGGTGGGTGGAGCATGCAGGCCTAACACACATGGGGATGATAAGCAAATGTGTACATTTGTCTGAAAGCGTAAAGGAGACAGACTACTTGGAAATGCAGATGTAGATGGGGGGATAACAATATAAAATTTAAACAGCTGGGCTGTGAGGGTGCGAATATAACTGCCACAGGATAGGACCCAACGGCGTGCTATACAGAATATGATAATGAAGCTTCTGGCTCCAAGAAAGGATGGACTAGGCTCCAAGGATTCAGATTAAAAGTGCGAATTTTTGCACAAAGTGTTAACAACTGTAGACAGGCGACAACTGCAGCGTTAGATTCCACCAAAGTGCACGACAATTAAAGTTCCCGGCATTAGACAAAGACATGGCGTTAGGATTTTTTGTTTTCCCTAAAGAAACGGCTAAACCCAAGAAAACAAACAGTAATCGACTTACACCATTCATGTTTTACAGAGTTCATATTACCGGGACGGAAGGGGGATGCCAGTAGTGGTGGCAAAAGCGACCAAGGTGGCGGGGTTGGTTGCGCCGTGGCGACGCGCGGGCCTGTCTTCGTCTCGTATTGCTGAACGCTAGTACACCGGGAGCTTGGGACGAGGATGGTCGACAGTTGAAGTGTCGGGCACGGTTAAGGGTGGTTACAGGGAGTCAATGGAGGGGGGTAGTTGGAGCGAGTGAGAGGGTTGGAAGCCTACATCATCATCAGAGGGGACACAGAAATCTCCCCCCTTGGTCGTGAGTCAGTTGCGAGCTAATATCCGATAAGATCGGATGTGAATGAGTCCTCTGAAGGGCTCAACGAAATCAAGTCACTGTAAAAGGTTATTTCACTACACCTGGACACTACAGATGTTTTTTTTTAATTCGTTAAACGTTACGTGTTCGTGTCACACCGATGTTATATGGATTGTGCCATGAGACATTCACAATAATTCAAACTCCTGTAGTTCCAAGTAGTGACTAACATGTGAATAGACTAGTCAACCCCTAAGTGTCACGTTCCAAACCATCAGCTGTAAAACAAGCTGTATTTATTTCTCTTCTCTTGAAGGCTCCGACAAGTTTTAGGAAACCATTTCAAGTGATTTATGTGTGAACGGTATTAATGTAAATATGTGAACTACAAAATCTACATTTCATCTCTGAATCTCATTTCCGCAAACATACGTAAGAAACGAAATTCTTTCTACAGTTCTTTAACAATGAAGTTCAAACATTTATATCCTTTACGGTATACTTCCGCGATTTTAACAAGTTGTCGAAATAAGAAGTGCAAATTTTTACCTGGTGTGGAATTTGAGTCAGCGTATCCAAAACAAACTTAGAAGCATACAGAGAATTTAAAATAAAGTCATATATTTTACCCCGGCGGGCGAAAATAGATCACAAAACGGCAACAATTTAATTAACGTTGTGCGACGTGTAATGACATACACTTTTATTAAAGCATATGTCACATTTATTTATAACATTTATTTTCTATGGCTTATAGAGTAATTCCGATAATTTCCCTGCTGATTTCGAAGATACTAGCACATCTGGAAAAGTGACAACAGTAGCCCAGAAACAAATTTATCATAACCAACGTCCAAATGTATGCTCGTGTTTCATGTACTAATCTAGAATGACGATTTAAAGCTCGCAAAACTCTACAGTTTATGGTATTACTTTTGTTTTTAGATACGTTTCCGTTTGCACCCTATAAATTATTCCGTTTTGCGGCTATTGTGTACCCCACAGCAACAAGTGTTGAGAATAAATATAAACTAATGAACGCACGCATAAGATTATTCACATGAAATATTTATACCAGACAATTAAGAAGAAATATTATCTACAAGACTGCACAAGCATATCCACTGTATTTTTTGTAATGTGCATTTTCATGAAAGGATGTGTTTACACCGTCATCAGTACATATTTACATAACTGATTTAACTAATAGTCGAATAAATATCACTACGTCGGAGGCATGAGGACACATAATGTACTTCGAAACTTCAACAAAACGAGGGTAAATAGTGTGAGATGTGTGAAGTAAGGTTCGAAAGGTCATCTTCCCATGGGACATTGGCGAGCCCACAACATCGCGCCTTTTAAAACATGGCCCAAACGTTGTTAACAACCGCGCTGATATTAATGGTGGTGTGCGCGAACAGCGGGACGGTCCCGAGTTCTTGTCCCGTCGGGTGCGTGTGCGTGAATACAACAGACGTCTCGTGCAAGGAGGTCACCAGGGCCTTCAGTCATCTTCCGGCAACCACGCGGAGCCTCGAGGTGCTCAACACATCGAGCCCCGACGTCATTGCGGATATCTCAGCGTTTAAGGTCTCTGGTCTCACAGAACTGACCTTAAGGAACTGTCTAATTCGTGACATAAAGAGCGGACATTTTATGAATTTGAGTAGGTTGACAAGACTGAATCTCTCATCTAATTTGCTTACGAACTTGCCAGATGGAGTGTTTACTCAGTTAAATTCTTTACAAGTGTTAAACCTCAGTCGGAACTTTATTTCCAATGTCAGTAATCAGTGGTTAAAAGATGTGCACAATCTCAAAGTGTTAGATATGTCATCCAATAACATTTCGAATTTGAAAGACGACGTGTTTGCGTGTCTTCCAACGCTGCAGAGATTAAGCCTTAGTGAAAATCATATTTCAGTTGTTTTGCCAAGTGCGTTAAGCGGAATGAATAACAGTCTGCGCTGCCTCGATTTATCCTTTAACAGGATATCGTGTTTAAACAACGGCGTGTTTAGCGGTCTTCAAAGTCTCCGACTGCTCAACTTGGCTGGGAACAATCTTGAATCTCTAAAGGGAGATTGTTTTCACGGACTGACAAGTCTCCAAGAACTGGACGTATCTGCAAACCATATTTCTTCCTTGGATGATGGTGCTTTTAGCGAACTGAACAACCTCCAGAGGCTTAATCTGAGCGGGAACCGATTGCATGCGCTCGGCGATCAATGCTTCCGCGGTCTTCTGCATCTCCAGCAGCTAGATGTGTCGCGTAATCGCATCTCCAGCGTGTCTCCCGGTACGTTCCAGTCTATGGGCAGTCTGATGGAGTTGATACTGGCAGACAACCCGGTGCTGGGCCGCCTGCAACAGGAACTCATGGTTCTGGTGGGGACAGGGCGGAGGCTGCAAACCGTGGACGTATCAAGGTCAGGTCTCACTCAAGTTCCGGCCGCGCTCACGAGATCCATCCGAACTTTACAGCTAGCTGGAAATGCAGTGACCACCATCCGGTGTGGAGATCTGGACAGCTACCCTCTCCTACAACTTCTGAATCTTGCTGATAACCAGTTAGAAGAACTGGAAGAAGACGCCCTGGGAAGGCTTGAAGTGCTGTCTACCCTGTATCTGTCAGGTAACCACCTCCTTATCATACCAAGGAGCTTGCCAGCAGGGCTCATAACCCTCCATCTTCAGCGCAACCGCATTCAACAGTTAAACTCCAGTGACCTGCAAGGTCTTCCACGTCTCAAACACTTGTCGCTGCGCTGCAGTGGCATCACAGTCATTCAAAATGGTGCATTCAGTCAGTTGACAGCATTGGAGACCTTAGATATATCAGAAAATCCGCTGAAAAGTCTTCCAGGTAATGCTCTATCAGGACCACTAATGACTGTTCTTCGATTGTCACATCTTGGCGGCATCCTATCTTCAGCGTCCGATACTAAAGAAATGACTTTCCCAGTTACATCACCTGAAAGATTAGAAGTTCTAGAACTTGATTCAAGTCCTGCTCTAGCCCAGCAGCTTCTGGCAGATACAGCAGCACTTGCAGCGTTTCGTCAACTTCGTGAGTTAAATCTCATTAACACTGGACTAACAAATCTCCGCTCAGACCTGTTCCATTTTCTTCCGAGGCTTCGTACACTTCGGTTAAATGGCAACCAGTGGGAGTGTGAGGGCATGTTCTGGTTAGCCAACTGGATACATCAACAGCAGAAACACCAGAAACAGGAGCTGGAAACCTCCCTTCAGGGTGCCTACTGTGCTTCACCACCACAACTCGCCTCAACACCCATCATACAACTCCATGATGCAGATTTCAACATCACAACCAACAACAATGGTTCATCTACATCTACAGTCTTCTCTATGCCAGTGGAAAGCAACGTTTATGAAGCAACTACAGAAGCCAGGTACGATGCTTCAGTTACAAGAAAAACGTTTTCAGTTTTCAGGATTCACAACACACAGGTCCCTGATAATGAAACACTTTCCACTGAAGACCCACTGGATAAGAAAACACTTTCCACTGAAGACCCACTGGATAAGAAATCACAACACAGATCATTCACCATACATCCTGCACCTTCTATAGGGCCTTTTACTGACATAAACAGGTCAACAACAATACCTAACAGAGATGAAATGTCACCCACAAAAGCAGTAAGTACTATCCCTACAACCACACCACACAAAAGTTCTTCCAATGCCAATAATGCATATACCATTTCTTCCACTCTAACAGTATCAGAGGAATTAATATTCAATACCACAGTCGCTGAAGGTGACCTTATCACCAACATATATTCCACTGACTCATCGGTCACAAATATTTCACCCGACAATGATGTAGATATTAAGAGTGTCAGTAACATTGACATCACAACTTCTGGAGCATTTCTTGTTACTCAAGTACCCAATAGCTCCAATGCACCTGCACCTAACAAAACTCAAACAGTGACCTCTTCAAATGGTGCGAGTACAAAACAGACAAAAATGTCACCTGCTATACCCAATGTCAAACCACATGTCAAAGTAATGAACACCACTGTAAATGATGAAATACATCTTTTCACTGACAAAAACTCACTACAGGGCACTCAAAAATCATCCCATCACATTGAAAGTGCAACTACTATAGAAAATCAAAATATTTCTTCAAAAACTGTAATCAAATTTTTGGACACAAACATAACCAGTTTTGAAACTCTAAAGACATATATCAACAATCCATCAAACTCCACAAAAACTCTGTTTATAAATAAATCTTGGGCACAACACAAATTCTTTCCCAACTCAAAGAACAAGAACTTTCTTCCTAATAATGGACCATTTCAAAGTGCACACAATAATTCAAATATCTATAAAGTCATTTCAAATCCTATAAAAAATGACACACTACTTCAACAAGACTTCTCCAACAAAGACCCCCCAAAATTCAAGCATTATCAGGACAAGTCTCTTAACCATACTATGCAAGATGAGAACCTGAATGCAGAGAGTGAAGAAAACATAACCAGTCATAACAACAGTGCAATGGAGGCCAGTATTTTCAACAAAACTTCAGAAAACTATAATTATGGTAGTTCAGATTTTAGAAACCAATCTGCAAACCAAACAGCACACAACATGAAATTTGGCTACCACACGGTGATGAAGCATAATTACACAAACATGTCTACCAACCATTCCATTCCAAATTCCAAAACTCAACTCCAGATTCCATTATATAGTTCTGTTCACAACTCTGTACACAGAAATCATTCTACCAAGATTCCTACAGGCTTGTACACAAACAAACTCAAGTTAGCAGACAGAAACAATTCAGAGAATTTTGGGAAAGTAGAACCACAGGGCAGAAAGGAAACAAGTAGTGATGTGACCTACAGTGGCAACATTAGTTACATCAAGATGCAAGACAAAAGTGATAGTTCTACCGGAAACACAGCTAACATAACTTCACCATTGGAAGGACAAAATCTAGTTTTTGAAAATGTGACAATTGCCACGCGAGATACATCTGTGTTTTACAGCAGTAGGGCTAGTGACACAATTTCTTCAGGTGCACATATAACAGTAAAGGAAAACATTTCAACTTCTTTAGTCTCAAGTTCACATCCCAGTATGTTTGTTTTGTTGGGAGTAGGTCTTGCCATGGCAGTGGCGTTTGCTATGGCAATGTCACACTGCGCAAACCGCAGAAGACATCAAGCTGTTGAATACAGTCGACAACAGGACATTGAGGTTAGGAGCATGTCAAGTATTGGTGACCTGTGGTGACATTCACCCAGATACTAGGGTAGGGTCCCTGTAGGCTGGCAATACATGATCACAACAGACCTGGATACAACCCATGAACTATATTAAAATCATGTTTAACCCTTTAAGCGCCAAGTTAAATCCCATCTACCATCTGCTGGCATTATTAGGGGGCCACCATATTTTCCACATTAGCAGGTTAAGGGTTAAGTAACAACATAACTGATAATTTTAAGTAACATGAATACAGAAAAAAAATTTGTGTTTAGTAGTAACAGAGCAGCATGTTATGTTTCAGCGCACACATTTACACTTACACCATTCACGTTCATGGATGAAAGCAAACAGAATTGTAATAAGATGTCACTATTTCCTTGTCAGAAAAGGTCAGACACAAATGTCTACACATTAATTCAATAATGACCCAAAAATGTTAGCTGTCACTGTTCTGACAAGCAGAGAACATACACAGTTGAATTCAAATGCATGAAGCATAAGAATAGTAGAGATTATTCCAGAACTGAATGATGCAACAAGAAATGATGTTCAGTACACAAAATTTCTGATACCATAATATCATCGCAATGACAATTACTGCTGCTATGGGTGTACAAACAGTGGGTACTATCAAAGAACTGTATCACATAATTGATACTAGATTTAGGAAAGGCAAGAGTTTTAACTCAAGTGTTTTAAAGGGTTAAATATTCATGCATGACAAAATTATCACTAACCTGAGTATATATGTAGAAAATCCAGAAGTTTAATAATGATGTACAGTTATGGTTTGCAGCCTGATACTAAGACAATACCTTAATTTTCTTGAATGCATCCACATCAAAACAAGTATGAGTAAAATTTTACATATAAGAAAATGTAATCTCTGTTACAACAAATGCAATTTTTATTTGTTTTCCTTAATCCACCCTCCTAGATAATTTTAATTTAATTAATTCTACTGCAGTCTGAGGAAACTAAAAGAAGAAGCACGGCGTCCAATTTGCATTCTGATGAATTCAGTTTGAGTGCTGTGACTCAAATGATGTGAAATTTCAACACCTCCAATATAAATAGTGGGATACCAAGCCACAAGTCGCAGCAAATTTAACAACACAATAACACCTATAAAGATTATATACTTCTAAATGAGATAAGACAGTGATAATGAATGGTAAATTTGGAATGACATGGAATGTACAGCCTATGAACTGCTACAAAATTTAATCTTGGCACTTTTCTACAGAAACTGAAGAAATCACTACACAGAATCTCAGCCAAAACTGAAATTCTATCTATCTATCTTTCTGGTCTTGCGACAGCTGCCGCTGTCTTCTGGAACCCAAACACCATTCAAAACTGAAATTCTGGGATAAAATCTTATTACCCCTTTAAAGGGCAAAGCTGTTTAACTAATATAGAAACATTAAATTCCTGCCTCACAGAAAACGCACTGAATCTTAATTACAAATACCAATCATTTAGTGATGTCTGGGGAAACAATCACCCCTTACTCTACAGAGTATCTGAAACCCATAAATGAAGTGTGCACACATGGTACTTTGAAGAGATTCTGGGTGAATACCAGTGTGGATTTCATTTGGCAGAAGCACTATTGAACAAATATTTATTTTAAAGTAGTCACTGTAGAAAAACTATGAATATGGCATGATGTCCAATGTTTTTATTAAATATAAACAGGTTTTTGACAGTATCAATCGATATCAACCACAACAGTCACTCAAGAGCTATGGCATTCCAAACAAGATCTTGAATTTCTCTAAAATGATGCTGTCTCAGACAAGTAGTAAAGTCATGGCGTGGAACCACGCCAGTCAAAGCTTTTGTGTTGGGGCCGGTGCGAGGCAGGGTGATGCATTGCTGGCTATCCCAGAGTTACTAGTATGTGTATTTTATTCAGATAGTGGATATGTCAGTTGGTGTACTACGCTAGTAGTTGTAGCGGAAGCAACAATAACAGAAGCAGTAGCAGTAGGAGCAGCTGTTACACTAATTATGATGACAATGACGATGATGTCAACAACAACAACACATTACAGTCACTCATTTTGGAAAATGAAAGTTCTTTCCACTACTTGTTGATCAGTGACTGATACTCAGGTTTCTTCAAAATTCTCTTCAAACTGATTCATTTGTCACTTTGGAAACTTAAAATAGCCCTGACCTAACACCTGAAGTGAAGAACTTGACACACCAAGCAGTCATTTTTAGCACCAGCAGTAATGAACAGAATATTAATAAATACAAATAAATGTGAGTATTCATGTGACTGGTATTATGAATAAGAAATTTAATTATTTAAGTATCGTTAATGGATAGTTTCAGGAACCTTCTTCTGGTTAACAAGCATACGTATGTACATGACTACAGAACACTGGTCAAGAGCAACATACTCTTATGACATTACAGTGCACTGGCCAATGGGAACATATACAGTGAAATCCGCTTAAGAAGACCCCACATACAACGTTCGAATAATTTAGTGCCAAAACTTTCAAATAAGAACAACATGCACACTTTCCTTATAATGTTTCCCCCTTAACAGAATTTCCCATCTAAGAGGCAATAGAAGTTAATGAAGCAACGATTTTTATCTTATAATACTTTCTTTGCATCAAACTGTCTAACATTTTCTCCGGGTTTCCACTCATTTGATTTGTTCCCAACATAGTGACAAAATAACGCCACCATTTTGTTTCCGTGGATCACAGATGCAGATAAGTAACTCAACATTATTCCAAGGAAACTGTGTCAAGATTTGATGTCACATTCCAACTGTGCTGCTATCTATTTTCACACATGCATTCCATGGCGAGTGTGTAATCAGCATCATAAAGAAATGAGGTTACGGGAACATGTTGTGACCGTAACCATTTTACATTAATTTAAACAGTGTCAATTACCCTCCGTGCCAAATTTATGTATGTTTGGTGTTCACTGCATATTGTGTATGTGTGTAAAGTTTTTGTATTGTAGGACCATTAATTAATGAACACGTAATAAACCTGAGTATATAAAAAACTGAAAGAAATGTATGCTGTTGTCAATTCATGAGAAGATGTAAGGTAGTTCATTGCTACTTAAAATGTTTCTTTCAAAATTTCACTTAAGTACTTTGAATTTCTGTGTCAATATGAAATACAAGATGTGGTGCTCAGTCTGTGAGGAGCTAGGGGAAAAAGAAAGAGAAAAAAAAAACTGAAAAGAGCAAAATACAGAGAGGTAGAAGAGGTATGTACAAGGTATGATCAATAAAAGACCGGACTGTTGTAGTAAAAGCTTTATGTTGATAGATGCAACTTATTCAAGTTTGTCACCTTCAAATTAGTTTTCTTCGCTAGCAACACACCGCTCCCAACGTTTCTTCCAACTTTGGAACACTTTCTGGAACTCTTCTTTCGGAATGGCGAACAACTGATTCGTGGAATTTTTCTGGATCTCGTCAACTGTGTCGAAACGGCGTCCTTTCAAGGTAGACTTCAACTTAGGAAACAGAAAAAAGTCCGCTGGAGCAAAATCTGGAGAGTAGGGTGGCTGGGGTACAACGGTCGTTTCGTTTTTCACCAGAAAATTGCGCACAAGGAACGACGAGTGAGCTGGTGCATTGTCGTGGTACAACACCCAACTCTGGTTCGTCCACAACTGAGGCCTCTTCCAGCGTACGGCTTCCCTCAAACGCTTCAGAACTGCTATGTAAAACTCCTTGTTTACTGTCTGAGCACATGGAACAAATTGGTGGTGGATTATACCTTGCCAGTCAAAGAAAACCAACAACATCACCTTCATGTTGGATCGACTCATTCGAGCTTTCTTTGGTCGGGGCAATCCTTGCCCCACCCATTGTGACGACTGAGCCTTGGTTTCGACGTCATAGCCATAAACCCAGGTTTCGTCGCCTGTTACGATGGTTTTCAAGAAGTTCTCGTCGACGCTGACACGGTCAAGCAGTTCTTGACTGATGTTAACACGGTTTGCTTTCTGGTCCCCGGTCAACACACAGGGCACGAATTTTGTGGCGACGCAATGCATGTTGAGTTTTTCTGTCAGAATTGCTTGGCATGATTCAAAGCTGATGCATACATATTCAGCAATCTCTCTGATAGTCAAACGGCGATTTTGGAGAATCAAATGACGAACTGCATCGATGTGAACGCTGTCTGTTGACGTGGAAGGTCGTCCACTTCGGGGATCTTCAGCAATCGATGTTCTTCCTGTTTTGAAATGAATGTACCACTCAAAACACTGTGTTCGGCTTATACATTCGTCTCTGAAGGCTTGTTGAAGCATTTTCCACGTTTCAGTAGAAGTTTTCCCAAGTTTGAAGCAAAATTTCACACACACATGTTGTTCTTCCAAGTTCTTCATCTTCACTACCTAAAAAAATCGCAAGCCGGTCACTGCACTTGTTTACTTCAGTGGCTGTAACTCGCTTACTGGCAGTGATTCGGCAAGAAGCGTTGTGTTACCAATGGTTGCCGCTACTCAGCGCCACTAGCCGCAGTGCGTTCCACTCACTGGTTTAGGCGCTGCGCGCTCAGTCCGGTCTTTTATTGATCATACCTTGTATACAGCAATTCTAGCAACAATGGGCTACTAGTCTGCCAGTCATGCTTGTAAAATTATGTACTGTCTTCTGTTGAAGAATGCATCACAAGCAATAAAGACGGTATTTCTTATAATATGGTTTGGTGGTGAAAACAGATCATTTAATGGGCACAATTAACATGGAATAATAGTCTAGTAATGTGAACATCAACTGCACTACCGTATTACAAAATAATGTTTTAGGCTTACCCTTTTAACACATTTTCCCTCTTAGTATAATAATTCGTTGAGTTTTCACAAAAAGTCTTCAAAAGGATTTCAATGTCTATTTACATTCATAATATTCAGTCACAGATAATATATCACATATTCATAAGATAACGGAACAATAAGAACCACATAACAAATAAGCAATTTTATAATGTCAGTAGTTTATTATTTATTAATTACTATACTACTACTACTACTACTACTACTTCTACAAAGACAACATTACACAGTAACTGTCAGCAAAAAATCTGTACACAATGAAAATTAGCATTTTGGATAACATGGCTCTCCTATTTATAATACAGACACATCTAACGCACATGACTTGGCTAACAACAGTGGTGGTGGGGGGAGGGGGGGAGTAAAATAGACCATGGATATTACAAACTATACTTTATGAAGGTGTCAAGTTAGAAAGAAGGGGAAGATTGGTTTGAACCAGTCCTTAACCCTTTAAAAGCCGAATTAAATCCCATCTGCCATCTGCTGGCCTTATTAAGAGCTCACCATATTCTCCACGTTAGCCAGTTAAGGGTTAATATACATGCACTCCTTTCCTCCACTCTTGTCCCAGCTTTTTTATTTGCCCCTTTTCAACTCAGTAGCCAAAAGAAAACTAATCTTAGTTAGAAACAATATTTGGGCAGGAGGGCAATTGCCTCCCCTTACCCCCCACGTTAAGCCTATGAGTTCCAGACTCATATGCGAACATAACACCACCACCACCACCACCACCACCACCACCACCACCACCACCACCACCGACGACGACGACGACGACGACGACGACGACGACGACAACAACAACAACAACATACTTTTTCCTTGCTCGTTCCATTTCATCACACGCCATCGAAAACAACCTTCTTGTATGTAGGTTGTTTACTGTTCCCATTCTTTGTACTCTGTTAAATTTTATGCTTGATTTCAGGCTTTAGTCTCGAAGTGTACGAGAACTGCGCTCTTCTGGGTTGTTACGCAGCGAGTTGTGGTAATTTCTTATCGACGTTTCGGGACAAATGATCTGTCCTATTTTCTAATCCCAGAAGAGTGGAGTTCTGTTAAAATTTATATCTACAAATTCTTCTATTAACACCAAAGAATGTTTTAATTTATCGTTTTACGTATTCTGTCCGAATAGCCAATCTGCCTTTGGCTACTTGTTTGTGCTGCAAGAAATCGTTTCATTTCTGCTGACTCTGGCAGAGTTTAATCCTCTTCAATATCAGTTCTGTGAACTGTAAATTAGCATTTATTCTAAAACCTTTAATCTTTATATTTGTTGAGTCCTTTTCTGCTTTTGCAGATAGTACTGTGCGTCTCATCGATCGAAAAATACTAACATAAATATCACCGTATCATAAGGAATTAGTCATAATTAGTGAAATGAGAGGCGTAATGTTTACAGTGATTCGTAATTTTAATGGTTGTAATAATTAAAAATGCCTACAGCCTGAGACGGCCATTCTTAGTTTCGTACTTGTGCTAATGCGCGGCTGTGATGAAATGAAGATTTGTATAAGCGCCATTTCGTAATGCGTCTGTCAGCTGCATAGGCCAGAGATATCGCCATATTTTGCTGCGTGTCAGTGTGAGTACATTACGCGCACACAAGCCTGAAATATACGCTTCTTCTTTCGTACTTTCCCTTTCTTCGTTATTCCTTCGGTATTTTTTTTTTCTTTGTTTCATGCTTCCTCTTTCCGCTTATTTATTTGTTATTATCTTTTTTCTATTTCCATTCTTTTGTTTATCGTCCCTTTCGTTTTTGTGTTATGTTTTGTCTTTATTTATTTATTTATTTATTTCGTAGCTTTTTACGTTTGTCTTAGAAAAGAAGGTGGCAGAGTTTCCCCATTTACTCATACTGCAGTGTAATTGCACCAAAAACGACGGAGAACACTGCGATTATGAGCCTTGATTTATGGACTTCTGATTGGATATTCTTGTTAAGTTTTCTCACACACTGTGGGAACATTCATAGTGTTTTAATTTAGAACGACGCTGAACGTTGCAAATTTTCGAGTAGAACCAAGTTCCATCTAATCTTGTACCATACGGGCTGTCTCTTATGACCCAGGTGCTCTACGCCCATATAAATAACTTTTTCAAATATCTAGAATCCTAACTCTATTCAAGTTCCTGAGTTCCTAATATGAACACAGATACGCCCTTCTCCCCTGCTATCCTTGGCCTGCCCAGCTGTCTCGTTCAAATCTCAAAAGACTAGAAACCCTCAAAAGAGCATTCAGTACATTTCCTTCGATCGACCGATCGATTGATCGGTCGAACTTGAAAAGACATGCCGGAAATGAAAAGAAACGGGTGGGTGGGCGGGTTGGTAGTTCGTTGGCAGTCGACGTGCATCGGAGAAGCGTCTCATTACTGGTGATACGTCCGACAGAGAATGAGGGAACTCTTGTGTAGAGTTCCGTATGTTCGTGAGTGACAAATTGCTAGGCAAGAGTGTCATGTATCTGCGATATGCTGGCTGTTCTTTGGAGCGTGGCATTATTATGTAAGTTATGTAACGCGCGGTAATAAGGAAAGGAAAAATGAGAGAGATGGAAACGAAGATACAAGAAAGGCCATAACTCTAGAATGAGGCGTATTAACCCTTAGGTTACTAATGTCATATATATATGGAGCGCCTATTCTTGATGTTTCTAGATCACACACAACGACGCACCACAGTCGGTAGGACTC
>Ga0268261_10001886_pt1 | contig 14762 bp, 4 predicted proteins | sample TergutNc150P1_FD_190353 | JGI IMG/M metagenome (GOLD analysis project Ga0268261, IMG submission 190353) | Nasutitermes corniger P1 segment gut microbial community from laboratory colony in Florida, USA - Nc150 P1 (SPAdes) (version 2) | ecosystem: Host-associated > Arthropoda: Insects > Digestive... | reverse complement strand
AGCAGTGCTGTTGGTCGTGGTCGGGCCGGCCCGACCATGACCAACAGCACTGCTACCACCACGCTACAACGGTAAAACCAGAGGCTGCTACTGCAGTTGTTGAGCTCCTGATGTCGGGCGTGAAGACGCCCCAAACATGTTGAGCCGTACATAAACGTCCAGTAATAAACTTGAGAAATTGTTGCATCTAGTTGGTTGATTTATTTGAATTGTATGATGATGCACGGACTTGCAAACTTTAAACTTAATTTCCATATTGTGATAAATACATCTTTATGGTGTACATATATGTTTCATTGATTGTACATTTATGTATCTTCTGTTACTGGAATTTCATTTATAATACTTTGAGACATCATACATTTGACTTGTGTTTTATGAGTGTGAACACCCATCCCCATATAGAGCCAAGGTTAAAAAAAGAGTAGAGCTATACCTCTACTCTGCCTCTGGGCCTTCATGGCCTGTTCTAGGGTGAACTTTACTTTTACCTTTACCTTTACTAGCACCTTTTACATGCACTGGTTTTAGTTATGGATTTTATAATGTTACCTTCAATTTACTTGTCACTTTTATATTATCATATTGTAAACTTCTGCCATTTCCCCTTGTCATTTTGTAACAAACTTCTTCATAACAGATCAGTTACAATAAAATACTTAGGGCATCCCAACCACAGTATACATAGTTATTTGCTTTAACCTTTAAGATCCATGCGTCCTATATATAGGACGGGCGTACCGCTACCCTCCAGATGTTGCATTTTATATATTTTTTTCCAACAAATATAAGCACTGAGTATTTTAAACATGCTGCACACTCTCCGTTTTTCTCTTCAAAATGCCGTTTATTTCGTAATGCTACGTTTTTTGGTTCCTGTGTTATTCATATTTTACATACAGGGTGTGCTAAAATTTAAATGTAAAATTCAGGTGCCAAAAGGTTAACCTTTATCCTAGCAGGGTGGGTACTTAAATTTAAGAGCATGGTTTAGGGAAAATGTATTATCTGAATAGGAGAAGGCCCACCCAGGGTTGTAGAGCTGATGATAATGATTATTATTATTATTATTATTATTATTATTATTATTATTATTATTTGAACAGAAAATGACAAAATCATGAAATCAACGGCATACTGTGGAAAATAAAACATAGATTATGCAGCATGCCTTAAAAATGCAGTAAATTTCCTTGTTGTTCAAACAAATTAAATGGATTTCCTGGATTACTTTCCCATGTGTGTTCACAGATGTGAACTAGTCTTTAACAAGTTAATTAATGTATTATCTCGTTGGTTATTTCAAATTAGGGGCACGTGGTGGCGCAGCTGGTTGAGGCACTGCGCTACAAGTCGGAAGGTCACGAGTTCGATTCCCAATGATGTCACTGGAATTTTTCATTGACATAATCCTTCCGGCCGCACTATGGCCCTAGGGTTGACTCGGCCTCTAACAGAAATAAATACCAGGAATATTTCCTGGGGGTAAAGGCAGCCGGTGCGTAGGGCTGACAACCTTACCACCTTCACGTGCCGATTGTCTTGAAATGTGGGCACCTCAACCTCCTGGAACCCTCTGGGCCTGTCCAGGCCTGTAATTGGATTGCTTTACCTTTACCTTTATTTCAAATTATGACTTACACAATGTCAAATGTAAGAAGCTGTCTCAAAAACAAAATAAAGTTGGTTTGACTCTCAAAACAATGCACTAGTTCAGAATTGAAGAAGTGTCTAGCAAATGTACAGCAGCAAATATGAGAGCAATTCCAAAATCAACCTCCGATTGGCTGGTTAAAAAATACAAAATAGAGAACAAAACTTTATTATATGGAACAGTTACATACATAATTGCATTACTGCTCCACATAGCTGCCATCCACATTTAGGCACTTGTCGTACCGTGACACTAGTTTCGTAGTCCCTCGTCAAAGAACGGTGCCGCCAAGTTATGCAGCCAAGTCAGTCAGTTGTTTTGGTACCCAATGTGCACAGAACTTATGGTAACCCAATCTGTCTGTGACAATTCGATACAAAGTAGTCCTTGAAGTTTGTGGGAATTCTTCAGAAAGTTCTGATATCGTGAAACGCCATTTTCCATGCAAGCATTGGTCGACTTTTTGAATGAGTTCATCAGCCACAATTGAGTGTCGTTCTTGACCACCTTCGTCATGCATATCAGTGCGCCCATCCCTGAATTTTCTGCACCATTCTCTCACACAACTGCCACTCATAATATTATCACCGTATGCACGACACAATCGACGATGAATCTCGGCCGCGCTTTGTCCTTCTGTGTGAAGAAAACGAATCACAGCACGTACCTTATAACTGGCGGGAGCGGCGAAGATAGCGTCCACGTTTCATCAGTAATTACTCCTACACTATGCAGCGAAAATGTATTAGGGTACGCTTTCAGTGATAACAAACCTTACTTGTTACTACTGAGCCTGCACTTTGGGGCTATGACAGCGCGTTTCTTTTTACCAACCAATCGGAGGTTGATTTTGTAATTGCCCTCGTATTTCATTAAATTCACCAGGCAGTACAGGTGTAAAATGGATGCTGACACTACATCTAACAGGTAAACAACTTCTGATGTTCGTTTGGTATCAGGCACCAAAAAACTCACCATCCTTTGTCCGGGTTATGCAGTCTTACCTCCAGTCCCTCAATGCTCCTTGCCCACTCTGTACCACCAAACCATGAACATCCCTACACACACACACATCTACACACATACCCACCCCATGTACATACCTTCCATATGAATTCACCACTTGAGGAGGAAGTGTTGTCTTCTTCATTAGTATCATCAGAATCACTTTCCCAGTCTGGAGTGTAGCATTCTGGATCGTCAGGATCACCCTTGATGCTGAATGACGTGGACATGAGATCGCCATCATCCTCCTTTGTTTGACCGTTAAAGGGAACACAGTTCGTTGTGCCAAATATTTCTTGCTCATTACAGCACCGAGCTATAGCGTCATTTACATCTGAGAATGCTAGCATTGATGGAATTTGCTTCCATGATTCCTCTTCTGGTGATGGCATGGGAGCTTTTGTACTGAGAACAGAAACTTCAAGGTTTGGAAGACTCCACCCTCTATCATCTTCTTGATACAGGCCATTGCTACTCTGCTGCCATTCCTTATGTCTCTTCCAAACACCCAAAGTGTCATTTAGCAAAAGTCTCCTGTCATCATTTAGAGAGTTCTCTGCCTCAGAATTTTCTGGTGACTCCCTTGTCTTCACACTGAATACGTCTATATTTGGTGATGTCAAGCACTCCAACCTGTCAACTGCACACAGCCTCTTAAGGTTACTGCTATGATCACTTAAGACTTTCCAAGCCATTTCTGAAGATTCTGAACTATCATCCTCTTTCCTAGCCATTTCTGAAGACTCTGAACTATCATCCACTGACAGCACTTCAGTCTTATCATTTGCTGATGAACTCCTAAAGCTATAAGGATCTTGTACTGACACTTTCTCACACAATGGCAACACGGTTGTAAAAATGCCTTTCTCATTTGTAATATTATTGTTGTTGTTATTAAATATGCCACTACTTTCAAGCTCTGATATTATTTCTGCTGCCTCGTTGTTGGCTACTCCTAAACAAATTTCCTGCACATCTTCATACATGGGGTTATGAGGATTTTTTGATAATGAATGCAGGTAACATGGGTTGTACACACATGAATTCTGTGGGCCACATGGACTGTCTGGACAACTTATATGAGGCGACTTTTCAGATGGTGTTAGAAAGAAGTCTAATAAATTTTCAGTATCAGGAGACTGGAGAGTGGATGCAGATGGAGTGTCTGGCACATGTGCTGGGGATATGCTGTCTGGTGTGTATGCTTCATCATCAGATGACACTTCTTTTCCTGCACCCAGTTTTGAATCGACATCAAAGGTATCAGTGAATTTACTTCTGTTAATAACAAATGTATCTGAATTGACACCTACATTCATTTCAGCATCACTAAAAGCATTGTGTGGGCCATAAGGTTCATCAACTGACTTGCTGTCTTGAAGTGTTCGCCTGTTATTCACAAATGCCAAGTGGGACTTTGGCTTTGGACTCTCTAGTATGGTAAATTCATTTGTTTCAGTGTTTACTACTAGAACATCATCATCGTCCGGATGCTGGTTGGTGCCACGGACTACTACAATGTTCTTGCCATTTAACGCCAGGCTCTGTGCATCTTCTGGTGGTTGCTGTTCCAGATCCTCGAACAGCACACTGCTCTCTTTAAAACCTTTATCACATGTACTGCTTGCATCATCACTGCTTAAACTGCAATTTTCAAGGGCTTCTCGAATTTCTTGTTCAAACTTCTTGGCATTCACTTCATACAGTGCCATACTGACAGCATCTTTTGGATCAAACACAAAGACAGGACTGACAGGCTCTGAATCTGAGCCTGATTTTGGAGCATCTTGTTGGTTTGAGGATGCCACCGGGGAGTAATTATCACTGACTGTAGTTGTTAATGAGCTCACACTCTCTCTTTCCTCTAATATTGGAGAGAGAGGTGCAGGATACATGTTGTAATGGATCAAGATGTCTGTTCTGTCTTCTTGTGGGAAGTCATCATCTGGGTCTATGACTGCGTCTTCTTCCAACTCCCGTTCCTGGCTCTCTTCACGTGTGCAAGGCAATTTATCAAGCAATTCATTTCTGATTGCTGTGACAAATTCTTCATCTAGATTAAATGACACATAGCTGTTCTCTTTGGTATTGCCTTCCTCATGCGAATTGGAAGAACCTGAACTCACTGACATAGTGCATTCTTCAAGATTACCAGCCCCTCTCTCAACGTCTTCACATCTACTGCTCTTTGGTTGGGGATGCAGGTACCAGCCCATTGTTGGCAGGAACTCTGTGTCCTTCTGTAGTAACTCTGCATGCTGTAAGTCCCTGCTTTCTAATTCAGGCTTGCTACTAGCTGTGGCCATGTCTTCATTTATGTGTGTCTCATCACAAGACAATGTCTGGTATACGTTCAATCCAGAGTTTTGTGTACTTATTAAGCAATGACCATTCACTTTTGACTCCATCTTATCATCTGGCGAGATGGAGGATAAAGTTTCATCAAGATTATTTCCACATTCAGTGAAAGATCTGTCAGTAGAATGAATTTCTGTGGTACAATTTGCACCTGTCCTGGAATCAACTACAGGAAGTACACGTGCATCACTTGTACGTGCAGTTACAGTAAGTATGCTTCTGGTGTCCTCTTCAGGTATATGTTCAAGCAAATTTGTATTTGTTACAGTCTGCTGTTGCTGTACGGTAGGTTCGAAACCCAACCATTCCACATTCTGAGATTCTCTTTCTGACTCCAGTAATTTATTTAATTGACTGACAGGCACGTAACTGTTCACAGTACTGGACTCTACATTTTGTAATTTTAGTGGCAGCACAAGTTTTCTATGATCACAAATCACAGTCAAAACATCTTGTTGGCGAAATCCTGTAGAAGGATCATCATGATTATTTATATCACATTCAGTCTTCAAAAACTGATGAGCTGCTTTCATCTTATTTGAATCACCCAATTCCAAGGACTCATGTTCCAGTTTATTTTCCATATTCAGTTCTTCAGTGCTTCTAAGAAGCTGAATTTTTTCTTCACCTTTCTCAGCACTCCCCATTGTATCTAGTGCCACTGCTAATTTACTGTCTGCTATCTCACTGCTATTCCCTTCACATACACTATCAAAATAATCGAGATCCTTCACACTGCCTAGTGGTTCATCACATCTCCCAACTGACAGCATCGTCCCTGAGCTTTCCAAAGTTCTATCATTCTGGTCTTCATCTCTGGACTTCTCAATACAGTTGAAGGCTGTATCACTGGAACTTCTGACTGAAAACTTTATCTGCTCATCCTCAACTGCTCTGTCATTCTGTTCTTCTTCTTCATGATGCTTCTCAACCAGGTTGAAGCCACCCTTGTTAAACGTGTCCTCCAGTTCTGCCTCAATGTCTTCAAGGTTATATTTCTCATCACAGGCTTCCTCACAGCTTTCACTCAGACTTCCCTTATCTCTGAAACCGGAGTCACTACTGCGTTCATCGTCTGGGGTTGAGTGCTTTACCACATCTAACCCGAAGTCCTCACCATCATCTTCCATCTCACCAGCTGTGTCAAAACTCTCTTCTGCTTTTATATTCAGTTCTGATGCCCTCAGTGGGCTTGCTAATCTCTCTTCCAGCAAAACATTATCCATCAATATGCAACCATTACTGTCAAAGTGGTTTAATTTCCATGACTCAACAGCAGCGGCCACCTTGTTTGCCTCTTTCTCACTGATTATGTCAGATGGAAATGTAAGAAATAAATCTACAACATTGTCTTGGTTACAAATCTCTTTAGTTTCTGCCATAGTTTGAACAGGATTTGGAATCTGGAATTGTTTCCCTGCTATTTGCTCAACAGACACTTGTTCATAATTTAAACACTTGGAATTTTCAATTCTTCTTTCCAAATTTTCAGCAGCATTAGCAGATTGGGCATTCTTAATCTCCACTGGCATCGCAGATACTTGTTCATAACTGATGCCAGGTGTGTCACAGTTTTCTTTGATTTCCTTCACACATGGTTTAAAAACATTTCTATCAAAATCAGGATCCTTAATTGGTGGTGGATGGACAGACATCTGATCATAATTAGAAGTTTCTGTGCTACAGTCTTCACCATTCTTCTCACCAAGACTCAAAGTATCTTCAGAAAAGTCAGAGTGTTTTACATGTGTTATCCCTTCTGCTCCAAAGCAATTCATTAAATGTGAATTACATATTTCTTCATGCTTCTCAGTGTATGGCCTTGCTACAGGCCCAGCAACATTGGCAGTTTCTGAACCAATCTCTTCAACATATGGAACAGGCAGAATGGAATTTTTCCAAAACAGCAATTTGTTAATATCTTGAACACTGTGAGAATCTTGAATTTGTTTCATATCTACTTGTTCTGGTTCACAATACATGTTTCTTTCTTCAGGGCTCCACTTGAAAAGGCCTGCTTCAATGTTAGTGGCTTCATTTTGCTTCATCTTTTCTGGCAAAATATTGTCTTCATAACCAATATGGTTTAAGCTGGAATTCTGAGTACTTTTTCCACTTTCCAAAGTAAACACATCTGATGATACAGGTTTATCCTGCCTGTGTATGGACATTAAATGTTCTTCAGTGGCAATTACTTCTTTGTTTTCTTCATTCTGAAAAGGCACTTTGATTGTTGGATTAACCTTTGAAGCATTTTCTGCAGTAACAGTTAATTTATTTCCTTCTTCACAAAGCCCAACATTTGTACCTACAAAGTTCTGTGGATATGATGATGATGATAATGTACTTGTTCCACATTTCAAAACTTGAGTGTGTGAAGAAGATCCAGAATTACTAAGAGTTTCCTCTATGCTCTGTGAGCCAATCTCTCTACAACCAGACGACTCTGTAGGCATGTCACTATAAGGCCGGTTCTGTTCTTTGCTGCCTGTTTCATGAAATTCTGATATATCATCCTTTCTTTTAACATACTGCAATACATCTGAGCAAAAAAGTTGCATTTCAGGGCCGAATCCATTATTTTCAGTATCTGCCTCTTTTTCCAGTGGTTGTGTAACAATCAATGTTGATGGGTCAGTCTCTGTAGTGGGATTGGAACCATTACTACAGACACCAGAAACCAAAGTCACATCACTAGATAAATTTTCTACACTGTGTCTGGCTGCAGTTTCAGATGTTGGTTGTGAAACATGTAGAATTTTACTTTCTTGTTCAATTCTTCCATCAATAAATGTTTCTGCTGAAGTAAACAGATCCCCTTCTTCTATTTTAGTCATATGAGAAACTATTTGTTTATCAAAAACCACAGGGTTGACTATGGCTTCCATTTTGTCATGTGAATCTTCAAAGACGGCTTCAGTTAAAATTTCTGGTGTGTTTCTTCCAGAAGGGACTGGAGTAGCAGCAATGAAATTCAGACTTGGAATACACAGTCCAGATGTGTTTAGCTTTCCTTTAATAAGTGGCAAATCATCTGGAATACGCATACAACTGCAGCTGTCTGCTATATATTCATTCCCACCAAGCTCAGTACTGCTACTGTAATTAGTACCTTCTAGGAGGCCAGAAACTGGTTCAGTAGCACACTCTAACCTTTCCTGAACTCGTGAAATTGTTGCACTGACGTCCACTGTCTCCTGTGTTACATCAGTAGACTTTTCATCACAACTTTCACTAGCCTGAGAATCTTCCAGAAAATTAAAAAAATTTTCTGGAATATTACTGACATCGTGCTCAGCATTGCCTATATTTCTGTTATGACAAGCACCACACCCCTCTATGTCAGCTGTCCATTTACTAGCATCTTCTATGATGTCAAGTGCTACATTTTCATCATCAGCATTATGTTTTGAACATGTACGTACCAGATCACAATTTTCATTTGTCCTAGTATCTTCCAAAGGATCAAGGCTAGTCCCCTTCTTTTCTTGACTTAACAGGTCCTGATCTAAGTAACTGCTCAAGGTATTGGGATGGCTGCAGTTTACTGGCTCGTCTTCACCATGTTTTGAACATGTATGTACCAGATCACAATTTTCATTTGTCCTAGTATCTTCCAAAGGATCAAGGCTAATCCCCTTCTTTTCTTGATTTAACAGGTCCTGATCTAAGTAACTGATCAAGGTATTGGGATGGCTGCAGTTCACTGGCTCGTCTTCACCATGTTTTGAACATGTATGTACCAGATCACAATTTTCATTTGTCCTAGTATCTTCCAAAGGATCAAGGCTAATCCTCTTCTTTTCTTGACTTAACACCTCCTGATCTAAGTAACTGATCAAAGTATTGGGATGGCTGCAGTTTACTGGCTCGTCTTCACCATGTTTTGAACATGTATGTACCAGATCACAATTTTCATTTGTCCTAGTATCTTCCAGAGGATCAAGGCTAATCCCTTTCTTTTCTTGACTCAACAGGTCCTGATCTAAGTAACTGATCAAGGTATTGGGATGGCTGCAGTTCACTGGCTTGTCTTCACCATGTTTTGAACATGTATGTACCAGATCACAATTTTCATTTGTCCTATTATCTTCCAGAGGATCAAGGCTAATCCCTTTCTTTTCTTGACTCAACAGGTCCTGATCTAAGTAACTGATCAAGGTATTGGGATGGCTGCAGTTCACTGGCTCGTCTTCACCATGTTTTGAACATGTATGTACCAGATCACAATTTTCATTTGTCCTAGTATCTTCCAAAGGATCAAGGCTAATCCCCTTCTTTTCTTGACTCAACAGGTCCTGATCTAAGTAACTGCTCAAGGTATTAGGATGGCTGCAGTTCACTGGCTCGTCTTCACCCGTCAAGCTGTTTGGTCCAGATTTAAAGTTGATTTCATCAAAAAAATTGGATTTAGCTTCATGTTCCTGAAACGCAGTAGAAAGATGTCTGTCCCATGAGTCAATGCTGTAATCTGTGAGTAATGCTCCTTCTTTATCGCCTACAACAACCCTGTCCAGCTTTTCATCTATATAACTGCTATTCCCTAAATGCAGCGATACATCTTCAGCGGTAGTCGAGATGTTTGCAATTGGTTCGCTGCCATATGTGGTCTTCAGTCCCCTGAAATAGTCCAGTGTATAGTCTTCACAAGGTCCAATAACTACTGAAACTACTGTCTTGTTTTCCTGCAGATTAGAGGCAGGTACTGAAGTTGCGGCCACAGCAGGATGTATGTCCGCTGTATCATGAGAACTGAGTGTTGTTGCTAGGTCACAAGGATTCACCGCTTCAAAGGTCTTGTCACTGTCCCTGTTAATTTTCTGGCTATCATGGAAAAAATGGAATGAATCCGACAGTGTGTTGAGGGTAGACTCCTGGTCATGGTTTCTGTATGGGGAACGTGTTTCATCATTCATGGTCTTATTTGGACAAAATGTTGGAATTGTATCAGACATGTTCTGAAATAAATCTGAAACATTACTCATGGCAGGATGTGAGGAATCAATACCTGTTATTCCACTGTACGGATGATGATGATGTGTACTTGCAAGATGATGTGTACTTGCAAGATGAGGTGTACTTGCAAGAAGAGGTGATGAATTTGATTCTTTACATTTAACTTTGAAGAAATCATCTTCGGTTTTGTCTCCTGCGCTCGTTTCGAAACTGTCCTTAAGGGTACCATTTGCAGCAAGCGAACAAACTGCAGAACTATCGTATGAATCACGACTGAACAAATTTTGGTGGGGCACACTCAGATGTGGCGACACTTCATTATGCACTTCCAATGCACCGTCTGGTCCAGTATTTAATGAGGATTCTATCACATGTATTTGAGGCACATATTCATTCAAGCTTTTTGCAGTTTCTTTATGAGGAACAGCACCTAATGGCATAGAGCAGTCAATGTCCGCTTGCACCATATTAACTACTCCACTATCTATATCACTATATTTGAAATCCTGGCACCTAGATGCCAACACTGAACTATACACACATTCTTCCTCAGGCACTTGTCTACAATTTGATACACAGTTTTCTATGTTAGTACCAAATATACTGTCTACTTGGTCACAGGCAACTTTTGCGTTCATTGCTAAATCACTATGTGATATAGGTCCAGTGATGCTGGAACATGTTAATACTGCTTTATTCACTGGATTTTTATCATTAACTGCTATTATCTCCATCACACGATTTCCTTCATTAATTTCTTCCGAGGCATCATTGACTAAAAAATTCTCACACATGGTAGAATCACAATATTGTGCAGTGCAGGTTTCTGAATGCACAGCTGTTGCATCATCAAAGAGGTGAAGGGGTGAAGAATCTGTAACAGATTCAGACTTGGAGGTCCTGTTACATTCCCTTTGTGCTTCACGCAGTTTTTTCAGCGTGTCTTGAAATTCTTCACCCAGAACAGCCCCATGGATATTACTTTCACTGCTAAATGCTGTAGGAATGGCTGGTCTTACCCTACTCGTAAAGGAACCTCGCCCATTATAACTACGCTCAAAACTCCAAGTTAGAGAAGGAGGGTCTGAATCACTGCCATCACTGCACTCAATGTGCGTAAGCACCATCAGATCTGCAACTGATTTGGATTTCTGCTTGACCTTCTCAGAGAACTCTCCACGTTCAATTCGTCTCCTCCAGGTCTCATCTTCAGTGTCAGTCCCAGAATCTGTTGCCCTATTTTCTAACTGTGTGGATTTGGCATTATCTAAACTATCGTCTTGAAGACTATCTAGTTGAAATATTATCTCCTTGTCATCTGATGACATGCCAGAATCTGCACGACCAAGTCTGAAGTCCAGCACCGTATTCTGCTCTGTAGTCATGTCTTTGACAGGACTCTGATGGGAAGCACATTTGCTGGAAGCTTCAGACGAAGAAGAAGATGATGAAGTATTTTCTAGTGCCAGAGCATTGTCCAGATCTCGAATTGCCTCACTTATTTTGCGAACAAACTTCGCATCTTCTTCGCTGGTGGTTTCTACACCTTTCAACCAAGAATCAAAGTCTGGTTCTAGTGCAACAGTTTCTTTAACCTCATCTTCTCTATACTCCTCACTCAATATGCTTCCTTCCTTCTCTTTTCCCTCAAGAACATCTGTAGCATGATCCACTTCATCTTCTTTCTGCCAAACTGCAACACCTGTAATCTCCACAGTGCACTCACTGAGATCATCTATAGATCCACGAAGGTTCTGGAGGCTTGGTGACTTATGCCGTTGCTGTAGAGCTGGTAGGAAGAACTCGCCTCCAGAACTGCTTGCTAATGATGGCTGAGGTGATGTTGTGAGCGGAGTCATGCTGGCTCCATCTATAACAAGATTTCCTGAATCTTGTGATCCAGCCACGTTCTCAAATGCGGCTGGGGGAAGAATCAGTGCTTTGCCATCTACAGTCAGCCGTGGAGCTGTGTCATCCACGGGATGAATTCTGCTACTGCTGTCCTCTGTTGACTGAGTTGGAGACTGTACAATGGGAGTGTCCTCCGGTGATGTGACATGATTATCAGTTTTTGGGATATAGTTGGGCTTGAGCATCTCCCAGCGGCGCTCGAAGTCTTCATCTGTTGTTAGGCTAGAGCTGTCACCATTCTCGTTGTACTGTTTTCGGTGCATGTGGAGGTGAATCAGCATTGAGTGAACTTGCAATAATGGGGGTCGTTCCAGAATACAGCTCCAACAGAGTTTCATCAGCAGGTACCTGGAAGAAGAACAAGCCCATATATAATGTTCATCCACATGGTACCTCATATTTCTTTTCACACGTCCAACATATATTATGATGTTACAACCAATAAAACACAAGCAGAAGCAACTCTACAAACAATGTACACCTCAAAACATAGATTAGAAAAAGTACTCTTACAAAAACCATACACCAGTTTTTGAGTGATCATAATCTTAACCGAAATCAATTTTATTTCATATTTTCATAACCTAATCTCTTCTCTTCTAGTGGACAGATCTCATACAAGATGACACTCTACATCCCTCGAGTGCCAACTAAACAAATATAAATCATTAATAAAATATTTCTTTCAAGAAACCCAGTGTCAGTTGTGTACCTATCACAGACTGTACCATCAAATCAGGTTTTAGTCATTTGTAGTTTATACAGATGCACCAGACTACTTGTGCGTGGGGTCAAGGTGCGTCTGTACAAGAACTGAAGCTCCAAAAGCACTTCTGTGTCCTGGGTGTTTGCCAGAGAGAGGTGCTTCAGAGGCTCACCAAGGTGCACTGCAGTTTGGACAACACAAGCCACTGAAAAAGCAGTCTGTACACAACCAGGAATAAGCACATCAAACATCTGCAATGTAGTCTTGACACCCCTAAACAGATGTTCTGCCACTCTCACCCACCTGACAAAGCAGCTTACCATCACGCTCCTAAGAGTACGAACAAATACTAAACAGAGTGTGAATTTAATCACTTTGCTTTCAACTTAACTTCAAGTACAAGAGTATTTCAACTTAACTTCAAGTACAAGAGTATTTCAACTTAACTTCAAGTACAAGAGTATTTCAACTTAACTTCAAGTACAAGAGTATTTCAACTTAACTTCAAGTACAAGAGTATTTCAACTGAACTTCCAGTACAAGAGTATTTCAACTGAACTTCAAGTACAAGAGTATTTCAACTTAACTTAAAGTACAAGAGTATTTCAACTTAAAGTACAAGAGTATTTCAACTTAACTTAAAGTACAAGAGTATTTCAACTTAACTTCAAGTACAAGAGCATTTCAACTTCAAGTACAAGAGTATTTCAACTTAACTTCAAGTACAAGAGTATTTCAAGTTCACACAACAACAATATTGTGCAGTGTGATACGTACAGGTTCTGTCTCTGGGGAGAAGACAGGGATGGTAGGCCAAGACGCATGGTGCCTTCCCCAAGCACTTTTACAATCACCTCATCATCATTCAGATCTGAATATGGCAACTTTCCAAATTCACAGATCTCCCAAAGCACCACACCCAGGCTCCACACGTTTGCACTAGCTGTCACCTGTCAAAACACAACTTCAGTTACATATGTATATAAAACATACACTGTCCTTAGCTCTGTCTGCCAAAACATTCATACAAAATATTTTTTTTTAAATCCCACTACAGGCCTGGACAGGCCCTGAGGGTTCCAGGAGGTTGAGGCTCCTAGATTTCAAGACAATCGGCACCTGAAGGTGGTATGATTGTCAGCCCTACGCACCGGCCGCCTCTACCCCCCCCGGAAATATTCCTGGTACTCATTTCTGTTAGAGGCTGAGTCGACCCCAAGGTCACAGTGCGGCCGGAAGGATAATGTCAATAAAAAATTCCAATGACACCATCGGGAATCGAACCCGCGACCTTCCGACTTGTAGTGCAGTGCCTTCATGAGAAATATTAGGAAGACAAAAAAGACCAAAAGAACATAAACCATGAACCACCATCAAGGCAAAAGATCTACAAACCCCTCAATAACTCTTGAATCAGAGCCCAACCAGTAGAAGAATCACATATCCTAACAGGACAAATCCTAATGACAATATATTTCATACACTACATAGTATACCCAATAACAACAAAATTATGAGATAAAACAACAAACTGAGTTAAAAAGCTACAGAGAAAGCCTAATGTCTTGAAAACATTGTGAAAGAAATTCGCATCTTCTATTAACCAGGGGAACAGGGTTCATTTACTGGCTGGGGCAAATTTTTTTTTTCCTCTTCTCTATACCATTCAGACCAGTTCTGGGGCCCATCCAGCCTCCCATCAAATCCGTACCAGGTGGCCTTCTGTCAGGGGCAAACAGAAAGAACAACACTTACTTCCATCTAAGGGCAAGATTAAGAATGTCTGGAGCTATGCAACAACTTCCCCCATACATTTTCATAGCATGGTGCTTAATTAACCACAGGGACAACTCCATCTTTTTACCTTTACATAAAAACTCTCTTTCTTTATTAGTGTTAATCCTTCTTTACTATGCAGGATAAAGACATGAAGTGTAGATGATTTTAACACATGTCCATGACACAATGCATGTGGGAAGAATGAACAAAGGTTTCACTGTATCTGTAAATATTAACACATTGCGGACGGGTGACGCAGATTTGCATTTTTAACATGGTGAAACTCGGTACATCTGCAAGTTCTCCTTAGTGCCACTCCACAAGGGGGAATGTTTCCAGAGGTATCACACCCTCAAGCACTACTAGGGTCTTTGGTGAGTATTTCCTGAAAAT
>Ga0268261_10001885_pt1 | contig 14762 bp, 10 predicted proteins | sample TergutNc150P1_FD_190353 | JGI IMG/M metagenome (GOLD analysis project Ga0268261, IMG submission 190353) | Nasutitermes corniger P1 segment gut microbial community from laboratory colony in Florida, USA - Nc150 P1 (SPAdes) (version 2) | ecosystem: Host-associated > Arthropoda: Insects >... | reverse complement strand
AATATTCATCATTAGATTTCTTCATTCACTGTCACAGCAAACAGCTTTTTCTTCAACTGTAACAAAATTAGATTCTGAAGCTGTGATTAATATTCTTCCTTCTGGACTTTGACAAAACCAAGGACTTTTACCTTCACTTATTTTAAGATTGTAGCATTCTGCCATCCTGAGAGTGTCCCTTACTGTTCAAGAGTCATTGTACACAAACACAAAATTGAAAATAAAAATCATTTACAAAAGTTGAGTTATTCACCAACAACCATGGCCTTTTAACTTCAATTATTTTAAGTTTGTAGCTTTCTGACATTCTGAGAGTGTCTCTTATTGTTCAAGAGTCACTGTACACAAATACAAAATTGAAAATAAAAATCAATTACAAAAGTTCAGTTATTCACCAACATTGAGAGACAACAAAGCTTAATTTTAGTTTCAACCAACAAAATATATGATCAGAACTTACAATTAGGAACCGCACTAGACGTTTTCTGATGCCTCAGTTTTATATGCTTCAACACATTCCACCTTTGCTTTGTTTGGTAAGGGCAATAGGGACATGTAAACTGGGATGTCTTGCGACAGTATAGCGACTGTTTCCGAGTGTGTGGTTTTCCACCGCGCGCTTTATGAGTAACTACGTGGCTCAGCTGTCGATATATGGTGTCAGGGACTGAAGGGTGTGAAGGTCCGTACTTCCAGTCAACATCCACTATATGCTTGGAGTCCTCTTCCTGGAATGCTTCAGCATGCAGCTTCAAACCGTCACATGCTTGATTTCGTGCTGCTTGATTAACACCCCATGACATCGCTCCTGTAAAATATCAATGATTCAGTCACCAGTTATACTGTTACAAAGCTTAATTGAATTCTGCCCTCTAAATAATTTAGTCTACTTGCAGAACTAATTACAAGTTGTGATGTGAGGTTCTCATACCAAAGACCATTAATATCACAGTCTTCAGAGATGTAAAGCTTGGTAGTTTGGTAGAAATGTACCATATTTCCATCTTTGTGGTACAGGATCTGAGAATGGAAACAACAGCTTCCTGCCAAATTATGATACCTACTACCGAACTACACAGCTTTGCATCCCAGATAATGAACTTAATAATTTCACATACCACAAACCAAGGTACATGAAAAATTTTTGTAGACTTCCACAGCTTTGAAATTGAGACACCAGCTTCTCACTGCAAAGGCCTGTGTTCAGTGCCTCCATCTTCAAAGTCAGCCAGTCTGACTGGCCCTGAAGGTGGAAGAACTACACTACTCCAAGAAGTTTCCAACAATTTACCATCAACATGACATCAGTATTCGTCAGCACCACTATGAGAGCTTCACATTCTGCACTAGTAAGAATGTACAAGGGCGTTCAGTTCATAAGCAAAACATCTGGACACTAAAATCACAATGGTGCAGCTATTCACTTGGTGAAACTTACAAATCTACTTGACTACTCCACTCCCAAGTAAGATGTGATAAAAATAATGTGACACTGACCAGGAATGTTGTACTAATTTGTTCATTTATTTAAGGTTGATCAGCCATCAGTAATTCAAAATTTATTGCTTTGGATGATAGAATGATGGGGAAAAATGAACTGAAGGGATGTAATAAAGAAGTGGTCGGGGAATAATCCTTGCATTCATTTGGTGGAACTGATGTAAACCACACACCTCTGTCAGAATAGTCAGTATCTTGGCTAACCATTAACTGGGGACCTCCTGAATACAAATCCCAAGCTGATTCCCATGACCTGGAACATTTCTTCAACAGAACTGCAGGTACATGCAAGACTCTTACTAAAAGATGTCCTACAACACGTGGTTGCCATAAACACTTTTCATATCTCATGAATAAATATAATGCAATATTGCTGTACAAAACAGATGCCGTTGAAGAGTATGGTTGGGACGTAATTTCAACACAATTAGATTACTTAAAAACAATGGTCAAAAAATAAAGAGAAAAATATGTGTATCACACTTTATTACTTGTAAAGATCAACATTTGGTAACAGAATGATAAACAATGTAGACCTGGGGTCGGCAAACTACGGCCCGCCAGCCACACGTGGCCCACAGCTTCAATTTCTCCAGCCCCCCCAATGATGCATCAACCTTTTTAATCAACAGTCCATTTTTTATGTCACAGCAAACCAGAAAACAGACTTTAAATTTAGAATGTTTTTGACATTTTTTAACTCTGTAGGCTTTTGGAAAAGTTACGAATTTTTTGCCCTTACATAAAAATCTCGTTACAGATAACAAGCAAGATAGGGAAGACTAACTTTTAACCCCAATTAATCTTAATTTTGTCCCAAAAGAATTCAAGCTTCCCACAAATTCCCCCCAAAATCTGTGCAAATGTTTTATGATCTTGTAGATATCTTTGATTTTACCACGTCCTCTTGGCCCGCAAAGCCTAAAATAATTACTTTCTGGTATGTCTATAATAAAGTTTGCCAACCCCTGATGTAGACTGTAACTAAATAAAGTTGTCTACCATAAGCAATTTGTGGACACTTACCCACTACAGTAAGAATTCTTCTGATAATGAAATGAAATTACAATTCCATCTAAAATTGTGTCCTTTAAAACAAACACATAATACAAGATTCTGCCAAACCTTATAAACATATGCCTTTTTTAAGGTTTTGTGGGCTCATATATAGCTTGTATGGAACAAGGAAGCTTTAAAAAAAGAACAATAAAAGTCAGGGCTGCCACACACGTATGCAAATTTCACTATGTGTAACTAACTCTCTGGTAACAAAACACAAAGATTCAACACTATCGCAATTATTACAATTGCCACTACCAGCATCAAAGTGTACCAATGCATACAGAAAGTTAGATTCAGTTCCTTAACATATTTAGCTGTGGTAGAACTCAAGGTTTCAACAGTTATACAACCAAAGGATGTCGTTGGACACACTCATGACACATGCAAAATTTCATGGACTGTTCAAACCTTGAAGACGGCTGTCCCACAACATTGGTAACCAACAACAAACCCAAGCTGCACAAAAACCTAGATGTGCAAAGGCCTCACAATCATGGCTCATTTTAATCTACTTCATATCCTCACAGCCTGCATATGTTCACTGTATCATGCAACCATAAATTCACAGTCTGTGTATGCTCCCTGCACAAGACAGAATTGGTCACCCAGTAGGTATCTTGCAGCTTACATTACAGTAAAGGAAGCAGTTAATTTTTTTTTTTTTTTAAATATACATGGGTCTGTGCATTGTAATAATATTCTAATATAGAAGTCCCAACAAGATGCACATGTTACAGAGTTTATTTTATCTGACGATTGCTCTGCATGTTTCAGGTATCATTATCACCCATCTTCAGGAGCACAAAACAACTGTAACTACAGCATCTGGTAACTGTTACACTGTAATAGATAGAGTTATATTTTTATTGTTAAAGTGTACCTACAGATTAGATTAAAATTACAATTGTTGTTGATAATGTATATTCTGTGGAAAATACAATATGTTCTATAGAATAATGAATGATGTACATAGCCGTATTGTTGTCTGTTGCTATCGTGGAAGAGTGGGAACTGAAATCAGTTCCAACTCTTCCACGATAGCAACAGACAACAACACGGTGCTCCTGAAGATGGGTGATAATGATACCCGAAACATGTAGAGCAATCGTCAGACAAAATAAACTCTGTAACATGTGCATCTTGTTGGGACTTCTATATTAGAAGCAGTTAATGTTACCAACCAAGCAAGCAGAGAGCCATGTCATGTTCCGTGTGTCACAACTGAGTGTACAGTGTGAAGCTTTCATCAGGCAAGACACGCCTGATTTCTGCGCAAAGAATTCTCATTCTAGAACAATATTCTGATCGCAAATCATTTGCACTCTAAAGGAGTAATCTTAGCACCCTACTGCACTGTACGCTGAGTACAGCATTATTAACCATTACACTGCATTGTAAAGCCCGATTGTGTTTCCAAATGAACACCCTCTACCTTCCTGTTTTCAATTTCAATGCTACCCTTTCATCTCCTTAGTGTTCCTAGGTCCACATTTCTAAGAGACCTTCCCCGAAAATTCTGCCGAACACTTGTAATTCTAGTAAAGTCACACTTTCTCATAAGGATGCTTCAATCGGATATGTTTCTGGAGATTCCAGTTCAGCTTGGCACGATGAGGACAGTAGGGACACTGGAACTGTGGCTCCTTGCCACACTCCAGTTTCACGTGATTATAAAGGGACTTCTTCCAACGATAGCTTTTCCCACATCTTTTACATACAAATCCCTCATTTGGAAGTTGACACTTTGTAACATAATGTCTTCTATCAGATGTGGGCTGCAACAAACCAAATATTTGAGTGAGATCTGGTGGCTGCTGCAACTCTCCATGCTCACTCAGCCTTCTGCCTTCCTCTGCACGCTGAATCAGCCTCGTGCCTTGCAGTGTTTCTTCAAGTGGTTCAAAAATATTAATTTTCCCAATATTTAGTCTTCTTGAATACTGATGGTCACTCCACAACCCCAGCTCTGAAAAACATCAACAACATATTAAATTCTGAAACATCTGTACTGTTTATTCTGTCAAATACATAAACGAATTATGACACATTACAAACTTAATTTTTTAGTATAGTTTATTTTTGGTTCAATTCATGTGTCTTATTTCAATTAAAACTGACAGATTGTGTGTTCTAAACCTTTATTTGTCCCTAACTTTTCCAACTCCTGGACCTCTCAGTCATCAAACACAACAATTCAGCATTCAAAAAATTCTAGTGATGAATCTGTAGAACTCTTCATGAGCCTAATACTGCCAACCACTACAACAATATCACACAGTTTTCAATATATATAAAAGCAGAAAACACAAATTATGAAATTATATGCTAATGGAAACTATTATGTAAGAAGGCAGTGACATATTGCAACAGTAAAGAAATTTCCAGATGTCTACAGTGCACGCACGCACGCTCACGACACGCACGCATGCACACACACATACATTTCAAAAGGACAGCAAAACAGAAGTACTTCTAACTGCCAACTGCAAAACGGAAAACTGTAACCCTACTTTTAAAGAAGTAAAGAAATCAAAAGATAGTCAACAAAAGGAATTAGAAATAATTTAATGATAAAAACAATCAGAACATAAACTAAATAATTAACAAAATATGAAAGTATGAGCATGTTTTTCAGAGCAAAAATAAGATTCCAAAAACAGTATTAAACATGACAATAAAAATGTCCAATGCAGAGAACATGATCAGGATGGGTAAAACTTTAAGAATTCAACTGAAATTAGGATTCAAATGGTAGTTGAACTAACAGCCTGGACATTCACCAAAATTTTGTACAAGTGGAAGAAAAGAGTTCTTCTAAAATGCGGGTATCTACCTAGACTGACTGCGTGGTGTCACAACCCAAAACACCACACAGTCTGAACAATGTAGCCATATTTTCTCCAACAAACATATCTTAAATTAAGATGAACGTTTTCTTAAGAATCAAACAATAAAGATCAGTTTACATTAGAATTATCTTTTATTTGACAAATCTTACATTACAAAAACAAATAAAACCAGAGATCACAGTGATGACATGTCATAGGAAATACATCATAATGTAAGGTAATTAGGATATATTAACAATATATGTCAATTAATAACTGAAATCAAGTGAAAAGTGAAAGAGAAACACATTGCTGACACAAAATTTTATTCCTTTGCATGCAATGATTACTGTTTGGGTTTTTCACTACTTTACTATTCCTGACTAACATGATGACATCTTTTAGACTTTCATTAGTTTTGAGTTTGGTGACTGCGTAATGTCATAAATGCAAATATTCATTCAGACAATCAAGTAAAATTAAATCACTGCAGTAACTTCATAAATATCTTTACAATTGTTTGTCTCTCTATGAAACAGTTTTCGATACAACTTTTGATGGCTTGCTTAGCAGATACTGTGTCACTAACAAACACACAAACAAAACCTCCACATAATAAACTTTGCAAAATATGGTCTCATTAAAAACAAAAATCATTATTGCTTTCATAGCTACTGAATAAAATATCAATGGTAACTCTGACATGTACTGGTTGTGCTTGTATATCATTTTGCCATTTCCCACATCATAAGCATGACATATTAGCAGGCATTACCATGTACATTTCACTGTGAAACACATCTGCATACAAAATGGCAGAAAACAGCCCAGAATTGAAGAATCTATAAACAGGTTGGAAACTGCATCCATTTGAATATGGATTTTGGAGATTTGTATTCTGACAGTGGTATATATCCTGGATATCATGCCTTATAGTCTGTTAGATAAGTGGCAACATTTCAGGGAACCTGCTTCCCCTATCTTCAGGTAGAGACACATCCAGCAGTTTCATCTGAAGCACTCATACCAATCTAACAAACTATAACATCACGCCCCATAGACTGTAACCTATCTTTATCTACCTCAAAGCCTTGAAATTAAGAACACAACTGGACATCCCAATCGAAATTGCAGTCTTCAAAGTATTCAAATTTACATATTTTACAGTTCTCAAGGGTGTAAACAGTGGTGCAATTCGTTGAGGCACTGCACTACAGGGCGAAAGGTTGCAGGTTCGATTCCTGATGGGATTTTTCACTGACTTAATCCTTCTGGCTGCACTATGGCCCTGGGGTTGAGTCATCCTCTAACAGAAATGAGTACCAGGAGCATCTCCTAGGGGGTAAAGGCAGTCAGTGTATAGGTCTGACAACCCTGCCACCTTCATGTGCCAACTGTCTAAAAATTCTGGGATACTCAACTTCCTAAAGCCTGTCCAGGCCAGTATAGAGATTGCTTTATCACTTTTTACTGTTTTCAGTATTCCCACTGGATATAATGATGATATTTTAATGTAGGCAAATATCATTACTTAAATCCTTAGAAAACGCTGCTGTGCAGTTTTCTAACAAAAAATGTACATATAGTGTCTTTATACCGTTAGTTCCTCCTGAAAATCAGATTCCATGAGCTGTATTAACTGCTTCTTTGTCACTTGAAATTTTTGCACTAAATATATAAAAAAAAATTATTTATAGCATATTTCGTACATTCCATATGCAGAAAATGATCACATCACACAGCAACAGCATATAAATGCCATGTCTTGACACTTTCAATGGTGCTCAAGATTACTCTTTTACAGTACACACAGGCTCAATAACTACCAAACCTTGTATAAAAAAAACTACAACCTTCAGGAACACAGAAATATACACAGCAAATATAAATCAGTTCTGAGAGCATCTGCCTTTGACAAACTACATTTCCTTGGTTTCTACCTGTAAGTATTGAGCCTTTTGGGCTCCAGTGTCCTCATACTGACAGTACACGTATGTATATGACACATTAAAAAGTCATGTGTCAATTTATTGTTATTATTTGTTGCCATCACATCAAAATATTTCATATCACATCCTTAAATTTTCCTAACAGTAATACCATAATAAAAGCTGCAAATTCTTCGTTACTTAAGCAGATAGTATTTCGAGACACCACACCAAATGGCATCAGTACTCTTATGAAGCCAAAAGTCTGAAACAGCTACCATGTTTGTACTATTTATGGTAAAGTATTACAAAGTAGGAAGACAGGGAATTGGTGACATCTTAAAAGCTAGTGTGACTACTGTCACATTACTGTGCACATCCATGGGTTACAATATATGACAATTGGGAATTATACAATGCATTTATCATCATGTTGCACAATCACAGCATTATATGTAAGTGGCCAGTTTTACACTCTGGTACACACTGAGTAACATGCTGGGTAAAGACCAAGAGGGACATGGAAGTACAAAACAAAAACCTTGTGTCCCTGTCAGGAATAAAACCCATCCCACAGTTCAGTCACTGCACTGACTGAGCTTTCAGCCAATTCCCACCATAAAACTAAAACAGCAAGGACAAAAAAAAGACAGATTACTACTTTAGACTTTCTCCTGGAAATGCTTCAGTTTCATATGTTTCTGTAGGTTTCCCTTAAGCTTAGCACGATGTGGACAATAAGGACATTGAAACTGTGGTTCCTTGCCACACTCCAGTCTAACATGAGTATACAGTGAGTTCTTCCAGCGGTATAATTTACCACACTTTTTACATCTGAAACCTTCTTCAGAAGGCTGCGTACTTGCAATAACTTTGAAATAACTTCCACCACCTGATGACAGCGTAGGGCCAAACAATGAAGTAACATCTGCCAGCTGCTGCGGTTGCTCACCCATTCCAGCACCTGCATCTTGAAACACCTGTTCCGGTGGTACAAACATACTACTCACTGAAACAGGAATTAAGCCTCCTGATGAATGATGACAACTCCAAGCTTTAGATTCTGCAAACATCAACAAGACAAATGTTAAGAAATAAACACAAACACTTCTATGTGAACAGTCTTTGTTTATTGTGTACTGGAATCTATGGGTTAGGATACATGTTGTAACAGCTCACTGACATTAATATCGTCTCGCCTTAAGACGCTATAATCTTTTTTCAAAATATGTCTGTGCAGGTAGAGTAATTGCAGAATAGCAAAGCCCATCACACCGTCTTTGATCTGGCACTCACCTTTCTCCACCACACACATTTTAAATCATAAAATTTGTAACTGCAGAACTACCATGGAAGAGAAGGAAAAGAGGACACCCAAGGAAAACGTGGATGGAAGGAGTACAAGCAGCCATGACAACAAGAAATTTAGAACCAGGTCAATGGAGAAACAGAGAGGAATGGTGTTTGGTTTCTGGAAGGGAGCGACAGTTGTTAAAACACGGGATAGATAGAACTGCAGAACTATAAAAACAACATTTTTAACATAAATATGCAATATAACATGAGTCTGGATTAAATGAACATTGTAAACTGCAGACATGAGAGTGGGGAAAACTGCATCATATGCTGCTCCGTGATTTGTATCCTTCATCAAATTTTTTGAAGACAATCAAATCAAGAAGCATTAGTTGGGCAAGGTATTTAAAGTGCATGAAATAGCAGGAATAACCTGAGTCACTTTGGAAGGCCTACATATATGGCAGAATAATATCAAAATGGATCTTCAAGAAATAGTGTATGTGTGTGTGGGAGTTGTGGAAAGAGACCTGTGGTAGACCACCTTAAACACAGCAGGTCTTCAAGTTCCATAACATGGAATTAACCTCTAAATTAGCTTGGCACCTATCAGTTCTCAAAGCCTGTGCTCTATGGAGCATGTTAGGTAGTCATGTTACAAATTAAACAGGCCATGTAGGTAGTCATGTTACAAATTAAACAGGCCATATACAATCTTCAAATGACAGGATGATTATACAAATAATTAATTTTTAAGGATGTGGTAGCAAGTGGCCATAACCTGCTACTTGAAGACACTGCCACAGCATGTGCATGGCAGGAATGAGGAAAACTTCAAATAATTCAATGGCTTCAGATTTAACTCAGTCCTCCTACGTGTGAAGCAGGCGAACCATACAAACTAGAGATACAAATAATGGAGACAATAATGGTTAACCCTTCCACACATAAACCCAGATGAAGTAACTTAATTTACATTTGTTTTGGGCATACAAACTAGAGATATAAATAATGGAGACAATATTGGTTAACCCTTCCACACATAAACCCAGATGAAGTAACTTAACCCTTATCCTGCTAATGTGGAGAATATGGTGAGCTTCTAATAATGCCAGCAGATGGCAGGTGGGATTTAACTCAGCGTTTAAAGGGTTAATTTACATTTGTTTTGGGCATACAAACTCTTTATATGTTTTTTCCTTAAATTTCTCTCCCATTTTTATTTCAACAAAATGCAGCACAGTTTCTTGAACAACAGTGGAACATAACACCATTAAGAGCTCTGAAGCTCAATACAGCTCTCTGTTTAAAGTATCTAAATTACTCTTAATACATACAACCGCTTCACATACAACAGAACATACACATACACATATATAAGTGTGGTGCTTCTTTTCTAGAACAAAATACTTGTGCCCATATGTGACAAAGAAAGAAGAGCAGTTTACCGTTTTGTAAATGTTCTTTACTGGTCATTTTTTTAAATAAAAATTGTGCTATTAAAAAGTAAATTAATAATGTTGTTACAAAATGAACATATAACCTAATACAGTGTTCACCATTTAATTAGAAAAGATAACTACTTTTTAACATGCACACCCACACACACACACACACAAAATAACAAACATCACTGTAATGAATGACACATTAGCATACTTTCACACTTGGTTGACTCCACCAATTCTTTATTACCTCATACATACAACATATCACTGCACATGAACAGAAAAATTCTTATGTTTATTAACATCAATTTGACGGGTCTAATGTCGCACATTGTGACTAAGTGGACTAAATAAATAAACTAAACTCAAACTAAACTAGAAGGCAAGAATGAAAAAACTAACAACCAAACAAACATTATCTTGTTTTATGATAATGTAGGGTGGTTTTCCAGGTTGAGCAAAACTCCAAATGCAATCCAAGGCCCTTGTATAACAACTGGTATAATATTCTGCTACACAAATCATACCAAACAAAATGTGTAACTGGGTCTTTCAGAGCACAAAATTTCCCCTTGTACTCATTCCATTCAGAAAGACACTTTCACACCTTTCAGCAGCTAACTCATAACAAATTCCGCAAAAGCTAATACATAACTACATATTATACAGAAATTTCTACAACCTTTGCATCACATGACAGCTGTCAGTTCACCCTATCTATCAACCAGTAAAACCAAAACGTCTCAAAGTGGTGTTTCTAAGGACTGAGGTCATCATGGATGTGACACTGTGTCACTGGGTTAGTGGTTCCCAATATTTTGAAGCAATGCAGTGCCTTCACCTTCAAAAGCCAAGAAGAATTCTTCCCAGACATCATATCACAGATGACCTAATTCCTACAACAACACATTATAGGAGAACTTTTAAAACTTCTTTCTGCAGAACTTCTGGCTCATAATTTGCACATTTTGATGTTATTATCTTCAATTCAATTAACAATTGCAACTTATGAACATGCTGCCAAAAATGTTTATGATCCAGCAGACTGCGGTAGTCCATATAAAAGTATATACTACGTATAGTGGAGCATTGAGGTTACATCAATAGTGGACCCCATAAAAGCAAACCTGGGATACAGCCTACTTCAGTCTCAGATTGGCTCCAGATACGAGTGCCTTAGTTGATGACTTTGTAAGTCTTACAGCGACTTGTGCACTGCGGGTTCTGTGTTCATAAGAGGACAATGTTTCCACACTTGACGGGTTTAACACACATCAACTACTAGATCATGGGTAGGCACAATACTTCCATGGGTCAGAAGAAGCCTCTAAAGAAACCAAATCTGGCTGGTAGTGGCCCAACTGTGTTAACCTGTGTTATTCAGTGACACTGACAATGTTAAGATTATGCAGTGTATGTGACAGATCGATTAATGAGTATGGAACACTGGTAAAATGATACAGTAGAAAAATGAAGGACTTGGGGAATGATGTATTCTTTCTTTTGGGTAATTCCCTGGTGTCTGAATTTTATATGCCAACATTTTGGAACACTCTGTCTGTACCATTGTCATAGGCGGTGTAAGCTTTCACTGCCTATCAAGATGGATGACAAAGATTGTTCTGAAATATCGGCATATAAAATTCAGATGCCAGGGAATCACCCAAAAAAAAAAAGAATACAACAATCAGAACAAAGTGAAAGTTTGAAATCATGAACTTGGAGAATTCCTGTCCCAGTGCCACTTAAACCACCATAGATCCCACACAGACTGGACTGGGATTGAACCCAGTTCTGCACTGTTTAATGGATGGCATTCAACTGCCTGAGCCATGGCATGTCCTCAGTAATGATCATGTATTTTTAGTTTCTCACACAAAATGCTGTATGCACGAGAAACAATTTTCAAAAAATGCAAAGAATTAAAAGATCTTTCAGAAACAAAGAATGTAAATAAATAAATCAGATCTACTTTCAAGGATTACTTCTAGAAATCCACTTTAATTGGAATTCTTACAGACTCACTCCCAGCCATACACCATGATGTCTGGCAGAAATTCAATCGCACTGCAGGTTGGAGTCGTTAAGTTTCTACCAGACTACACAGTGTTACATCCCCGAGCAGTATGTCCAAAGTCAGCATACTTCAACCATATTACACATCAAAATCTAATTGTACGTACAATAGTCCACTTATTTTAAAATTACGTGCAGTATGATTTTGGTTTCATACAAATTCATCTTAACTGACCAGTAAGCCCAACACTAAAATTAAATTAACCTGATAAACTTTGATGTGAAATTATAATAGGAAATTTCATAATGATATATCAAGTACTTCTGGAGGTAAAGTATGGAGCACAGATAAACCACCCTCAAGAATATGTTTTCACTTCACACACACTTATAACAAGAACACCTCAAAATAAAGCACCACATGACATACTTGCTAAAATCAAGCATCGGAACATGTATGTAATCTGAGAACCAATGTTGGGGACACATGCATGTACACACAAGACTGGACCAAATTATTCAATCTTCTATGCCCCACAGTAGTGGTCAAATAACTAAAAAGTTTTATTGGTTTTCTTGTAGATGTTTTAATTTCATATGTTTCTGGAGATCCCAAATTCGCTTAGTTCTGTGTGGACAATAAGGACACTGCAGATGTGGCTCCTTGCCACACTCAACTTGCACGTGGCGGTATAGAGTTGTTTTCCACCGATACACCTTGCCACAGGTGACACAACTGTATCCTTCATTTCGTAACACACTGCGGCCTGCAGAAAATCTTTGAGCTACAGGTTGCGATGAACCCAACATACCAGCAGCTTGTAACTGTTCATTTAATTCTCTATGTTGGTCAACTCTCATATCATCAATCTGATGCCCCTGCTCAGGGTCCATACACATACTGTCTAAGGCAGAAGCTATATTTTCCTCTGGTAGATGATCACTCCAAATATTATGTTCTGCAAAACAACATTAAACAAACATGAAATGCTTCCTTACTACAAAACCAAATGGCCATGGTACTTTTCATGACTACAATTTCAGGTAACTGAACAGGAGAATATCTGATCAGTTTAAAACCATAACAGTGTCCAAAACACAAAACTGTCTTTCATATATTGTAAAAATAAATGATAATATACATTAAAGAATTAATATTCTATTACATATACTATGGCACCTGTGCAGAGTTTAGCTATCAGAATTTCTGGTAAGTTTTGGAGAAAGGTTCAGTTAATTCTGTATCATCATGAACACAAAATTGTCTTTTGTATTTCAATATCAAACACTTTTTGTGGTTACTAACATCTAAAGCAAGAAATAATCTTAACAGCTCAATGCACAAGTGAGAATACATCTACACTTCTATCATTCAGGTATAAGAATTCCAGGAAATCATACAGGAATGTAATCATGACGTCTTCTCCACTTTAGGTGTAAGAACTGCAGGGCACTACATCATATTTTGGATAAATGCAAAGTCCATTACATATTTATCATGAACATTAAAATGTTTTTATTGAATTTTAATGTAAAATATAACAATTATTTAGCTGTGGGTATACAGTAGACCCTTGCACAATGCAGAAATTCTGAACCACCATACATGTACCTCCAGGAATTACGTGAAGCCTCACAAATAGTTATGTGAGATAATATGTCATACATTGTCATAAAGCCTCCAAAGATGTCCAGGCAACGTTCCTGTGTACGACTTTTTCTGTACAAATAAATAAAGAAAGATTTATTTACAGTTTACACAGGTTTATGTATCCAGATGTGTTTATATTTCACCACAGCACTTACTTTGAAACAAAAATTAAGTCACTATTGAAAAAGGATACATGAAGTTTCACTCAGAGTCCGAGAGGGGCACTGACTGAAAAGGTTCAGAAATGCTGACATTACATAATCTGCCAAAAACATAGTTTTATAGCTGGCAATTCATATACAGTTTCGACTGGAACTCACTGATGTACAAGACTATTGTTACAAATACCTTGTGTGCATAACTGCCAAACTGTACTTTACATGACTTGGGGTCTTTTAACTATTGTTTTGCTGTGGTCTAACAGCCCAACTCAGGTCTAGGCCACCTCGCTGTTGAGGTTTTGAGAGATCACACACAATTAGACACACAAAACCCCAGTAGAACTCCTCTGAACGAGCAATCAGCTCACCATACAGGGTGTTTAATTATGGTTAGTACTTTGTAATACACAACAAACATAAATAAATTTAAGAAGAAAAAAAGCTTTCCTCATAAATGCATAAATAAATGTAAGATTTGTGAAAACTCTCAGGACTTTGTTTACAAAGGCCTACTCAGTGCCTGATGCAGATAAAATTAGCATCAAGAGAGGTCATACTTAACCTATATGCATGTTTAATCTTCAAAACTGCTATATTTTTAAATTAAATTTAACATTGTAGGTCTCTACTACAAGTGACCCATGAACTTTGAAGTATGCAAGTCCGTGCATCATCATACATTTCAAATAAATCAACCAACTAGATGCAACAATTTCTCAAGTTTATTACTTGACGTTTACGTACAGCTCGACACATTTCGGGCGTCCTCACGCCCATCATCACGAGCTCAACAACTGCAGTAGCAGCCTCTGGTTTTACTGTTGGAGCGTGGTGATAGCAGTGCCGTTGGTCGTGGTCAGGTCCGCCGGCCG
>Ga0268261_10001884_pt1 | contig 14770 bp, 13 predicted proteins | sample TergutNc150P1_FD_190353 | JGI IMG/M metagenome (GOLD analysis project Ga0268261, IMG submission 190353) | Nasutitermes corniger P1 segment gut microbial community from laboratory colony in Florida, USA - Nc150 P1 (SPAdes) (version 2) | ecosystem: Host-associated > Arthropoda: Insects >... | reverse complement strand
CAGCTAGCTGTTCCCGCAAGCATGTAATTTCTGTGTTTACCTTCTCAATACTGTTCTGCGCCGCTGCATGAATCTCAGTAACCCTGTCTTCAACTAATCTGGCTACCCTTCTTTCTATTAATCTGACACTGTCATTCACCTTGTCAATTTCTCCCCCAACCTTATTCTGCCAAGCTGCTTGCTCGGAGTTCATTTGTTCTCTGAAAAGACTCTAGTTTTGCTTGAACTCCTTCAAACTATTTTCTGTCTCTATCTTGTATTCCTTCACACCATCAAGTAGGCGTCCCGATCTAGCATTCATTTCTTCAGATATCCTCTCTGTCACTTTGCTAGTAGCTACCACATGTGCATCCATCCTTTCATTCAAGGCATCACTTAGACCTCCTATAGTTCTAGTGACTTCTTGAAGCTTATGTTCAGTGTCATTGCGCAAGGTACATATATCTCTAGACAATTTCTGAATTTCATTGTGTAAATTTTGTGTAAGTTTTTCACCAAGTTTTCATTGTCCTGCTGTATCTTAGCTGTCGCTGCCTGCAATTTGGAATCTAACCGTTCAGTAATAATAAAAAAATCTGCTCTTAAATTTGAACACTTAACTTGGAATTTCGTTACGTCTGACCTCAACGTAGAAAAAGCGTTGGTCAGGTCTTGCAGCTGCCTTGTTGACATATCGACACTCACTTCATGTGATTATACTGTTAGAAATATTACCTTCGCACTCTACCATAACAACTCCTTTCGTTTCTGCCTCCTGATAAATTGCAGTATTGTCAAGACCACTAATTTCATCGACCTCATTACTGTCTCTACCACCAATACTGTCCTCTACAAATGTGATACTACGATTACGGAGGTGTCTACCTGCCATTTTCCTTCCACTAGTAACCTCACACACAAGCTCCACAATTCACCTGTCACTTACTTGGGGTGCACAGTTGCGAAAACTAAAGGTGGCAACTGTGGTCGTCATCGGCTGTCTTCTTGCAGTAGGCGGCGAAGATACGGCGGATGACGGTCTGTTTAGCAGCGAAATATGTCCTCTGCCTCCGGGTTGCTCCTTCGGCTCGGCTGTGGTGTTGATAAAGGCAGCTTGAAGTTGTCGCTCATTTGGTTGTTGTTCCTGTTTGCACCTGGCTCTTGAAGTCAATTTCCTTCCCCGACGTTTCGATGGTTTCGTCGTTTCGAGCCTATCGTGCCCCACGTTGGGCGCCAAACTTGCTATAACCGGCCAGTTCTCAAGTCGGGAGCACGAACTCCACCCAGGGAATATAACGCATGATGGTCACAGGAAACGCTAAGTGTCTACCGACTATATTCCAAGTAGGATACTTGTGGTTAGATAACCTTCTAAGGTTTCAATTTTACAATTCTTTACAATTGATACATTTAAGGTTCACAATCCATTTAATTGTGACCGGCACGTTTAAAAATCTTATCAATAATTACACCTCTTTATATTTGTCACTCTATCGCTCTCAACTCCCTCACGCGAGTGTCAGCCATCAAATGTCGGAACCCAGTTCTTGGGCTAGCTTTTCGGCCACCTACCTGATCACGCATAAACAGCTGTCCAATATATGCCGAAAGCTTCAAAGAATTATTGTTCACAAGGGTTCAAAGCGGCGATAGAGTCGCAACCCCAGTTAAGAGCAGGCCGCATCCCTTCTCATGACAACCAAAGTTGTAAACTTAATACAAGTAACCTTGAAATCTGCACGTTCACAACATACCGATATATGTTCTATAGAAATCGGAATTTATTTGCTCGAGTCCTAAATTGTTACTTTATTCTCCCCACTTGTAAATTTGTCTACCTCTCCGCCGAGCATATTTCTGATCTGGGTTTGAACCAGGATCGTCGGTAACAATGCCCTAATTTGAAGGGGTCTAGATTTTACTAGTGATACCCTATGGGACATAAATATAAGTAGCGTAAGGGGTTCGTAACTCCCATACACTAAGGGAATGGTAGAAAACTGCCACCAGTCAGTAAATACTTACAGTGCGCTATATAAGGGTGTAATACGTGAGGACTAATAACTGACTAAAATCACACTTGACTATAGATAGTCTATAAATATATTGTAATTCAGTGATGATAATGCTATAGTACAGCTATGAAGGGGATGATAAACTATACATGAATCAAGAAAGATAAAATGATTATCTCTCTTGTATAAACCCGATTATGAATTTAGAATTTAGTTCAGATCGTCCGAATTATATTACGAAAGCGTTTCACTCGAATTAATCTGGAAAACAGAAAATTAACTCAGTCAATTCGGCTTACCTTTTAGTATGAAGAAGCGATGCCACATCGTAATCAATATTGAACTTTGTATAATAATTATCGTTCTCACAGTCTTGTAGATACGTAGTGACCGACGAACAGCAATTCCTTCGAGTGAATTGCACGTCAGCAAAAAGCGGGAGTTTATATTAGAGCAAAATGATACATAAACATATTTTACAGTTGAGACAAACTGATCGGGTCAGTTAGAGTTAAACGCTTCGAAAGAATGGAGAACTGACAAATAAGCGCCGAGTAGCAACTGTGAGCGATCGTTTGTTTCGCAATGAATCAGTGAATGGAATCTAACTGTAACCATTTCAACATACAAATCCAGAAAATGCCAAAATTAATATGTAAAATCTAACACAGTGATTTACATTTTACATTCGTTACACGTGTTTATCCCCTAATGACAAGTATAAACATAAAGTAAGTTTTACCAATGTGAGATTAGTTCAAACACCCATACTGGACATAGACACTATGACTTTTTTAATGTCTCTTTCATAAAAGTGATGTTTCAATACTCGTCATTTTTTATATCTCACTATTCATTACCTCTCATTTTATAGGCTGAGAATTCTTTTCCACCTACTGGTTTTTTCCTATTACTGAGATTCTCAAACGTGGTTCGACGAAACTAATAATTTAAGGAAACATCTTTTGCGTATCGTTCAATAGACCTCTCAAAAAGAAATTTATTTTCATTCCGTGTGCTCTGATCTCATTTTCTCTGTTTTGGTTACCAAATTTTCAATTCCGGTATTTCGCGCTTTTTCTAAATGACATTTATCTGTTCAACGAATACGCACCTACCGAGTTATATTTCAATTATTGCATTATTAGAATACAAATATGTCCCTTGACCAGAGAAAAGATAGAACGTTCTTTTTGTTTTCATAATTGAATATTGAATTCCTGCCTTTTAGATTCTCCTGTCTTATTGTCTAATTTGTTTACCATTTACTGGCTTGCACTCAATATGCGGGATGTAGTTTCTGGTACCAAGTTAGACGCCATACTTAAACACTGCTTAGATTGCAGTATTTTTTTCTCAATTTACATAACTGAACATTTAGGACCTGTTCTTATTGAGCCTAAGGTGACTTTTGAACTTATGCGTGTTACCCATTACTGGCTAGCTCTGTCGGTAGAGCATGACGCCCAATATCAGTTTCGTGATTTGGGCTTCATTCTTACCCGCTGTTTAAAGTGAAGTTGTAATTTTTATCAATTTACACAATTGAATGTATAAGTTCTGTAATTGTTTGGACTGAGGTGCTTTCTTGACCTATTCGTGTTTACAAGCTACCTCAGTCGGCACAGCATGACAATGTCGTAGCTTTTGGTACCACGCTGGACGTCATTCTTACACGCGGTTTAGATTGAAGTACTTTTTCTCCACCTACATAACTGAATATTCAGGTCGTATAATTTTTGAGTTTGAGGTGTCTTCTTGGCTTATTTGTGTTTACCCATCACTGGCTAGTTCAATCGTTTAAGAATGGCACTCAATATCAGGGTCGTGATTTCTGGTACCACGTTGAGCGCCATTCTTACACGCTTAGAGTGAAGTAACTTTTCTCAGTTTACGTAACTATATATTTAGGTCCTGTCGATTTTGTCTCATGTCTTCTAGACTTATTCGTTTTTATCCAATACTGGCTATCTCGGTACGGTGACGCTCATTATCAGGTTCGCGATTTCTGGTAACCTGTTCGGCTCCATTCTTAAACGCTCTATAGAGTGAAGTAATTTTCCTCGATTTATATTAACTGAATGTATGTTAATTTTTTGGTCTGAGTTGTTTTCTTGACTTGTTCGTGTCTATATCCTTTACTGGATAGCTCATTCTGGTACCGCGTTGGGCGCCATTCTTACACGCTGTTTACTGAGAAATTGTTTATTTTCTCAGTTTACATGACTGAACATTCGCTTTGGTCATTGCATCTCATATATGCAGTAGGCAGAGTTCTTATTTGTTACGGAAAATTTTGTCCTTTTACTCTACGTACCATGCTCAATTCCTGACATACAGTGTGCCCCACAGAACTTAAGTTAAAGACATACATAATCCACATTCTCGTCCATGTCAAACAGTTTCATTGCCAATTTCATTTATGACTTGTAGGCCTACATTTTGCTTTCATACAAATAAAATTTCATTTATGACACTTTAATATATCACACCAATATTACAACTGAATAGCTGACAGCATGATTTAGTTGTGTTTACTTTATGCATTTCTCATCTGGGAAGAAAAGAAAGATCATGAGAAGCAACACAATTTTACCGAGTGCTTTTATTAATTAACAAACTACAACCTAATACCTGGCCATATTACAATGCATTTGGAATGGAAAGAGGCCTTCTGTGACAGCACAACAGAGCTACACATAAGATTTAAAGAACTCCTGCACAAAATAATACCACCATGGCAAGAGCAACTTACAATTCTCCATACTTTCAATTGTTGCATGTACTTTACACAAATGTATCTTGGTTTCAACATCTTATATTTGGACAGACAGAGAGGCAAGTTCTGGTAAAAAATGTTTTCCATATTAAATGGCATAACTGTGTTGTGCCACTGAAATTCTTACATTCTTGGAGAGGGAGCATGTGGGGGAAGAGTGGAAGGAAAAGGTCATAGTGCCATAAATGGAAAGTCATGCTCTGAAGTTGTGGGGAGAAACTATCGGGTGGCAAAGGTTCTTGTCTCACTGGTGGCACTGCAGCATGAATCATCATAGTATTCACAGCCATTAGGTTTATAATATGGTGGGACACTGGGGAGAGGAATGAACAGCTAGTCTTCAAATGAAACTTTGTGTACATGTGTGTCAGCAGCTGCAACTATGCCTACACACCTACCCAAGTTTCAGTCTTGGTTTGCAGGTGGAAGTGGATTTCGGTTTGGCACATGCTGTCTTTGTGGCTCTCGATGGTCACGATTGTTAGCAAGTGAGATATTAACTTCGCCTGCTACCATTCTTACAGCCATCTGAATTCCTTGACTGGCTCTGTTAAGCCTATCAATCATCTGTACTCTTACAGCGGGTTCTCCAAAAAAGGGGTGGGGAAATCCAAGCTGATGGTCATGATGTTGGTGATAATGGTAATGTAGTTGGTGGGGATTATGACGATCACTATATAAACCACTTTCTTTAGGCATTATTTGTGTTGGGTCATGTTTCAATTTCAACTGTGGATTTTTTGTTTCCATTTCTTTCTTGGCCTTCTTTGCTTCATTTCTGACAGGATCCACATGAATGTCATCATTAGTGCTGTAGAGAGGACACCTGAAAATGTAGGATCCACAAGTAAATAAAATGTCTCACTATACAAAACCCTGGTTAGAAGTCAGTCATTTACTACAAACTGAGAAATTTCTGAGAAATAAAATATGGCATTACTAGGGGGGGGGGCAATTCACCATCAGCAGCTGATAAAAATCCCTGCACTCTCTCTGTTTAGTAGTTTACTTAGCAATGTTTCAGCATCCATGTCAAATGAATTAATGACTACGGAGCACTGGCAGAATAATTTATACGGAAAAATGGACATACAGTAAATGCTCCCAACCCCCACCCCCCACCACCACCACCACTCGAAGGAGTTACATTCTTCAGAAGTTCCACAAATTGATGTACAAAGTTGAAACCTTATGGGAAAAAGTGTTTAGGGAGCCAAAGACACATGAAAAATAATTCAAAAAGACACATGAAAAATAATTCAAAATGGAAGTGTTGGAATTTAGTGAAATGATGTCTGTGCTCTGGCTGAAAGCTGTCACAGTGACCAAATGATACAAAGTGCTTGGCAAAGTGGAAGACTTAAGACTCCACGAAGAAAGAAGTGAAACTCGATTGTTATGACTTCTTCTGCATGTCCTTACACACCTCCTATGACATCATGACAGCCTCCACCTGTGGCTGAAATTTCAGGCACATCTCAACAAGGTTGATTTGCTGCGGTAATTAGTTGTTAGAGCTGATCCTTGGTTCGAGACAGAACACTGTAGTGATAGAAGGTATGTCAACTGAAACTTCACATTTCATTTGGGAATGAATTAGAATATGTTAGCAAGACAGGTGGTGTTAGAGGAAATTAGAAGGAAGGTTAGAAGCAGAGCTAGGCAGAAGGACGCTTCATAGGAGAGTTAGGGAGTAAGATATTAATATCTGTCAGAGTAGTCAGAAATTTTGTAATGAGAGCAGAAAGTGAAATTAAATTAAATTAAATTCAAGCACAAGTACATTCTTGAGTAGGAGGCAGCTTAGCACCATGCCTTCAAAAAGTCGTTGCTCGCAAATACAGGACTATCCTAGGGAATTCCAGATTTCCTGGAGCAAAAATTTGGAGACCTAGTCAGATTTCAGTGTTCAAATTTCAATTTTTAACCTATGGAAATATATGTGTATCAAACAGTAGACAACAGGAGGAACTGGGAAAAATGTTGAGGTTTTTATTTTAGCGGTGGGGACAAACTACACTAGCATTGGATGCTTCCACACTTGTCTTTTGGTTTTCACACAAGTCAGATGTACAAATCTATGTCACTGTTCACACTCACTTATGACTAAGTTACATGCAGAAATTTCATCATCTCAATCAGTATCTTCATCACTGGGATTATTAATGAGTGAAGTGTGTTAAATTGTGAAATAATGCCATAATAAACTATTTCATGTGTGTGCTTAAAACTTAAATACATGTACATACTGCCAAATTTTACCAAGTGTTGTTACTAATTAACAAACTAAAGCCTAATACCTGGCCATATTACAATGCATTTGGAATGGAAAACGAGGGTTTCTGTAACAGCACAACAGAGCTAAACATAAGCTTGAAAAAACTCCTGCACAAAAATAATACTACCATGGCAAAAGCAACTTACAATTCTCCATAATTTCAATTGTTGCTTGTACTGTACACAAATATATCTTAGTTTCAATATCTTATATTTGGAGAGAAAGATATGTGCTGGTAAGACAAATGCTTTCCGTATTAAATGGCATAACTGTGATGTGCCACCGGAACTCTTACATTCTTGGAATGACAGTATGTGGTGGAAGAGAGGAAGGAATAAATAAGTACACAAGCAAGTGCGCTTGGACAATATGCACCGTTTATATAAATGCTTTGTGTGAGGTGATCAAAACAAAGTATTGTTGTTATTTTGATGTATGTACTGCGCATTTTCTTGTAAAGTTTATTATTCATATCAACAAATGCACAATATACATTTATAATCCGTACAATAAAAACCAACAGGATGCACTATTTACTTTCAATTTATTTCAATAACTAACCTCTACATGTTTTGAGCAAGCTTACTGCTCATCATCAGGAGGTAAAAGTGCACACTTGTAACAGGCACTGAGGCTCTGTACAGGCCATACAGCCCATAGGGGGAGTAGAGGTATAGCTCTACTCATTCATGACCATGGCACTAGAAGGGGGTGAGGGATCAGCGTCATGCCCCGGCCGCTCTTTACCCCCAGCAAAGATCCGGTACCCATTGTACAGGAGGCTGGGTGGGCCCCAGGGCCAGTCTGGACAGGTGCGGAAAATCTCGCCACCACCGGGATTCGATCCCCGGACCGTCCAGCCCGCAGCCAGTCGCTATGCCGACTATGCTACCCAGCGTCATCAAGAGGTACTACTCTGTATATACAGCAAATGGTATATGTCATGCTGAAAATAATGGAATTGTTTAAAATTACTTAAGTATATATACACTGTTGTTAAAAAGTGTAAAGCATTTTTTTGTCAGTAAAATTTCAGATTATGTTAAAAGGTATTAAATAATAAAAGTATTTCAGAAAATGCAATAAGTTCTTATGTAAACTAAATTTCTTGAACATACCAACCAGGAACAAACCAAAGAAAGAAAAAAAAACAAAACTTGGACAACCTTTACATACTATAGTCCAAAAATAAGAAAAATCATCGATTTGTTCAAACATACAAATGTGGGAATATCCTTCACGAACACACACACCGTACAGCAGCTCACAAAGCCAAAAAGAGACAAGGTACTAGAACAGGAGAAGAGCAGAATCTATGAAGGTACATGTAATGCATGCTGTGTGTCGTTTATTGGACAGACAAGCCGCAGTTTAAAACAAAGATACCAAGAACACATCAGATACATAAAGCACAATAAACCCCAATCAGCATATGCATTACACATCTCAAACAATAAGCACGAATATGGCCCTATCAAAACACCATGACCCTACTAAAACATACTGATAAAACCACACTGTTAATACCATATGAGCAACTATACATCCAATCATTTTACCATCATAATGACTCATTCCAGAGCAACACATAAACCAGCACAACCCCATGTATCAGCTGATTTACAACCTACACAATATGTCAAATCCCACCTAACTGATCAATACTCCAACATCAACGTGATAAAAAACCAGTCCCATCCCGATCCTGCCAAAAGCCAGGCAACATAAATGGTATGCTCAACGAATTTACTTTATGAAAGAACTTACTGCATTTTCTGAAATGCTTTTATTTTTTTAATACCTTTTAACATAATCTGAAATTTTACTGACAACAAAATGTTTTACACTATTTAACAACTATGTATATACACTTAAGTAATGTTAAACAATTCCATTATTTTCAGCATGACATATACCAACTGCTGTGTATATAGAGTAGTACTTCCTGATGATGAGCAGTAAGCCTGCTCAAAACATGTAGAGGTTAATTACTGAAATAAATTGAAAGTAAATAGTGCATCCTGTTGGTTTTTGTTGTATGGATACATCACGATGTAGATCAACAAAACATTAAATATATTTGTAATATTTTGTAAGTACTCCTACATGTTTCAGTCCTCTTGCACCATCCTCAGGGAGTCTTAATCATGTGCTTGCTAAAGTTACAAAATTATTAATATTATTAAAATTTAATAAAAGCTGTGGATCATTGTTGTATGTTAAAATCTATATATGTTGATAAAATGTGGAAGTTGTTTGGTGGCTGCATATACAATTTGGAATTCCAATGTGTTGCACACTAGAAACAACATAGGAAACCTTTCTCAGTTCCAGTCTGGACAACACAAATCGCACATGGACTGTCCTGAGATAAAACCTGGGCCTGCATAGTAAGAATCAAGTATGTAACTGCCAGTGCTATAGCATGTCCACCCTGCACTGTTGATCTTGGTTATAATGCTACCATGAACACAATTATTTCAGTTCACCATCTACAGTCATTTTAACCCTACAATTTATGCTCATGAAAAGGCTAATGTGACATGCTATGTCATTGTAATTGTTAAAGTTTCAGCTTATATAGACACATCAACTTTGGTGAAATCCAATTACAACACACATTACTTTAACACATATTGCAAATTAACCAATATTTATTTTCAACAAAAACTCGACATAACAAAAAATCTTGAGTTTCAAGTACTTTATTACAGTACTTCTCAAGCTTCTGACATTGTGGACTATTCTTGTTATAACAGTGCACGAGTTGGATTGTATAACAAGTGTAGCAACATGCACGGTGCGACATTAAAGATTGTGAACTATTATTTATGTTCATATGCCTGCTTAATCCTTTCCCTGGCAGCGGAGGCATTTAAATTCCAACTGTACCCTGGCAATCCATTTAAAGAATTTATGTCAAAAATGCAGGCAGTATAAATTCACTTTTTTACATCAATGAAAACAACCGTTCATGACAGCTGTTTAAAAAGAAATGTTAGAATATACCTCCTGAAGGTTATTACATTTTTGCATACCTGATCAGTAATTTTTTTTTATGTAATATTTGCTGAAACACAAAGTTTTGCAAAGTGCCACATTGCAAAGTCAAACTGGTTTCTTTACTTCATTTATGTACTGAACAAACTCTGTATCTTCTTAATGCTGCATCTTTCTTTTCTTCACTTCGTGGAACATGAACCATTCTACAACTTTGAGTAAGCCTTGTAGACAGTCAGCTGGTAACTTCACTGGCGATTATTTGTGTGTCAGTGGTGTTGGTGCTGTTCACATCAAACCTAGTGGTTTGTCTGCGCTATTTGTCTCATCTTCTCTCTCTTCCGCCTCTGTCATTTTCTGAACAGAGTCAAGTATGATATCCTTGAAAGCATAGCATATGCCCTTTTTGATTTTGATTTGTGATGTATTTTTGAATAATAAGAAAATGTTTAGGGCAGTAATGTATAGCTAAAAGAACATAAATTTTTTATTCCATTTCATGGTTTTCCTGCAATTGCTAACAATTCAAAATTTGGTCTGCCTTATCCACATCTCACACAAATTTGTCGCCATCTTCAATTATTTCTGGCTTCCTCATTGTTTCAACCTGCCATACATGTGCTAGAATTTGGCCTTTACAACAGTACTTTGATCCTCATTTCTTCAGGTATTTTATTTTTTCCTTCATTTCCTTAGGAACTCCTCTGTCTACATACAATGTACCACAGATAAATAAGCATTTTTTTTTTCTATGAGCATTTCACTCAGGTCAACACTGTCGTAGTAAATGTCCTGGTACAAGTGTCATCCTTATTGAGCAGCTGTGCACTCAGAATTTCTAAAACCAGATTTTTACTGGTCGTGATTTGCAGTATACACCTTGTCGTGATTTGCAGTATACACCTTGATATTACATACGCAGCCACTTTTGGACTCACAAACCAAGTACACTATAATGCCATACCTATCTCGTTTAACATATTTATACTTGTATACTTTGAAATGAGTCAGCCCTTACAAGCTATCATGCCCTCATCTCTCATTTTCAAGTTCATCAAGCTTCATACATCCTCCTTTCTTATGTGAAGTCATGTTGAAGCACTTCCCACTCATGATGTACGTACTGCAACACAGTGTCATATTTCTTGCAATAAATTTAGCCAACTAATACTGCTGGCAGTTTAGTAGGGTAATGAATAGCCTTTCATTGACATACAGACATGAATTACAAGACCTATGTCAAGTCAGTCAGTTTCAGGAACAGTCCAAGTGAAGAGAAAAATAAATATAGTTCTTGAAACAGCCGAATCTAAGAACTCTGTTTCATTTGTCATTATAACAATCCACATCCTGACGGCTAACTTTTGAAACATAATGAGACCAATAATATTTTAGCTGTTGAGCAATTCGGTTTTAGAACCTCCTCATCAATGGAAAAGGCCTCCTATAAACTAACTGATGATATATTATTTCTTTAATATTCCAACTGATGCACCTATTACATACACTTTAAAAAGCACTAAATTCACATTAAAACACTTAAAACACTTAAAATTTGCCCCTGCATATTTCGGTCCATTTTTTTAGACCATCTTTAGGGGGCTCGTAGACGGTATTTTACGCAGTTACCAAGTTGAGATTGGTTAATGTACGCTTGTTATGGATTTGTGCAGTACGCGGCCGTATGTCATTACCGTTCATTTGTGTATGTATATGGAGTACCTGACAGGGTGAAACCTTGTCATAGAGACAAGCTCTATGACAAGGTTTTACCCCGTCAGGTACTCCATACACATACACAAACGGACGGTAATGACATACGGCTGCATACTGCACAAATCTATGATGAGCGTACATCAACCGATCTCAACTTGGTAACTGCGTAAAGTACTGTCCATGAGCCCCCTGAAGATGGTCTAAAAAAATTGACCGAAACATGTTGGGGCAAATTTTAAGTGTTTTAATGTGAATTTAGTGCTTTTTAAAGTGTATGTAATAGGTGCATGAGTTGGAATATTAAAGAAATAATCGAAACAACATGCATGATGCAACAGTGAAGAGAATATTTCAAGAATTTAAAAATATTACCATTACAATCTCAATATATACTGTCACTCTTGCTTTTTGTAGTTGATAATGGGGAGTAAGGTGAACTCTGAGATACACAACATCAATACTAGAAATAAATCGAATCTACATCTACCAATATCCAACTTGTCAGTATACCGGAAGGGAACATATTATTCTGAGATTAGGGTGTTCAATAGTCTGCCTTCTCAAATAAAGAACCTGTCCCACAATTGAAATCAATTTAAACGTGCCTTGAAAAATTTACTGTACTTTCATTCATTCTATACTTTGGATGAGTATTTTAGCTGTAATAGGATTTAAAATACTTACTATTGTTCAGCTGTTCTTTTGTTTTAAGTTTTATCTTGATAACTGTTGATTAATTAATTAATTTTAAACAGTAACATATTATAAAATTGTATAACTGAAATGTATGTTTGAATGAGTAAAGACTTGTCAACTTTTTGATTACTGCTGATTTTACAGTGGTTGCATCATATTTTTTATTAGGCTACTTGTATGTATTATAATGTACTGTAATGTATATTGACGGAGTTAAACCAAATTGATGTGTTCTATATCCTGTGGGCCATGACCCGCTTCTGGATCGGATGAACAGAAAAAAATTGAATTAAACTGAATTGAACAAGAGTTCCATGTTTAAGGTTAGACCCTTGATGATGCACAGTAATAATTTTGTCATTGTATGTTCAGTTATTGCAGGTCAGGAGGTAGCAGAGTAAGCATATGCACAATAGCATAAAAATATGTCAGTGCCAGGCAATGGGTGGAACAGCCTCAATAGCAAATTATGTCAACTCCAGAGTAAGAGTTAATATCACTGAATCATAAACACACGGCATGCCGAAGCAAAATAGTGGTATACTTTACATGTTGTATGCTCAGTTCTGAAGAAAACTAAATGTTTCTGTGCTAAAGAAATTCTGAAAATCACAGTCTTCTACTTCTAAAGCTCCACTGGCAGATTGGTGGACTGACCATTACATTACCAACATCTCCAAGTTGTTTAGTGGTTTTCACTGTGTTGTTAATTATGAGATCTGTGTTACATTCAAAATACAACTGCAGAAGGAGTAAACCACATGCAAAAGAAATGGATATGATTCACGTTAAACAGAAAGCATCTATTCTGAAACCAAGAAGGAACAGATAAGTTTTAAGGTTTCAGAAGTACCAGTACCTACAATGTACCTTTCACAAAAATACTAAAAAATTAAAGTGAAAGTTCCATGGTTAGCAAACACTGTTAAAATCTTTGAAAATTGTATGCAAAAATGTATAATAAATATGCATCACTGATGACTGATTCAGTGATGACCATTACCATTTCAATATGAATTACTTGTATCAGACACCTCAAAGTCACATATGTTCTGAAAGAGGAAAATCTTAACAAACTATTCCAACTGTCAAAATTACTAATCACACTTATTAAAGTTAAATATCCTGCCATTCTTTCACAGAAGATGTTCAGGATCTCAATACATGACTGATTCATGCTGGTATCTTTCAGACTTCTGCATGTGGTTGGAACCACGACAATATGCACTGCAACCTCAACATAACAAAAATGTATAAAATTTAAAAAAAATGCTTCTTGATTTCAAACTTTTGCCATGTTTTGAATGTTGTATGCTTTCTTCTGGGTAATTATGTGGCACCTGAATTTTATATGCCAATGTCTCAGAACACTCTGTCTGTTCCATCTTCACAGGCAAGTAGGTATCAAGAATGCATACCTACCCCCCTATGAAGATGGGACAGAGTGTTCCGAAACGTTGACATATAAAATTCAGATGTCGGGGAATTACCCAGAAGAAAGCATACAAAAAATGCCTGTTATAATAAACCCTTGTAATACCCCAAAACTGTTAAAATATGCTTCCCAAATTCTCACTATCATAATACAGCAATGAGACATATTACTGTGAGAAAGGCAATACTTATTTTTTGAAAATAAAGCATTAAACATTATAATACCATTGTGTTACAACTGCCTACAGTATTCAGTACAGTAACATGCTGTACAGGTTTGTAGCCTAGGAGTAATAGGCTATAGCATATGGCCTAGGTGTGTAATAGGCTATACTATCTAGGTTTGTGTAAGTACACATTTGCACAACAATGAAATCGCCTAAAGATGCATTACTCAGAACATATCCCCATCGTTAAGTGACACATACCTGTAGTCATATATAGTGAAATGTCGCTGTAACGAACGCCAGTATAACGAAATGTTCAGAATTGCGAAATTATTTTTAGGCCCCCTCCCTTTTCCCTATTTAATGTGTGTTAAAACATTTCATTTTAACGAATTTAGAACTTTCAGTACAACGAATTAAAATTTCGCCTTTTTGCCTACATTTAATTTTCTTTTTTCAAAATATAACTGCAATTCATCCTGTTTTATAATAGAAATACAGTACTGTATTTTTACATTATTTTATTATTCAGACGATATGGTAGCCATTTTCCATACATGTACGCGATTGGTCGAGCACGATATCGATTTGAAAGTAACCAATAAGCTTTGCGCATCTTCCAATGCAAGAAGTCACGCTATTGGCTGAGTAGGAGCGCAAAGTTTACAATCAACCGATTTCGTATCTGTACCTTACTACTGTATTT
>Ga0268261_10001883_pt1 | contig 14772 bp, 7 predicted proteins | sample TergutNc150P1_FD_190353 | JGI IMG/M metagenome (GOLD analysis project Ga0268261, IMG submission 190353) | Nasutitermes corniger P1 segment gut microbial community from laboratory colony in Florida, USA - Nc150 P1 (SPAdes) (version 2) | ecosystem: Host-associated > Arthropoda: Insects > Digestive... | reverse complement strand
CAAAAAAAAGAGAATGAAAAAAGAAAAAAGAAAGAAAAGAAATGAATAAAAGAATGAAAGGGAAGAACACCACTAACCACTTCCTCAGCCTGATAAACCCAATCTGCATTACTGTATGTCCATAGATCTGATGTTACATTATGTTCTATACTGCAGCTTATATTTTCTGAATTTTATCTTGAATTCCATAGGAACAGAAGATAACGTTTTGAAATAAATAAAAATTTGTTCTTTTGAAACATTACATACTAATGCAAATCAATAACAACAATTCTAGGTACACGACATTGATTTGCACTGGTACATATGATACTCCACAAGCAGCACTAATGACTTGTTTGCCATCACTCCTTAAACAAGACATGTTCCTACATATATATATGTTTCATCAGCTGTAGTCATATTTATACACACACTTATCAGAACAGGATGAGTGATAAGACATTACAAGTTTGATGATTTTGTAACATTACATACGAACCAGTCTGACTCAGCAGGACTGTTTCTGGATGAGAAATTAACAGACCAGTCTTCAATTATTCGGTCACGTGATTGACATTAAAAAAAGTTTATGACACAAGCAACTGAACAAAAAATACTTCTATCACTAAACAATAGTCTTGACAGAAGTTTAGCTGCAACCAGAGTTCAGTAAAATAAAACAATAATATAAAAGAGTTGCTATATAACACCTAGAGGACAGTAACTGTAGAATGCGGTTCTGCAAGAGACAGAGACAGCTGTCTGGACACAATCATAACATACATAATGAAACGGAACTTATTTGGCATCATTAAGTGAACTTCGACTGAGACAACTACCTTCCTTATTATAACATAAAAAATCTTATGAACACAAAAGCAACGATAAAAATATATACACAATTTAAAATAATATTTGCCTTTTATTCTTAAAAACAATTCTTTCTTAAATGTGATTTCATATTACCATATTACTTTGAATTTAAGATGCACTTTTTTCCACATTTTTCCAAATTGCAAGTTATGGTGCATCTTAAATTCGAGGAATTCTTTATCACTCTTTGAAAGTTGCAAAAATATTTTCCTCAAAAAACAAGTGGCCTTGCTAAAGGTGTAGTAAATTGCAAGGACGGTGAAATTTATCTGCTTGAAAATTGTTTTTCCTGAAAATCCCTTTTTAAAAGTGGGGTGCATCTTAAATTAGAGGTTGTCTTCAATTTGAAGTAATATGGTACTTTAGTCAAACAAAACACAAAATTTTCCCAACCTCTTCTTCTTCTTCAGTGATTGGGGGGACAAGATCTATGATATACAATTAAATGCAATTATCTTCAATTCCCGGCATGTATAATGAAACACAACTGCTAACAGTGCACTACACTATACTATTATCTGCCTTACACATTCGATCACTTCAGTTTGTTCAAGCAAACAACTTGCAGATTTCACCAGCATGATTCATGTGGTCCACTATTCAACAGATGCAGGACACATTTTCTGCAGTCACATTTCAGCTTCACTACCTTTGAAATATGTACACTATGCATTCCACTTGAATATATTTCATTGGTGTTTTCTTCCACAGGCTGCAAGCCTGCCAGGACAATGCAATAATTTATGCATTGTACTTGTATAAGGACGAGAGGTACCTTCTTAAAGTACAACACAAGTGTCAATGACTGCACACTGACTGCTGCCCATCAATGTGATACAAATAAGTTTCATGACCAAACAAACAGATGCTGTGTCTTGACTTTTTCCTGTGAAAGAATACATACACAATTTGTCAATTCAAACGAATAAGTAAAGGAGTAAAAACAAAACACAGTGGGATGTCTTTAAAACTGTCAAATATATAAAGTGATAGATACAGTATCATCCACCAAGATTTAAGTGCAAGTAGATATTAGAAGAAAATCTTAAATAAAGAATGCAAGATGTACAAAAAACCACAAAATTATACAGCAGCAGAACATTCAGTACAATTAATTACCACTTCGGTTACCAGATCAGAAATTTAATTGGTACGGAAAATTTGTTAATTACCTGTGTTACACAAATATGGGGAAAGTAAAACAACTCGAACTATGATGGCAACTGTACGTCACGTGACTTCCGGTTCAGGACTTAGAAAATTTTAAGCCGCTTGATTTTTGTTGAACAGAGGGTACAGAATGGGCCAAAAACAAAAACCCCAAATAGGACAGATGGGACATAAACAAGTTACTTGGCTCTTCACGAACAGTGCTGTATGAGTCTCAAATCTTGTAACACACAATGCCTCGTATCTTCCATTTCAAAGGCCGGGAGATTTACTGTTATGATCCACTTCAATGTTCCAGAACCTATGACGACATTACTCAGTTTCCAGTAGGTGTAATGTACATTTCTGGTGTAAAGACATTTGCACAAACAAGTCTTCAGGTAAAGAACATAATTTTCTGTACGAACATAAGGAAACAAGCAAGCTGGGTAGAAAAAAAATTATCTACCTTACTGTGAGGTCTTCCTATTTACTGCCATCAACCACAACAAAGTTTTATTAGTATTTTCAAAACATACTACGTTTCGGTCGGGCAGACCACCCTCAGGCCCGACCGAACCATGAAGGATATACTGTTTAAATTAATAAAACTCTCTGTGGTTGACGGCAGTATTTATGCCAATATCTGACATAATATACCATAATGAGATGAACTCCACCCAAAAAAGAGAAAGAGAGAAATACTGAGCATTATGTGTGTCTGTATTCTTGCCTTAGTTATCTGGCATGCAAATCACATTGTCTCTCATTGTATTACACTGTCATCTGATGCCTGTCTGGCTCACCCATAGTTTTCCACATTAACTGAAAAACATGATTTTTCAGAACAAATTCCTGAACCCAAATGTGTGTTTTGATAGCCTTTTGTCTGAAACATTTCTCATTCTAAGAAGAATTCAGTGAGATATAAATTTACACAAGTCTTTGTATAAAGTACCCACTATTCTTGTCAGATGTTTATTAAACTATGGAGTTTTGAAAAATCCTGAAATATCAAATTTCATGAAAATCCATCCAGTGGCAGTCAAGCCATTCTATGTGGACGGACAGACATTACAAAACTAAGAGCTGCTTTCACAATTTCGTAAAAGCACTTAAAACTTCATTTACAACGTAAAAGACGTGTGCATTTAAGTATCTTCTTAATGCTCCCTTAAACTGTGTCTTTTCATTCATAACACTCTTGACTATAAGGTAAACTGGTGAAAATTATGATGCCATCACACAATGTGCTTCTCAGAAAACACGAAAGGTTGGCATCTGGTCTGTGAAGATGGTATTTATTCCTTGTATTAATATGGTGTACAGACAAATTTGTTTGAAAAATTTCTTCACTATTCACAATAAAGTTAACTAATAAAAATAAGTATTGGCATGGAACAGGTAAAAACACTACTTTTTAAAATAAACTTCTAACATGGAGTTCTAGGTCATGCACCAAACATAATTCTGAAAACTTTTCTTTTGGCAAGTATTAATCTTTCTGTTGCTTGATAAATTACCATCACAAATTATACCACACTTGATTACACAGAAGTCCAATAAATAATAAGACTGATTCTTTTTCTGAGCACCCTGCAACAGATTAGCAAAACCTGAAGTGGTTCTCTGACTGCTAGAGTGTGCTCGTCTCAACGAGTACATGCTCGTCTCTGTAGCGTCAATAGTAGTCATTTTAGTGCTGAAAGACACCTGTGTGTGTTTTGTGTGTCAAAAGTTTCGACATGGAGCAACGTGCTGTGAATAAATTTTACTTTAACCCTTATCCTGCTAACGTGGAGAATAGGGTGAGTTCCTAATAATGCCAGCAAATGGCAGATGGGATTTAACTCGGCATTTAAAGGGTTAAATGGGGGAAAACAGCCATGGAAGTATACCTAGACCTGAAAAATGTGTACAGTGATGACTGCCTGAATCATGCGCAAGTCTACCGGTGATTTGCACATTTTCATGGCAGGGAATCACTGGATGATGATGCTCATCCAGGCCAGCAAGTTTCTGCCTGGTCCAATGAAAATGTGGGAAAAACTCATGCCACTGTCACACAGGATAGGCTAATAACCACTAGGCTACTTAAATGTCTTGGAATCTATAAGGAAGGGGCCAGGCAAATTTTGGAAAGAGATTGGTAGATAAGTCTGTGCCACACTCCTTAATGGCTAAAGGAAGAATGCAATAGGTTGAATGTTGTCACAGTTTCAAGTTTGTTGACCAAGACTGTGACGTGTTGGAAAGAATTGTGACTGGCGATGAAAGCTGTTGTTTTCATTTCAGTCCTGAAATGAAATGACAAAGCATGGAATGAATTCTCCCTGGCAGAAGAAAGTCATGTTGCAAATATAGCATGTCAAGCCAATGCTGATTGTTTTTTGAACGGTGCCAGAATTATCCACCGCGACTTTGTTTCTGAGGGCACCATAGTCAACAGTCACTATTACTTAGAAGTGATGAAATGACTATAGGCGTGCATGTGCTGTGTCAGAAATGAGCAGTTTACGAAACAACAGTTGGGTGCTGTTGCACGAAAAGTGCCCGCTCACTACACATTGAAGATGAAGCAGTTTCTTGCTGCCAAATCAATCTGCGTGATACAGCAACCCCCTACCTGCCAGATTTGGCAACAGCAGACTTTTTCTCTTCCCAAAGGTAAAACTGGCCCTAAAAGGGGGGCACTTCAGTGACATTATCAACATCAAACATGGGGTCACCATGCTACTGAAAGAGGTTTCATTTCAGGACATCCAGCACGCATTCAAGGACCCACATAAACGATCTCAACAATGTGTGGAGTTGGGGGGCAATTATATTGAAAGTTTGTAATAAAAACTTCTATTCTTTCTTTTGTAATACATACAGTCTCATTATTTACCAGGCACACTGTGTGCAGTATAAATAATATGTGAAATAAATTGAGTGTTAATGTGGCTGATATGGAACATCCACTTAACTCTGTAAGAGGCTCCAATAAAGTTACAAATCATTTGATCAATATGACTCTACCAACTGAAGTGGTTATACACGTGTAAATCGAGAAATTTTGTGTTTTCTGATTCTTCTACATACTTTTCTCTACAACCAATACTTAATGCACAGTGTGGTGAATTATTCATTCTAAATTTCATTAGACTTGTTTCATCTAGATATAGGACCAAGCCATTCAATAATGGGAGAGAGAACTAAGTTTCACACTGTATAGAAATCTTTGAAATTTCTGTCAGAAATTAGGACACTAGTGCCATCTGCAAATATTATGGGTTCTATTAAGGAATTCATGCTCAGGAGAGGTAATTTATATATATTACAGCCAATAAAAGCCCCAGGATTGACCCTTGGGGAACCCACTCACAGAAACAAAATTTTGGGTTGCATTAGGTGATTTTACTTCAACTTTCTGTTTTCTCTTAACTGAACAGAACATGAATCAATCTGTGTTTACTTCTCAAATGCAACATAAATGTAATTCAGCTAAAAAAGTTCATGATCTATGCAGTTAAATAACAAGTAATTCCTCCAACATGCATTTTTTGTCAGTAGATGTCTGAACGCAGCACTTTCCTAAATCATGCTGTTCTTACAAGGGTGCTCTGAAAAGTTCTCGGCCTAACAATGAAAAAAACAAATTTATAATTTCAAAATTCTTTTTATTTTTCAACATAATCTCCCTTAAGGCTAATACATTTATTCCAGCAATGCTCCAGTGCCATTATCCCGTCCCTGTAGTGGTTCTTCGTAAGATCTGCAAAATAACCTCTACAGCTGCAATCGCCTCTTGATTCGAAAAAAAAACGCTGACCAGTCAGAGGGAGCCAAATCTGGGGAATAGGGTGGATGTTCCAACAATTCATAGTGCAGATCCCTTAATTTTCCCATTGCCAAAACACTTTTGTGGGCGGGTGCATTGTCCTGATAAAAGATGATTTTTTTTTTTTGCAAACCGGGTCTTTTCTCATTAATTTTTTCATCTAGTCTGGTTAAAAGATTCGAATAATATTCCCCGGTTATTGTTTTACCCTTTTCAAGATAATCAATAAACAAAATGCCTTCAGCATCCCAAAACACCGATGCCATGACCTCTCCTGCTGATGGAACCAACGCTGTCTTCTTTGGCGCTGAACAACCGGCTTCTGTCCACTGTTGTGACTGTTTGGATTCTGGTGTGTACTCATAATGGTGAATCCAAGTCTCATCCACAGTAATAAATCGATGCACAAAATCAGTTTTATTTTTGTTAAAACGCTCCAAGCACTCTTCAGAGATTTTCATGCGTGTGTGTTGTTGATCTGCTGTGAGCAAGCGCGGCACCCATCTTGCGCAAAGCTTTTTCATAACCAATTCTTCATGCAAAATATATCCTACATGTTCTTTTGGAATGCCTGTAGTCTCAGCAGTTTCACACACTTTCATCCGCCAGTCTTCCAATAACATATCATGCACTTGTTCAATGATTTCCGGTGTTGTTGTTGCACTTTTTGGATGTCCTTCACATGGATCATCTTCAAGGCTGGTATGGCCACGTTTAAACTTGGCAGCCCATTTCTTAATTGTTGAAAACGAAGGAGAAGAGTCCCCATTAACTTTTAGGAACTTCAAATGAATTTCATTTTGCGTTAAAACCTTTTACAAAGAATTTTATAACTGCACGATACTCAATTTTATCCATTTTAAGGGATACAGACAACACTCCTGCTTCAGACAGCTGTATAAAACAAACTACTTAATGGAATGACTTGCAATTTCACATGGATGCTTATGACAGATGTACCAACTTAGGAAAAAGAAATCTTTCCCATATTGTTGCCATCTATGGTCGAGGCCGAGAACTTTTCAGACCACCCACGTAGACCACATGTTGTTAGTATGCAGATGATGGCTTAACCTTTTAAAGATGATACATAATCTACTTTATATAAGGAATCAGTCCGTACCGCACGGTAAACACTTCCCATCACAGTTATAAAAACCAGTCAGTTAATGACGTATAAAGCAAAAGTCACTGTCTGTTCTGAGACACATAAAAAACACTCAACACAAAGCAAGCACCGTGTAGAATTTTTGAATGTTAAACCTGGTGGTACGTAAAGAAACCGCTAGGCTTTAAAAGGTTAATACACTGTGCACAGCTTTTTAAAGTACTTAAGAAACAATGAATAATAAAACAGGCCTATAATTTTTCATACCAGTTGTGTCTCCTTTCTTATACAATGGTTTTACTGCTTCAACTTTAAGCTAGTCAGGGAAAATACCAGTACCCTGCATAGTGAGTGGTTACAAATATAGCTTAATCAGTGACTAATGTGAGATGCAGAAGCTTGTAAGATTTTACTTGTTATTTCATAATAACCTGATAAGTTTTTTGGTTTAAGAGAATGTTTTTATACACTTTATTTTGGCTTCAGCAATTGGGATTATTTTCAAGCTAGGAATTTTTAAAAAATATTTAAAATGAGACAGCACCTTCTTTCACTACCTGATACATATTTCACTTTTCAGTCAGAGTTAGAAAGTAATTACTACTGAAGGGTATTAGCCAAGTTTTTTGGATCCTTCAATTTTTTCATTGCTCATAATTATAGAGGGCACCTCTGCAGTTTTACTTTTTCTATCTCCTTCTTTATCGCATTCCATGTTATGATTTCGTTACTAGATTTTGCTATGAGTCTACTGTACCATATTAAACATGAAGTGCTTTTGGTGTTGGATCACTGTTGTTCTTAGAGAAGGGGTATAATCTGCTTTTATGTTTGGAAAACATTTTTATTCGTTGTTTAATCCAGTAATTCTTTCTGTTGTTTCTATTTGATATTTAAGTGAAAAACTAGCCTGGAAAATATTTAGGAACGTACACAGGAACAGTTGAACATACACTTATCCACAAATATATTATCAATAGCAGTATGTGTACAAGTCATTCTGAATGTTTGCTGCAATTCACCATATGCGTGTTTAAATCCCCACAATCGAAAATCCAGATTCTGTTTATATAGGTATTTCAAAGCATGAAAATTCTTTATGAATTGATTAAAATCTCTTGTAGCACCTCCATGTAGGCTATTATAATTAATTTAGATGCTTTAGTGTTCAATTCAGCTGCATAATTTTTTTTTTGTGGTACTAATTCTGTTGAAATATAGACCTTTTCAAATGAAAACAGACACCTCCCTTCTGCCAATATGATCATACACAATATATGCTGCAATAATGGGACAGCTATAACATATGAGGCAGCTTAACACCAAAACTGAAGTCACACATTATATACACAATGCAAACAGTAAGAATAAAGAACCCATACCACCTGTCAAGGCATGGTGTAACAAAACAAATTTTCAGCAGGAAGTCAGTAGACAGCATAACACAACAGGTTGCAGCAAGGTAAAAGAAAAAGAAATTGAAAAGAAAAGGTTACCTATACTCACCAGCATCCTCACATCAAGCGAAGTACATAACCTTCTTTGTGTCAGCATGAACTGTAATGGCACGTGCCATGGCACCAGGAGTTCGGTCCTCACTACATCCCGATTGATGTGAACCTTCTCCACTGAAATTGTAAAACACAGCAACGGCTTATTGGTGATTATTTCTGTGAAAAGCATCCTTAAGAAAACCATGTAAGAGCTCACACAGTTTGAAAAATCTGTCTACTTCTGGACTCTGTATCTGACATTTCCATATCTGTAAGGACCTAAGATTTGTGTATTTTACCTACTGAATTTTTAAAAACTTACAGGATGGTTACATTTCAAATTGTGACTTCGTTCACTATTCTTCACTTCACCATCATAGGTGAGGGTACTTCAGTTGTCCAACTTCACATACATTATCAACTTTTTACAGTTCTAACAGCACAGTATTCTCACCATATATTTGCACAAAACCCAGGAATTTTTACATATATCAATGGGAATGTTTGTTAGTTCATTACTGTTAAAAATTGTATATTTACCTCCACTAAAAATATTATTTTTGACACCACTATCATTACTATTACGGCAGAAGAATCCCAGAACAGTAGTCACTGGTCAAAACAGTAGCTCCTAAAACCATGTCAATATTCAAACATTAATCCATTACAAGGATCACTGATTGCACCAGCAAGACTCCTATAATCATCTACGGGAGAACAAACCTACTTGGTACTCCATTAATTGTGGAAAAAGCTATGCTACACGTGACAGAAAACGTCTCTTATGAAACACTCAATGCAACCGTTCGCACAAAGCACTGGGCACAACATCCCCACAAACATGCAGTGCAATTTACAAAGAACTGAAGATCAGACTACTAATTTGTTTAACAACTGTCACAATCTGAATCTTTGTCAATTACTTTCACTTTCATGACCAACACTTCATATAATTGTTGTTTCTTGACTTGGGTCTCTGTAATCTTTAGACTTCACCTTCAAAACTCATTCTAGGCCCCAATCTAGCTCAATGAATTCTATGAAGAATGTTTTTTCACCAATCTGCCATGGTCTAAAACTGAGAAGTGCAAGAAAGTACTGACTGAAGTAGGTCACAGTGTAAGTGAACACAACAATACAAATGAGTTACATGCATCAGAAATGCCCTGCACAGCAGAGATCTAACAGAGGAGTCCAGAACTGTGCAGATCAAATATCAAGCTCAACCAGATATCACTCAAGTCTCTCCATAAGTTTGTTTCTATAAGAACCATTTTGGATTCAGCAGTAAGAAATGCACACCAAACTGAGCATTTATGAGACCCTTAAGAAGAATGAAATATGGAGGTAACAAGTTCGTCCAAAACAATGATACCTGTCTACCAAACTCCATGTTGTCATATCCCAAAAAACTCTGGTAGACTCACAGCTGTAAGAATCTCAGTCTTGCTGAGGTATATATTTGGACCAAGGAAAGGCAAAATAACAGATAAAAATATTACCAAAGAGAAAAATACCAAGGTGATACGCCTGGGAAACGAAACACACAAGGGACACATATTGAAAGGCATAAAATATTTCAGTTTGTAAACTGGACTGAAGGAAGGAGACTAAATGCAAGAATGAGAGAATAAGAACAAAAAGCATATTAATTAAGAATGCTCTTAGTAACGAAGATTAAATAATACTGATGGTAGATAAATGGAACATGAGGAAGGTAAACTTGTGGAGTGATAATGGCTGAAGAAAACCACAGTATCAGAGGAAAATCCATTCCCAAGTGTCCTTGTCCACCAAAAATCGCATATGGGCTTGCTTAGGATAAATCCAAGGCCTCTGCAATGAGAACCTGCCAAGTGGTTGCCTGACCCCTGGTGCAGCCTGAAAATAATATTAAAATTGACCTTAAAGAGTAAGGGTGAGAGGACATGCATTGGAATATAAAGGTTAAGGATAGGTTCCTGTGAATAACATGATTAACTTTAGATCTCCAAACAAGATACTGAGTGGCATAACCAGCTAACCACTGTGAGTGTCTCAAGCACAGGAATGCACATACCTGTCATGCTCTTTCTCTACAAGATGGTAGCGTGCTCTAAATGCAACCAAGTGTGCATAGTATGCAGGGGCAGGTATCGATACAGATCGTGTGCACCTCACGTATGTGTGACATAGCTGATATGTGAGGCACTGTAGTTCATCCGAGTCAAAATGGTTGTCATCCCAGAGGACATGATAATGACTAGGTCTGCTTGTTCCCTGAAATGGCAAGCACATCAGACATGAAATTACTTTTCATTTTTATCACCATTACAGATCTTCCAGATTTTCTGGATTCAAATATTTGTCAACTGTATTATGACTAATCGATAAAAATGCACAGTGCAATTTCCTAATTGGTGCTCGTCACCAAACACCATTAGGAAAATCAAATGTTCCAACAGTCTGTCACATTGAACTTATTCCTATCATATCTGGCCCTTTCCACTCTCCACAACAGTCTCTATTTCCAACACACTCTCCCTCTCCTTTTTCTCTTTTAACCATCCAGGACGGGCGCCATGCAAAACACCGCCAGAACGGGCGTGTTGTATTTTATGCAACATGGGGAGTTCTCATATTATATAATGCAACAAGTCAATTTTAATACATAATATAATGTATTTGTCTGACCTGTACAGAAACAGAACTCAAAAGTAAATGTAGAAATGTGAAAAGCCATGTTTATGAATATGATAAGATGAAGATGAGTCAATTACTTCTTCTATTCACACTCTGAACTGGTGATTATGTTCGCATCACCACAATTTGCACAGATAATCTTTCTTGCTGTGCTGCTTACAAATGAATCGGTTGCATTGATCGCATTTCATAGATGCTGACAAATTTTTCTGTCGCCCGCATATGAAGCAGCTTCCCCGTTTCTTCGGTGGCCTACCAGCAATGCCATCTCCATCATCTTCTACAGGAAGTGGACGATATTTTTCAAGAAATGCGGAAACATCTCTAGGCAGTGAAGGTATTTGAGAACTTGAGATGAGATGCTCTTTCATTAGACTCAACAATAGGGTTTTCAAGAAAAGTATTCTGCGTTGCGGTTCATCAGATGGTGTGCTGATGGAATACATATCACCCAAGAATTGATGCCTGCAATGTTCATAAGGATATAAAACACAGCAAGAGGCCATTGCCTTGTGACGCGCGAGACGGAATACGAAACACACATCTTGTCACGTGTCCACGCCACCCTTTGTCATATTATAGTCCAGGATAATAATCTCTGGTTTTTTAGTCGCCTCATCCATAACTCCAGAATCATGCATACTTGAAACCAGTATGACTGCTTTGTTCCGTTTTGGTACAAATGACACCAATACTTTACCCTTTTGGAATCCAAACATACTTTCTCCCGGCTGTCTCGCTTTTGTAGGCAGAAATTCGGGTGGAATTTCACGTTTATTTTTCTTCATTGTTCCCAACAGGGTTGTTTTCTTTTCCAGCAAATAATGCAAGAGTGGGATGTTTGTGTACCAATTATCAGTTGTCACATTTTTGTTGCTGTTCTCAATAGGAGACACGAGTCGCTTCACAATATCAGTAGGAGTGTTTCTCACGTCACAGGGTCCTCGCGGCTGTTTTCCACAATAAATCTCCAGGTTGCTGCAGTAGAAAGTATTTGCATCACATAATGCAAATATTTTGACTCCATACTTGGCAGGTTTGTTCGGCATGTACTGAATAAATGAACAACGGCCTCTAAACGGATGCAGCATCTCATCAATAGTTGTGAATTCACTGGTATTATAGCACTGCTGACAATTTTTCACAAATATATCCAATATGGTGCACATTGGTGCCAATTTACCAGTCTGTCTTCTTCCTGGTCTCGTCTGGAGGTCATCAAAACGTATACACCGAAGTAAAAATAAGAAACGGTCACAGCTCATGCACGTTCTCAATATTTGAACGCCAGTGCCATCGGCAGTCCAAAGTTCTCTTACATTGGCGTGATGTCCTTTCCTTGTACCAATCAAATAAAGGAGCCCCAACAAAGCCATTAGCTCACTTCTTGAAGTTTCCATACACCTACGTTCTCTTCCAAACTTATGCTGGATTCCCTGCATGTACTTGTTGGTGCATTTGATAACTTCATCTATGATGTCGATATCCATGATTTTCTGATATGCCTCAAGTTCTGTAGATGCGTCTCTGGCATGAGATGTAGGTCCTGGAATTTTTTTCACAACATTCTTTCCTCTGGTCTTAGCCCTTGGAGCAATTTGTGTTTTCCTCCATCTTGTTTGTTTGTCTCTGCCTATACAGAAATTGCTATCGTCGTCGTCTGTTTCGTCATATTCACTAAGTTCCTCATCTTCCAAAATGTCAGCTTCGCTCTGGCTATGATGATCAGCATCGTCCACATCCACGCTCTCCACACTCAGATTGGCACCACTTTCATCCTTGTCAGTTGTGGTTTCCTCATCGGAAGGGATCTCTTTAAAAGCTTGTAACAAATCTTCAGACCTCAACCACTTCGCCATTACGCACACTGAGGAGAACATATAATGTGTCAATAAAATGTGAAGAAAGAAGATGTCACACAGATTTCGCCACTTACCGAAATATTGCGTGAGGACGGGCGTGCTGCATAAAGTACAACACTCTAGGATGTCAAGTGCGTCACAGCTGATTACACACTGACAGAGTGGCATAGGTTCACGCCGGTGTAGGTGGAGATTGAGGAGGGTGGCCTTGAGGAATACGTGAGGGGCAGGGCCTGTCAATGCAACAATGTTTAAATTAAAGCTAAAAATGAACCGCTGTTGTACTTTTTACAACATCGCCCGTCCCGGATGGTTAAGATGTCAGTGTTCAGTTTTCCACACTTCACTCAATGAAGTAAAAGCAATTTCATCAACTAAATTATTTCTTCTTTTAGTTTATTTTCTCTTTCAACAACTTCCTTCAGCTGGCAGTTCCTCTGCACCAACAAAATCAAAGCTGTGAATCATGGGGACAATATCAATATTCAGTGATTATTCTAGGAGTTTACAACCCATCAGAAGCTTTCTGTGACCCAAGTCTGGGTTCCAACTGTGGATTAATGGTTTAGACTGATGGTACTGCCTCCCCATTCTATCTTAATTTTAAGCCTTCATGGAATTCACAACTCTTACTGCACACTTTACACCACCTACCATGAAAAAAATGTAAACCTACGTGCATATATAATAAGTGGACAATGACACAGGTTGCCCACTGATCAAGAAGAGCTATTTCTGTCAGTCCCAACTGAGCAGCTGCCTCTCCTCCATTTCCACCTGAGGAAGAGAACAGTCCCACTTCCCAAAACATTTCGTTAGCCTGTAACCAGTTTAACACTGAAATTGTGGGGGTATGATTATTCCAGTGGCTTCCCTGATAACAGGACATACATGGAGATGTTTTCTAGGGTTTCTGTTTGAAATGCATGCTTCTACCTCTTACTACCTATGGTACAATTTCTTACCTCCAGGGATTAGTTTCAGTTAGCATTGAAAAACTGTGAATTTTATTAATTTGATCAATACCATCAATAAACTACCTTCAGTGTGTTAAAGTTAAATCATATACAGTTGTCATAACATACCTGAATACCTTGATGGCTGCATAGGTAGAAGTCAAATTCAGTAGGATGTGTAATGCCAACATCAACGGTTGTTCCAGCTGGTATGTTGCCAGATTTACCTGACTGCTCCTTTTTGTCCGCACAGAATAGCCTGTAGATAACATTAAGATAATAGTGGAGGCACTGTATAAGGCATGGTCAATGAGTTCTTGGACTGTACATGCAACCTCTTTTTAAAATCATGTGAAAGCAAAGTGCTGATTTCGAATAGTTTGGTGGACTGGACCCCACTGCTGTTTTCCTTTCAGTCCCACATGTTATTACACAGTAAAGGCAATTATTTTATTTAAACAAAGTATGCATCAACATTTTTTTAAATTAGCAGAACAGTGCATTTGCATGAAATTTTATTACAGAACAAGGAATGTTGATAAGGAAATTAAGTGGCTCTCTTCAAAAGGAAGGCTTAAATTAGCCCTAAAAAATGACAGAACATGTCACATGTGCAGACCACCCTCATTGTTTTCTTAAGGCAACAAGGTCTGATGCATAATGAGCGTGATCCCAGAAGTCAAACAGTAAATTACAAACTGTGCCTGACAATTTTGCAGCATCTAAAAACAGCAGTATGAAAGAAGTAACTGTAATTTTAATGGGAATACAACCGATTCCTTCATCACAACAATGCTGCCATGCACACAGCAACGTCCAGGAGTTTCTTTGGGGGGGGGGGGGT
>Ga0268261_10001882_pt1 | contig 14776 bp, 16 predicted proteins | sample TergutNc150P1_FD_190353 | JGI IMG/M metagenome (GOLD analysis project Ga0268261, IMG submission 190353) | Nasutitermes corniger P1 segment gut microbial community from laboratory colony in Florida, USA - Nc150 P1 (SPAdes) (version 2) | ecosystem: Host-associated > Arthropoda: Insects >... | reverse complement strand
TAAGCAAGGTCAGCTGTAGCAGACAGAGAAAGTATGGAATGTGAATTACTTAGTAAATACAATTGTTAGAATTTTTCTTTCCAAAACTGGCACCTAAAATATATATATATATATATATATATATATATATATATTGTACATACGTACTACCATATGTGGCCCCTCCAGTGTATCCTTAACATCCACATCACTATCAAGAAGTATAAAGTTATAGGTTTTGCTGTCTGTTCCTTAATCCACAGGGTGTTTGACTATATTTTTTTGGTACAGAAAGTATCCACTTCAGTGGATTATACTCCAGTGTCTGTTCTGGAAGCCTGTATGCCTTCAGTCTGTGGACGTGCTGTTGATAATTGGTATGCCTTCATTTTACACATATGCTACAGCAAAGCTTTGGCAGTTTGCCTAGTGCTTATTTACTCAAAATATTCTCTTCAAAATTCCCTAAAGAATCATAAAATCATCCATAAAAAAACACGTGACCAAGAAACCATACACTTAATATGACTAAATTTCTTTTAGTGTATCTATCCAACTCCTGGTTTTGGACTTCATCCACTAATGTTCATTTCTCATGCAGAATATTTACCAGACTAGCATTACCTAATACCTATCCAAAAATATCACACTGAAATGTTACACACCAACAGTAAAAAAGAGGACAACAGAGTAACTGGCAATGGGTTTGTATAAAAGGCGAGCTTTGTCAATAGATTTCTCTGTCTCTTCAGCCAGAGAATGTTTTTCTTGGACTTCACTGGCCAGTGTTTTTGAAGAATTGAGCATATTAACAGCTGCCTCATCTTCCAGAATGTTGCCCTCTGTTGTGGACAGAACTTCCATGATCTTGTCCTCTGTCTCCTTCAGCATTCTGTAGTAAATAAATTTCAAAAGAAAGAGAATAAAAACATTCAACAGCAAGAGACCCACTAATAAAACAATAATATGTGTTTCTTGCATACAGTGCATACAGTGAAGGTACAATGGGCAGCACATGTCCATAATTTCATCAGTTTGGACAGCAATTCACAGCTATATTTCATTTGCTATACCACTTAGTCTATTTCAATGCAATTTAGTATCAGCAGTCTACATGAAGTTAATTTTACCCATATCAGTCTACCATATCACTCCACTTTCAGGAAACAGTTTCTTAAAAACATCCCATTATAAAAGAGATTTTTACATAATATAAACATCAATTTAAATTATATGTAAAAGTTTCATATGAACATTTTTGAGCATGGTGCATTTATACTAAGGCAAATAAACATAATTTGTGACTCTGTCTGGGGCTTAGACCATATAAAATGCAGTGTATGAGTAGTTCAAGTGTGGTTTGGTAAGTACTATATGTCTGGTTCTGTTCTGATTCAGTACTCTGAAGAATGTAAGCAGTGCAGTACAGTTCAAACTACTTTTATACAGATTCACAAAATGTAGCAAACACCAGGGGCTAAATTTCTGTTTGAATCAATATTCAATGTCCAAAAATGACAGACCATATTTTATATTTCTACAAAAATTGCTGTTGAAAATTCCAATTTTGGTTACAATCGGCATCAGGCACTTTGTATGAAGGAATCTTCTTCAGGACAACGATTATACACAACATGTTTAATTTTATGAGTGATTATATGATAACCCCCATTGTTTAGACTTTGAATTACGTTTGGGTAACTATAGCCTGTTGCACATATATTCAGCCAATGACCACTAGAACACTAACCTCTCCCCTTGGAAAATTAGCTGTTTTGCATAACAACCTTCATGAGAATGCCATACAGGAAGCATGTTTCACAGACTGTACACTCTAAAAAGGCTTTCCAAATATCAGAAACTAAAACAGGCCAAGACAGCTGGGATATCCACAGAGCAATGGGGGGTGTAGTGCAAACCAGCCTATGTGGGCCACTCAACATTTTGCATAAATGAAAAAAATGAACTTTAAAGGCAGAAACTTGTACACAAAATTTCCAGGACTTAGCTGTGTATTAATAATAAATTCCATTCTTATATAAGCCTATTTTACCACTGTGGAAGAATTCACCTCCAGATTTTGTTTGGTTACCTTATTTGAGAACGTCTGTGATGTCTGTAACAGTTCCCACCCCCTCCCCCACAAAATAATATACTGACTGTACTTAGACAGCTACCCAAGCAGCTTACCTCCTATTCTCAGCTCCTTGCATAGTGAGTTGGTTCTTCTCTGCCTCTAAGTCTGGTCGCTCTTTAACCACCACAATTCCCAGCAGCTGGTCCTCCAAGCCGACCAGCGTTATTGTAAAGTTAAGTAGAGTTACTTTTGCAGACACCTCTGGCAAGTAATGTGGGTTGCATAATTTTGTTGTAATGTAGAACCTGTAAAAAAGGAAGCCAAACTTTAAATCTGAAGTTCAGTTATTTCTTTGAACATCAAGGCACCACAGTCAGATTTTCATATATCATCTAACAAATAACAAAATGAGGCTTTAAGCTGTTTTACAACATGAGAGCACATTCATTGGTTACAAGTCAGCTGCACATTCTTGCCACAGTTATGTTCACATCAAGAGCCCCTTTACATATTAATTTGATGTGTTGGTGAGTCCAGATCCATTATGAATTTAGTGGGAGAGAGGGACAGGCAGTAAGAGAGAGTTTATTTATGGCTCATTTAACAACAATGTTAGCATCTCAGACAACACAGCACTGAACGGCAGCATAACTGGAGAATAACAAATCAGAAAGTGTCATGACCTAATTTGTCTGGAATTTGCCTCATATTAAAAATTTGCATTTTTCTATGTTTTGTGAGATATAACTAATAGTGAATATATTTTGTTAATCACATGATAACTTCAGTGAAATCAAGATAATTTTGTTTGGCTGAACACATAGTTCTTTGATGAGGGGCTGGCAACCATGGTAGTCAACAGTACATGTTATTTTTTAATAGCAGGATGGTCAAGACAACATTACTAAGACGTCACTAGAAGTGACTACAATTATACATATGTATGTGCACACATATTTATAAATAAAGGATTGTGTACAAAAAGCAGTAGCCTATCTAAAATTTTTATTTCATACACCTGAAGTTTGAATTGTACTCAACAATGGAGTCCCCAAGTTTGATCCATAAGGTTTCACCCTGTTTGAAAGTCTGTTTCTGCAGCAGAGGTTCCAACATGGAGTCCAGATCCTCTCCAATGTTTTCCAGCAGTACCTGAATAAAAGCAACTCTTCATAATTATGCAGTATCACCTACTACAGTTATTGGGCAATGTTTGTATTAGCAGTGTTGATGATGTGAATGACACAGCAACACAAGCAAAATATGAGAAAACATTCTTTACTACAGCAGTGTTTCACTTTACCATTGTAATTAACACACTGTGTCACAAGGTGTCATCTTAAATTAACTTATTCACGTGAATGACTTAGAAACAAAGTATAACACTCTCTATAATTTATTTTCTTACTCCAGTGTTGAATTACTTAATATCATATTTTCCAGTCAGGCAAATAACATGTGAACCTTGCAGTAAGTGTGTCCCTCAATAAGAATTTCAGCCTGCTTAACTGAAATGCACAAGTACAGAAATGATGGAAGACAGAAGTAATGTAAATAAAAAGTGTCAACAGAAGAACAAGCAATGTATAGACAGCTGTGCTTGAGAAAGCTATGACTCAAATTAAGCTGCCATGCCAGGAAGAGAAAGAACAAAAAGAAGCAGGACAAAAAATAAGAAGAAAAATAGGGAGGTTAAACAAGATAACAATAAAACAGAGCAACTAATAAGAAATGTGCAAGTTTCCTAAATTTGTATTTCTAGCAATGCACTTACAATTTTACTGCACATTTTCACTATCATGGGTTTACAATAATGCACAATTCATTCTTTTCCAGTTCAGTGCACAAAATAACACAATACTGCATATTTTGCTCATATATATCGTTAATGGTACTGGTAGATGTGGTGAATTAAAGCTTCATTTTCAGTCAAGGCAATTGCACTTAACACTGTGTTACACACAAAATATATAAATAGGACTGAACCAGCTCAGAATCCTGGCAAATTATATGCATTTATATTGGAAGTTCATAAACTTCATATTCTGTTACCAGTGAGACAGTAAGTTATCATTTCAGTTAGTGAACAACTCAAATATCACAGAAGGTGCCTATATATATATATAAAAAATATGTTACAGTTACATTTCAAACAAAAGTACATAAAGTGACACATTTTATGCATACAGGCATTCCAAATTGGATTCCATTCTCCAGCACACGAGTAAAATCTGGGCTAGTAAAACGTATCACTTTCAGATTGTTAGACTTCTCCATGTTCTTCACCCACACATTGGCCTGGCCTTGAGGATCAATCATCAATGGATATCGACGAGCATTTCTGGAACAAGTCGTGTATATATCACGGTCACAGGCTCCAATAAAATCAGTACAGAACCTGAAACATACTGCCAGCTTGGAATAACACCTCCAGGCATTAAGGTTTAAAACAAGCAGTCACACAGTCACATACTGTTAGAACACATTTGAGTATCTATGTAAAAGACAAAGCAAAGAATAGAAAACATTTAAAGTTCTATTTTATTCAGCACATATGATTAAAATATACCATGGTTCTACATAGCTACCTATAGTACAGCAATGAACAATGACATATTTTGCAAAATCATGAAAAGTTTCATGCCTCAGTACCAAAATGTAGGATAAAATCATATACAATTTACTAATATGTCCTGTGAATATGTAACATAATTCAAATATCTGAGAATGACAAAAACAAAGGAAATTATTAAGGTAAGAGAAAATAAAATTAAGAGTTTTTTTGCTAATATTTAGTTCAGAATATTTGTCATCATGTCTTCCACCTAAAGCTAGAAAAATTAACATGCACCAAAATATAACCTGTTGTTTCTGTGGGTTTGAGGCTTGGTCTCTTGCAGCTTTACTGCATATAAATGAAATACTGTGCCATTATGGTCCATGATACCTACTTGCATCAGTCCTCTCTGTTCTCTCTCAATCATCTTGATCACCACCCTACTATCGAACGCAAACAGAATTTTGTCACATGAGTTCTTGAAGCTCATAAGTGGTTTCTCTCACCCTTAGCAAGTGGAACATAACCAAAGATATCAGAAATAAAAATATCTAAAACTGGTTCGATACGTTCCATGTTCTGTTCATTAATTAGATGCATAAAGACCAATAAATTTCACCCTGAAGGTGGCCACATTAGTGGCCATAACACAATAAAAGTACATGAATTAAATTAAAGTGCATTTTTTTACATTTATGCACCTAAACTAATTAACACCTACTTCAATATGATTGCATTATCCACTGAAAACGTATCGCTGGGAAGTCCACAAATGTTCCACTGCCTAATCTCTACAGCTTCACCCAGCACTGTGGTGAGTGTAAAGTCTTCTGAGCATGTCATCTGAAGATCTAGGAGACGCTTTACCCATGAGACTATTTGCTGCTCACGGAACTGCAATGTGAAGGCCCCCAGGTATGCCACAACACCAGAGCAAATCAGCACATCACCTAGCCAGTGAAACAAAAGTATTTTTTATATTTCTTATTCAATTGTTTTTCTAGTCCCCAGATATGCATTTTCAATGCCATAATCTGCAGAAATTATGCATGTCGTGCGCGCGCGCGCACACACACACACAAACCCCCCCCCCACACACACACAAACACACACACACACACACATGTATTTGTTTAAATTATTGTCATACAATATGTACATTTGTTTGTTCCAACAGACTCCATCTATCTCCTTGGGCTTGTGTGCAACAAAAATTAATATAATCAGCAAGTATCATAGGTGAAGTGTTGATGCAGTATTAATCTCTCATTATTTTCTTCGCTATCATGACAGCAGATTCTAAAATTAAGTTGATCAATGATGGCAATAAAGACAACACACAGACAAAAGGAAGAAACTGAGGAGGAAGTGAATTAGATGTAGCAGCAAGTCTCCTAGATGAACTGCACAGAGCAGAATTGTCTGAGGAATAAAAACGCAATATAAAGCTACAACAGTGAAAGTTCCAACAACAATTTTTCATATAAATGCTAAAGCATTTGAGTTGATTTGACAATTGTGGGGATGTGAGCTGATTTGAAAACTTGCTACAATGCAATGGAGTAGCTGCAAGTGACTCACTGCAAGAGACAATTACAAATCAACAGTGTTTTCTCACCAGTCAGAGTGAAGTATTTTTCACCAAGTGCTTTTGCTGTAGCAGACCAACGACTTCTCTCTCCTCCAAGTCCTCCAATCAGTTCCTCTGCCCGCTTAATTTTGAAGTGGCAACTGTCAACTTCTGCCTGCAGCATGGCAAAACTTTTCCTGTTCTGGTCCAGTTCTGTTTCTAGTCGATCAAGTTTACCCTGAACTTCAAATAACTGGGCTCTCTTAACATCCAGTGCTGCCACAGCGACTGAAAAATCAGCTTCAGCCTTTGCAAGGGCCTGTTTCTTTGGTGCTATAACTTCAGCTGCTTCAACATATTTTAATATGGCTATCACCCATTTACACAGACCTAAAAATTAAATATTGCAACACTATTGTTAGAGTCATCTGAAAGATAAATTGTTTGTTTGATTGTCTGTTTATTTGTTCCATTACTTCTCACTGACATGTCAGCTGCTACACATGAGAGAATATTATCAGCTAGCATAATGTATGGCATTCTGGGAGTGGTATGAGATGACTTCAGATGTTATGATACCCTGCACAGCCCTACTAGAAAGTTTAACTTAAAAAGTAATAAAATAAAGATGATCATGTTAATGGTAGTGGTGACAATAGCAGTAGTAAATACCTTTAGCAGCTGTGGACTCAAATTTATTAGGATCAAAGTTCTCATCATGAAGGATACAATCACTGATCTGCATTATGATTTCTGATTGAATGTTATCCTTATCAAATTCAATTAGGGACTCCAGGAACTTCGAATCTCCTAGCATTCGCTTGGAAGGTCCCCAGTAATCATCCACCATCTTGCCAGAGCCACGCGCATCTGTAATTCGGGCAGGTTTCACACCCTGCACATAAGAAGTTGAGGGTTCAGTTCAAAGATCAAGTTGCATACTATGCAGTTGTTCTGAATGATATTCTTTTACTGATAAGTGTCACTATATCAAAGATGTTAATAATAAAACATTAATTTCATTACATTGTAAAAAGTGAGTCCAAAAAACATTTTGAATTCAGTGACTTGCAGACTCGAAACTTTCCACGTCTGATACCAGGTGGATATATAAATTAAAAGCAAATATTTGAAGTTCTTAACATTCCTACTTGTATCAAGCATGGGTCAAACTTTTACCATAGCAGGTAAGTGTACAGGTTTTCAGAATTCCTTAGATAAATGAACATATTTGAAATAATTATTTTCTTCTTTTCTTTTTCCCTTATTTTATGGTACATCCATGTCATTCTATGTAAAGGAACATAATACATAAAATTCCAACAAAAGGACAAAGTACAAGACATTAAATGTCAATCTCATTTAATTATAATTTAACTAAAACTTTTTAATTAGACAAAACTATGGTAGAAGTGAAAGTTTGTGGTTTATTTCAAGTGGCATTTTTCTAGTTCCAAATGGCAAGGCCCTCCCTGAATTCATTTCATATAATGCACATGCACATATTTCACCTTCAGCATACATATAGCTTCCATAAGCAGTCTGATTCCTTTTGGGGGAGGAGTCTTCATTGCTTTAATCACAGTTATGTCATTAGGTGTGAGAGTGTTGAGGGTGGCCAAAGCTTCATTCAAGGTGGCCATCGCGGCAGCAAGGTTCACATCACACTCATCCTTTATTTTCTGAGCATCAGCTTCTAGTTGATTTACTACTTCCTCCTCTCCCATCACCATTTTCTTTACCTATATTATGGTATTGGGTGAATAAAGAAACAAGAATGAGCAAATCCACATTCCTGGATGGCATCAGGACAGTGTCTTATATTTGTGCATAACTGTCTGCTATCTAGGTGTACACAGTAATGGAGTGGATAATGGGTAGATGGCAAAATAACTGTATGAGTTTGGACAACACTTTTAATGGTAAACACATAATAAGTCTTATCAGTATACTAATTAATTTATTCAGTAGCCACAATGTAAATGCTGTATGTAATATAACATGTCTAGTTTATTTTGCATGCAAGTTCTTTGCAAGACACTCTTCCCTTGGGTGGATATTTAGTAAATTATACTCAAAAATGTAATTAGGATGTGGGGACATCCACATTACAGCATCTACTCTATGACCTTAGGACGTAAATAAATATTATTCATGTATGTGTGTTACTGTGGTTGTCACTACAAACAATCCCGCTGTATCCCACAAGGACTTTAAATTAGAGATGTCTTAAAATTAATATGAGTGAATGAACTTTACACACAGTAATAATCATATCACAAAAATTTCAAACAATATGTCAAAGACCTCCAGTGTAGTTCATTGAGATAACTTAGCAAAAGGGCCCTTAAAATAACAGTGAATTAAACATACATATGTAAACACCTCTTTAACTGACATGATGTAGATCAGTTTTCATAAAAATTTTCCATCAGACACACAATATATAAGTAAGAGTGCATTTAGACCCTCATGCAAAGTAGTCCTTAACATAAACAAAAAAACTACAGCATACTTGAAGTTCATTGTTTATGTAGCATACCAAGCTTCAAACAAATCAGTTGCACAGTTTGCACACCATTATTTGTACACACACAGATGAATATGTACATGAACATGATGGAACTATTTCTCAAGACATAACTAATGGTGACAGTTACTGTTTTCTGGAATGTGATGTCATGTAGTCTTTCTATCACAGCCAGGAGGATGTCAAACCTAACCACAATTAAGAAATATTAGCCACACCTTATTCCCAAATACAAGTGGATATCAAGTAGTACACTAAATTAAAACAGTTCAAGAAAAAGTTGCCCTTATGCTCAATTAAACAAAATAATATAATAATTATGAAAGAATGGAGGTATGAAAATTCCAATTTTATGGGATGTAAGATAGTGTTGTTAGTAACCGCATAGCAATATATTTCATTCAGCATCATCAAGGTCACCGCCTCAAATTTCTTGTGATAGTATGATTCTGTGCTTCCCAAACTTAGCACTAGGTAGTGGTGACCGGTTGGATTCATGACTTCATCCCTTAACCTCTAGCGAAAGGGACCCCAATACCCAACAAATAAAGAGGCCGGGTGGGCTCCACAGCTTATGTGAATGTTGTGGCAAAGATGAAAATCCCTGTGCCTGCCACAGATCAAATTCCTGCCATCCATCTTTTAGCCCTGTCACTGTAATTACTACAATATAGTAGCCCCTTAAGAAACAATTATATCACCTTTGAATGTGAGGTGTTTGCAAAAGGCATGGCATGAGATGGCATAAGGGAGAAGCCAGGTGTCTCTTCTGAATGTGGGTTTGTGGAAACTGGAAGGTAATTGGTTGGTGATTGGGGGAAGAGACAAACCATGTTATCTCTGTACTTTGGAGCAAACTAAGATCAGAACATAACCTTTCCAGCAAAGACCAAATATTTTCATTTCATACATCTGAGACGAAAAAACTGAAAATGTAACAAGCGGCTAGAGCCACTATTAGAGAGGTGGCCAGTTAGAATAAGCCCCATTCATGTCATTCTGATGAACTCAGTGGAGCAGACTTCTTCTGGAGTAGCTGATGGATAGTCTGCAAATCAAAAAATTCTCCACTTTTATGGAACACCAAATATTCTTTAACACATTCATAACAGTGAACCATTAGTCATTATCCTGAGCCAGATGAATCTAATTTTCTTTATGAATATCCTAGTGGACAGAAAAATGCTTCAAGTCCAACTAAGCTCAGCTTATTATGCTATGATGACAATTAAACCATATGTCACAACAAATACTTTGAAAATTACTTAATATTCCTACTTTCATTCTATAATGATCTATGGTCTATTGTTCTGGGGAAACTCCCCAGACATTATAAAGGTTTTCAGGTTGCAAAAGAAGATTATTAGAATCATGAAGGGCTGTAGAGCTAGAGACTCATGTAGAAAATTGTTTCTTAAATTAGAAATTTTACCTCTCCCTTCTCAATACATTCTTTCCCTTCTTCTGTTTATGATAATAAATAAAAATAAATTCCTGGTAAATTCTGAGATATATCACATTGACACCAGACAACATGCAAACCTACACCAACCTAGAGTAAATGTGTCTACAGGCTAGAAGAGAGTGTACTACCTGGGTGTTAGGGTGTTTAATATGCTTCCCTCTCACATAAAGAGAGAGTCTGATAATCCCAAGGAATTTAAAGTGCTTTTACAAAAATTTTTACATGAAAATTCCTTCTGTTTCTTGGACGAATATTTTGAACTTCAAAAAAGTTAAATATTTGCATATGATTCAGATAAACATATGAAAGTCTGGCATGCATGTCCCTTTTTTATTTACCAATTTATACAACATCTGTTTGTATATATAAAACTAGAAGAAGGTTCAAATCACCATTGTAATGCAGTGAACTGCCTTTTTCTCAGTAAGTACCTCTAAAGGGCTCTTACTTATGCTACTATTTTACTGTATTTATTATAATAAACATATTGCATTATGCTGAAACCTAATATTGTACTGGACCATGTGACTGTTGCACTTGGTATCACATCATGACTTACAAATAGGTGACAATTTCCATATCCATATGGATTTTGTAATCCTGTGCAGATCTACAGAAATAAAATAGATGATATTATATGATATAAAACATCATAATAGTTTAAAAATATGCAAGACACTCACCTCTGCCACGTCTGCAGACTCCTTTTCTACCTTGGTCACCATTTCCTGCACCTGATTAGCTGCCACAACCAGCTGAGGCTGCAGTGCCACCAGATCTTCCTGCATCACTGACACTTCACTGGCTGCATGATCCAGCTTCTCTATTCCAACTTCATAGCAAGACTTTCTCATCTGCACTTCCCTGGATCAGATCAAAACAATAATACTTGCATAATAGAATACCCAAGCTAGACTTTATTCATTGTACTTAAATTTATATATCACCATTAAAATGAAAATCCTTTCAGTGTAAAAAAGCCTTCTAGAGTTATTATATTAACATATCTTGGTCAAGGTGCAATTTATGATACAGTGTCAGTTAAAGTTGGTATTGTGTGAATGTCAAAACTTGTCAGTCAGATTCTATTTTTGTTCAGATTTACATTGAGGTCACATTAAATTTGTCTATATTCATCCACATAAGAAAAGGCTCATATAAAATGGTATAAAAAATACAAAGACTCTATTCTTCAAGTGTGTTCTTTTAATGTGGGACCAACACCCATGAACAAGAAACAAGCCTGGATGGCTTAGACACTGTGGCTGATAATGACAACGTTCCTTTCAATTTAAATTTAACATATTTTATTTGACATGATGCTCATATAAATTAGAGGTTAAGTAAAACATCAAAGATAAAGGTAAAAGTAATGACAAAATTCTCTCATGCCCAAATATCTACGCATGCAGATTCTTAAGCCTGGAGCTTGTTGGAAGTGAGAGGTCAGTTTCATTCTCAGGCCATTTTTACCAGGCTGCAGGTGACCAATGGATGAAAAGGTAGGAGGATCAAAGCCTGTAGTCAGTCAGGTTACTGGCTGAGCTCTACAGTTCACTATCATGGACCAATAGAAAGAAAAATTAAATTTGCCTTAGACCATTAATAACAATTTTTTTTCCATATCCACTGAGTAGACGTGTAAATGAACCATAGTTTTCATATAATGTCTTTACTACAAGCAAAGAACACATAACAACAGAATAATATAGCAGCTGCAAGCATTTCACCTTCTCTTCTTGCTGAGTAGATCCTTGAATGTGTTGATAAGCTCCAGGTATGATGCAGGTATCACATAATTGTGCCTTCCTAGTCTTTTGAAGTATTCCAGTGACATATTCTGAGTTGATGTGTGGAACCACTGACACATTGTGATACATGCATCTCGCTCCTTCCCTGTCAAATCCACATCTGCAAGGAAATGTGTAGACACAGCCAGCAAAGCATCATCTGGCCAAGGCTGAAAATATTCCACTTTATCAGCTGCAAACTCACAAAATATGCATTCATTCTCACTTTCTTCTTCACAAGGCAGCTAGATAAAAAGCATTTTGCAGAAATTCTCTTTAAGTCAGCTATGTAAACAGATTTAGTCCTCCAAAAGTTTGAAGAATTTTCTCTCCTATCATGCAACTAGTACCTAACAATTGTAAACCTGCAACAAAACACAGTAGAGCAAAAACTGTTCATGAAGTTTTCATGGCCATTGTTCCAAAATTAGATCCAGATGACCCATTACATATTCAAGAAACAGATTCTTTGTATCCTTACCAAAGTTTTGCAGGGCATTATCTTCCTCAGATCGATAAGTTGCTACATTTTAACCCTAAAATAGCTAATATTTTAACCCTTTCATTCCCATTTTGTCTGAAGTATTAAACATAACATGTTACTGCTTGCAACCATATTTATATCATTATCCTTTTATGGTTTAAACTTGCTCTATGTCTCTTGTAACACAGTTCTGTGGCAGAAGTCTCCTCCTTAATGCCTACATCCCACTGCTACATGATAATGTTGGTGTAGTGAATGTTTCATAAACGTAATTCTTGTATGTCTTAGAGCTACTGGTGTTTTCAAACTCTGGTTTAAAAATGTTTAATATGTAAACTTTTAAGGCATCAGAGAATCAACTGACCAAGTACACCTCATAAAAGTCAGTACAACACATATAATTACAACATTTTCATTAGTCCTACAATAATTTTTAAACATTAAATAATAGTATATATGATACAACTTGCAAGTAACCGTGCTGATAATGTACCAATGATACCAAAGGACAAAACAAAATACTTTAGGAACAAAATATATTTCCTCCTGACCTGAAACCAATCTATGGTGCAACACTTGACAATAGCAGGAAACTTGCGGATATGGTTCCGAAAACCGTCTCTTTTGGGACTCATAGCCAGCATAATGTGCAGCTGATCCCTCACTATGGACACAAATAAGTTGAAAAGGGCAATAGGACTCCCATCTGTCTGTAAACACAACAGAACAAAGGCATCCATGTCAGATCTTCATGCTTATATCAAGAGAAGTAGCTAATAACAAATCAGCGTTACACAACTGCTAGAGAGTTGTATTAAATATCACACATTGTTCATTCTTTTAAACCCATCTGCATAGTACACAACAATAAAAACGTGTGCAAAGGTAGTACAACTAATGCTGCAAAGACATGAGTGTCAATTTTCCAAATGTTCCTCACATTATGCATACCTCATCAGCCTCAGTGTTTATTTACCACATAAATAACTATTATAAAGCTGACTGCTCTACATATACCTTGCAATTCATATATAGCATATTAAAATTGCTATATTGCATATAAATTATGTAGATTTTAATGAGCTTTATAGTACATCCTATTGGTACTGCAGAAATGTTTTGGGAAATAGATAAGGTTTGATTTGAACTACACACATAAAGTAAGTGTTATCTTACACATGATCTCATCTTATACCTGAGTTTCTAAGTTTCTGCACTAATTACAATTCTAACGCCTCTCTTTTGTAGTGTAAATACCTTTTTTACTGTAAAATGAACTAGGAAGAATATGAAAATTCTTACTTGCAATGATTTATCTCGCTGCTTGTCAAGCTGTCCCATTTTCTCACACAAGTCTTCCTTCTCATCTGCTGTAAAAATGTTGGGTACTTCACCAGAATTCAGTAAACTATTTATGTCCTCCAAAAATGATTCTTCTTTCATCTGTGGGAGTAAACAAACAATTCTTACAGTATCATGTGTCACAGAGAAACAAATGTCATAAGTCAAAATTACACACAAAAATCTCATCCGCACACACAAACACACATACATACACACACATGCAATTTAGCAGATGGGCTTTATAGAAATAAACCAATTAATTAATTTTACTTCCTAAGTTTTCTTCTGAGTTGATGCAGTCTACCTTGGTTTCTCTATTTTCACACACATATCAACACATATTGCAGTTCCATACAGAATATATATAAATACTCATGCCCTATCATCGTACAAAATTTCTTGCAAGTAATCCAGGTCTAGTGGCTCATTATATATCATCAAGAAACAGAAAACTAAATTGTCATGCTGTTTTACAATCTACCATTTACACTTGTCACACTAGTAATTCAAGATGTACAAAAATATGTTGTCCTCTACTGGCATAAAATATCCACTGTATTCCAAAGTTCAGAAAAATTTATCAACTGCATTATAATTTGTTGAGTAGAAATAAGAAATATCAAATAACAGATGCACAGATCAATCAAAGGTAGGCTTTATAGCATGGAAGTAATAGTTTCAATACATATAATGAAATCTGTACAATAATCAACAAACTGAAAACAAACAAAGCTGCAGGAACAGACAACATAACAGGGGAACTGATTAAACATGGTGGAAGAACCCTGAAGCAGAAAATACATAAACTAATCTGCAACATCTGGAATTCAGAAACTCTCCCAGCCCAATGGAATGAAGGAATTATTTGCCCAATCTATAAAAAAGGCGACAGGCTGAACTGTAATAACTACAGGCCAATAATGCTATTAAACATAGCTTATAAAATATATGCAATCTTGCTAAATAACCGACTGTCCGAA
>Ga0268261_10001881_pt1 | contig 14779 bp, 18 predicted proteins | sample TergutNc150P1_FD_190353 | JGI IMG/M metagenome (GOLD analysis project Ga0268261, IMG submission 190353) | Nasutitermes corniger P1 segment gut microbial community from laboratory colony in Florida, USA - Nc150 P1 (SPAdes) (version 2) | ecosystem: Host-associated > Arthropoda: Insects >... | reverse complement strand
CACTGCTATCACCAAGCTCCGACGGTAAACCAGAGGCTGCTACTGCAGTTGTTGTAGCTCCTGATGATGGGCACGAGGATGCCCGAAACATGTTGAGCTGTATTTAAATGACAAGTAATAAACTTGAGAAGTTGCTGCATCTTGTTGGTTGATTCAGTTAGAAGTCATGTTCTTTTTTGCCATCTTTTCATTCTAGAAAGTAAGTACTGCCTGCTACATCTTTTTTGTATTATCCAGTGATTGAAACATGTTATGTTCTATTTAACAGGTTGATGGCAATGAATTTACTGTGGAAGTTATAGACTCTGTGTCTGATTATGTTAGTCTTATGAAGCATATATTTGACTTCAGCAGTTTAAGAAACCTCCTTAAAGGAAATGAGGGTCAGGAACCATTCAAAGTCCTCATCAATTCACTGCATGGTGGTAAGTTGCATGTCCTCTTTTACAGAAGAGAGCCGAAAGTGTAGTTTCACTGAAGAATTTGCATGTAGTTGTGTAGCCAAGATAATGTAGTCAGCATAGTGCTGAGGTTAAGAAGGAATAGAGCTATATCTTTGTGCATTTGTGGTGTGCACATGGTCAACTTTACCTTTACCTTTATTTACACAGAGGTAGTGATTGCACATTGATACTGAGACACATTGGTATTGACCTCTACACAACTGATCTGAATTTTGTTTGTAAAGGTCTGCTTGACAGGGTTTATTTTCAGACACACAAAATGTTACGTTTTGTTGTAACATTGATATTCCTGGAATGGCCGAATGAGATGCAGCAGCAGCAGATCTGAAGGAACATGTAGCATCAAGGCAAGTGCAGAACATTGCACAGCAGGCAGTATTGTTCGTTTATTAGCAGTGAGCTGTGTGGAATTGACAGTTTTAATTTTATTCCTAATAAAATAGCAACACAACATTTAAGTTATTTGTACTTTATGTTATTCTGTTCTCTGGTTGTGCAGTTGCCACATGTTTGTCCGAGTTCATGCTGTAGCTGGTGTATGATCATCATCAAGACAGTGAGAGACACACAGATGCGTGCGCATGCACACACACACACACACACACACACACACACACACACACACACACACACAGGCATGCACACACATACACAGGCACACACACAGGGGCCAATATATATACAGACACACACACACACACAGGTGTGCGCGCAGGTGTGCAGTATCGATTTGTGAAGTTTTGTACATGTTAAAACTGGTAGAAAACTCAGCATAGTTTAAGGAAGAAATGTGGCGCTAGTTTGTGTCCACAGTTGAACAGTGCGATATTGCTGCAGTGTCCCAAGATATGGTATAATATGATATGATATATTTAGCTGCAATTGGGTAGCCACCTGGTGGCAGTAGTTCAGTACACATACACACACACACAAACAATACAGAGTACGTCACAAAACAAACAATACGTAGAACAACACAAAAATTAAGAAGAGTGCGGGCCGTGCCCTGTCTTTGCAGGCTTTTCCCTGGCATTTGCCTTACAACTGAGGAAAAAGCTGCGGACTGTTGTCTAAATTGAAACATTTTATAGAATCTTTTTTATGTCAGTTTTGGCAACTTAGAAGGAAGATTTTACTCTTGTTACTTGTGTGTTTGTATATAGAAGTGAAACCAGAGAGGAGCAGCTACCCTTGACAGCAGTGGTGAAGATAGCACACTGCTGTCAAGAAGTTATCAGTCTGAAACAAATAGTGCACAACTTGGAATCAGTATATAGGAATGAAGTACACTTCAGTTGCAGATCATAGCTAAATTATTGTATTTGCATCTGACGTATTCTGGCTGAATGCCATTATTGTGCACTGTATGAAAGAACCATACAAACACTCAGAATTCACAGATATTTGTAAGCATTTATATATAGGTAATCAGTGGGATTATATTGATCAGTGTCAGTCAGTACACAGTGCTTGGAAATGCAACATTGTGTATAAATTTAAATATAAGCTGATTATTGACTGTGGAAAGGAAGCTTTGGAAGTCTTTGAAAGTAATCTGGGCACGGTGCTGCCTCAATTCAGAGCACAGTGTTCCTTGTTGTGCGCACAGCTCGCTCTCTGTTCGTGCATAATGATGTTCCTTGCTGTGCACACAGTTCTGCCTGTGTTTCTGCATAATGATGTTCCTTGTATGTAAAAGGAATGGGGATACACACATTAGAGCAAAGCTGACAGTAACTGCCACTGATATTCTGTTATTGTTTTTGATGTTTATGGTTTATTCTTGCTACTTAGTAAATCTCACATGTTTGATTTTTCAAAACAATGTTAATTTTGGCGTTTGATGTGTTCTGTACAGTTACTGGTCCTTATGTGAGGGAGATTTTTGTGAAAGAACTTGGAGCAAGTGACAGTAGCGTAGTGAATACTGAGCCCTTGGAAGACTTCGGGGGTCTCCATCCTGATCCTAATTTAACTTATGCTGTCAAACTGGTTGATGCCTTGAAAGAAGGGATTCATGATTTTGGTGCAGCATTTGATGGTGATGGTGTAAGTTGTTTTAATACCAGTAAAATAATCGCATGCTTGTGAGTGGTGAATGAAACATTGTCTTGCTGTGGATAGGCATGTGACAGACACCTGGCCAGTAGTTTGACTGGCGTGGAATTGTTTAATACATGTACCTTGTGCATTGCCTCATGTTAATAATAATAATAATAATAATAATAATAATAATAATAATAATAATAATAATAATAATAATAACAAGAAACTAACAAGCTGTCCACAGCAAATAAGTGGAGAGATATCAATAAAAACTGGACGGAATACAAAGGCAAACCTAGGAAGGAAGCAGTAGCAAATTTTATACTCAAGACAGGATTTGACTGTCTAGCAGCTCATTTAAGAAATACTGGCATGTGTGAATCTAGTGAGCGCACAATATGCCAAGTGCCCCAGCTCCACCATGGACGAGTACGTTGCCCTAAACTCGATACCAACCATCAGGTGCTCAAGAACACCATCAAACTCTACTGGGATGCCAGAGTGAAGATGACATTACTTCTCCACCATCTGTCCACAGTAACAACAAACTAATAATAAAAATAACAGGGACTATAGGTTTATCCAGAAACATCTTAAGGGTGGAGCAAGAAGCAGTAATATTACAAACATGTCATACAGTACACAGCTTCCTAGCATGTTAGGGGATGGGGTGAATCTCCTTCCCCTGACTGAGCTTTATCCCACTGACAATGTGGGATAGGTGAAGGTTTTACAACAGATAGCTGGTGAGGAGTGTGATCAGGTCAGTAGTAGTAGTGTAATTGTTCTGTGCTAAGCATGGTGTCACTTAGTCTGGCACCATTGGCATTTGGTGGTACCAGGTGTTGGATGTAGTGGACTGGCAGGAGGTACACCAATTCATTTATTTATTTGATACTATGATTGTCACATGCTTCATTTTCACACCTTTGCTACCGCCAGCACCTGCATTTGTCTTTGGTGTCACAATTACAGTTTGATGGTTATAGATATTAAAAATGCAAATTGAAAACAGTTTGAAAAAATACAACCACTTCTGGTCCTAACAACATGCAGTGTGGACCGAGATATTGTGAGGTGGTGATGTTCTGCCTTGGTTCTGCGGAGTGAGAGTGTCGTTAGTTTGGCTGATACCACTGTGACATGTTTTCATGCTGAAGCCAACCCATCAGCCTTTGACAGTACTTGTGCTAGACTGTCAGAAATGCTGAATCTCTGTTCTCCAACAATGTCATTACAGGACACAAAACTCCTCTCCGCTAAAACCGGATACATGGATCGGCTCATCAGGGAAGCTATTGAACTTGAAATGCACCCACACAATATCAACAGAGAAGATGGCCTGACCTTAAGCAAATCTTGGAAGCCCCTTCTACACAAGCTTAAGGAAAGGAGACAACCACCCACAACACAGTAGTTTTGACCTGCCATCCCCTGTCCACCCTGACATAAGCCATATCTCTTTCACATACCCGCCCGCGGCCTCTATGTGGGTCGTCGTTACCCTTTACTACCTGTGCTGTAACCAGACCCACCCCTACTCCGTCACCCTCCCTGCTATTGGCTCAGGCTATTTTCAAGCCAAATCTCCTCCCGTATGGATACGCCAACAGTTCTCAAATTTGGTCATTCTGCACCTACCTGCCTATGAAGATGGAACAGACAGAGTGTTCCGAAACGTCGGCATATAAAATTCAGACACCGGGGAGTTACCCAGAAGAAAACATACAAGTGTCGTCGTAGTTGCATACATAGCTGTTCCTCATGTAGGTTGTGTACGTGTTGCCATCTGTCATCCAAAACAGTAATCTCTTTTATAGGAAATAAAATAGGTTAACTCATGCATTTCTTGATTTTCAAGTGGTACTGAAACATTGACATCTTTGTTCAGGTTAATACAAATGTTACATAAACATAAATGTACTGTATTTTAGGACCGGAACATGATTCTGGGGAAGAATGCATTTTTTGTGACACCATCAGACTCTCTTGCTGTGCTGGGGGCCTACCTCCATCACATACCGTACTTTAGAACGACAGGTGTGAAGGGATTTGCTCGCAGTATGCCCACTGCTGGTGCAATAGACAGGTGAGTTTTGTTAAAGAGAAGTACAGTATTTACAGGTTGGAGTGACGTTGCATTCAATTCCTGTTGTCCAAATCTGAAGTGTGGAGACATATTGTGCCTTACTGTCCTTCTGTTGCTGTAAGATATGGCACTTAACAGAGTTGGCTGTGCTTGGTGCAGGCTGTTATGTCACTGTCCTCTTACAGTGGAGACCCAGGTTTTTTTCCCAGGCCAGTCCTTGTGGGATTTGTGGCAGAAAAAGTGGCACCAGGGTTTTTCTTTGAGTAATTTACTTTTCACTGGCACCATATAATCTTTGAAATTGACACCATCATTAAATAGCATGTATTTTGGACAGCTTTGTGTTCAGCATTATTGTATATGATTAATATATATTATAATGTTCCTGTGCACTGCGCATTCTACTAAGGTTTTCTGCATTCATCTTGTTGGCCATTTACATAATTATTTCCCATATGTAACTTACATTACGTGATCACAGTTTGTGGACTGACAGCAAGATGGCACTACTGCTGCTCACATTAACTCCTACAACTCGATGTAAGTGAAGTAGAGTGTGCAGAGTCATTAACCTTTTAAAGCCTACTGTTTACTTGATACACCACCAGTTTAACCTTCAACAACTGTACACTCTGCCTACACTGTATTGATGTGTTTTGTATTTATCTGAGAACAAACAGCGACTTTTGCCACTTACAGCATAAACTGATTGGTTTTTGTAACTGAGATGAAAAGTGTTTACAGCTCGGTACGGACTGGGTCTTTAAATAAAGCGCTTTGCGCTTCGTCTTTAAATGGTTAACTGCTTGCTGTAAGGCTTTGGCACAAAATTGTTGAGTGATGTCTTGTTAAGTGCAACTGTGTGTTCCATTTGCAATTATTGTGTTCCTAGCAAATGGCTGACTTGAAAAGAGCAGTGTATTTGCATCAAATTTTGCTTTAAACTGGGGTTGAGTGCTATGGAAACTTTTTAAATGTTTGAAGTAGCTTGTGGAGAGCAGACAGTGGGAAGAACAGAACTTTGTGACTTGTTTTCCAAGTTCAAAAGTGGTTGGAGTTTCGTAAAGTTTCCCAAAGCACTGGATGTCCACTGACCAGCAAAACAGATGAAAATGTGGATCGAGTGAAGCAGCTGGTTCTTAAGACAGAGATTCACCATTCATGAAGTTGCTGGCATGTTGAGAATTTCATTCAGGTTAACCAAGAGCATTTTGAAAGATGATCTGAAGATGTGTTGGACTTATATCAATTTCAAGCCCTGTCTGATGAGTGAGGAGCAGAAGGGGAATTGTGTCAACATGTTCCAGGACCTTCAAGATTTATTACCATGTGAATTCTTTCTTTTTCCAAAGCTTAAGGTGTTGGTAAAAGTATGGAGATATAATGATACCACCACAATTCAAGGAGAATCACAGGACGGGCTCGGAAGATTTCAGCTTACTTTACAGTGCTTCGGATAGTGGTGTGGTTGCTTGATGCACTGTAGGAAGTCACAAGTAGGCTACTTTGAAGTGAGCAACGTTGACTATGGTGTAAGTGTTGTTCCTGCGAAATAAATTCAGTCTGCAAACTATTTGACCGTGGCCTGTGTAATGCAGTTTTCCTGGTTAATATCTATTAAATGCATATTATATTAAATGTAATTTCATTTTGATTTTAAGTTTTTGAGGCTAAGACATTTTCTAATAAAATGGATTTTCTGCTGATTCTCATTTCTGTTTTAACCACATTTTTACTTTTGTCTGTATATTTTTTCAGCTGAACATATGGTATTGAAGTGCTGTACATTTCTGTAGAACACATGTTTACTTGTGTGTGAATGTATTGGCTTGCATAATATCTTTTGACAAGTTTTGAAGGAAAGAATCTTTTTGAAGCACCTCGGTGTGTTTGGCAGAATAATATAAACATGGGTTTTAAATGAGTTGAGGATTATATGTGGACTGCAGATTAAGATCTTCTGCAGTGTGATGTTCTGTCACTTGAGTGCTTGCTGAGGTTTCGAAGGAACAAGGTGCCTGTACCTTGAGGGGCCAAGCGGTCCGACAACAACACAGTGTCACGCCCCATAAGATTTAAATTCTCATCCAAACTCCAGTGCAAACCTCAGATATTGCGATGTGGCCTGTCTCATTAGACTGAGGGTAGGAATCTGCAATTGGTTTCTGTGGACTTGGTATTAAACCATTGTTCCATTAAAGGGTATTGACTTTTCTGATTGACTGAATAACTGTAGTTATATAGTTAGCAAGCCTCTTAAATCTCAGTTCTGTGTGCTCAGAGTCTCTGTTGTATGTGTGTGAGTTTGTGTTGCTGTTTGTAGAGTTGCAGATGCAGTGGGTGTCAGCTTCTATGAGGTCCCTACAGGATGGAAGTACTTTGGTTCCTTGATGGATGCCAATCGACTGTCTCTGTGTGGGGAAGAGAGCTTTGGGTAAGTATAGTTTGTAACGGTTTTGAATTTTCTGAATTACTGCAGACACAGTGTGGGAGCAAGCTTTGTTGTGGGGCAAGAACACAGTTTTTGACAGCAGTCCTCTTCTGTTGTTGTGAACTGCAGGTGTCATTTTGTCTGCTGTCTAGCATCTTACCAACTTCATACACAGTAAGCCATCAGTCTTCTCGTATGAGAGTGTTAGCATTCTCAATGTAGTTGTGAGTGCACAGTTTTGACAGGCGCCCTGACTCAGCTTTGTCCAACACACTTGTTCTTTTGGGTTTGAATGTTTCTACCCATTCAAAAACTTCCCTCTGACTCGTGCAGTTGACAGTAACATACTTTGCTAAGATTCTTCAGTGAATATCAAAGGGTTTGACCCTTCCAGCCAAAGAAATTGTATCATGGCACATTGTTAAAGGATGGTGCAATTTGACAGCAGAGTGTCCATGTTTACAGTCACTGCTTCAGCCATAAAGACAATGAAGTGCTGTGCGATTCATGTTCAAACCCGTCAGGGTTCAGTTACAGTTGGTTACAATCAGTTGGCTTCTGTTGCTTTTGGTAGTCCCTTAATTCATGAATTGCCTATACTTTTATATGTACCCTCACATATAATGCTTGTTGCCAGAGGGTTAATATTAGGTTTTTATTCACCACATTAAAGAAGGCACTGCAGATGTGTTCATTTGTGTCACAGATACACATCACAATGTGTTCCTTTGTCTCACAGATACACACCACAATGTGTTTCTTTGTGTCACAGATACACATCAAAATGTGTTCCTTTGTCTTGCAGGTACACATCACAATGTGCTCCTTTGTCTCACAGATATGCATCACAATGTGCTCGTTTGTCTCACAGATATGCATCATAATGTGTTCCTTTGTCTCACAGATATGCATCACAATGTGCTCATTTGTCTCACAGATACACATCACAAAGTGTTCCTTTGTCTCACAGATACACATCACGTATTCCTTTGTCTCACATATATGCATCACGTGTTCCTTTGTCTCACAGATACGCATCACAACGTGTTCCTTTGTCTCACAGATACGCATCACAATGTGTTCCTTTGTCTCACAGATATGCATCACAATGTGTTCCTTTGTCTCACAGATATGCATCACAATGTGTTCCTTTGTCTCACAGATACACATCACAATGTGTTCCTTTGTCTCACAGATACGCATCACAGTGTGTTCCTTTGTCTCACAGATACTCATCACAATGTGTTCCTTTGTCTCACAGATACGCATCACAGTGTGCTCCTCTGTCTCACAGATACACATCACAGTGTGCTCCTTTGTCTCACAGATATGCATCACAGTGTGCTCCTTTGTCTCACAGATACACATCACAGTGTGTTCCTTTGTATCACAGATGCACATCACAATGTGCTCCTTTGTCTCACAGATACACATCACAATGTGCTCCTTTGTCTCACAGATACACATCACATAAAGCAAACATGTTGATTGCACGTGACTGTTGTGTAAGTTACATGAGCCAGTGCAAGTGACTAGTTTCAGTTATCAGATACGTAATGTACCTACAGTTACTGATAGTCAGAGGAACTTAATACTACATTTTGGGCAGGGTTAAGTAGCCTTTTCTTACTGGACTCTCCCTGTTCAAGTGCTGTTTGGCACTGTGGTCCTTTGCAGTTTAATAACTATTCACAAGTTATTACCTTCCCAGAAGACTTGCATCTGTAGCAACATTACTGTGAGAGTGTCAGGTCATGTGGTAAAGCTCACAGTTTGGGTAAGGAGAATCAAGGAGAGACCAGAAGGAACAGGGCTGACAGACGGAATGACAGTGATAACAAAATGAATTGGAATACAGAAGGAGCCAGGATAGCTTAGTACAGTGACTGGGCTATCTGGGCTTTTGGCTGGTTGAATTGCCAGGTCATCCAGACTGGCTGTGGGGTCAACCTAGCTACTTGTTTAATAGGTGGAGACTGGAGTTTGTAGGAAGGTATAGCATTGTGGGTAGTTGAAATTACAAGGAGGGAGGAGGGTGTGCTGCGTTGAACTGTAGTGCAACTGGAACGGAACGTGGAAGGAGGAAATGCTGTGTAAGAAATGATCACTAATTAGTGTGGACTGCACTAAATTGCACTGACAGAATCTGCCATAAGGATTTAGGAGAATGTTTGTTGAGGGTTAATGTAAATGGGAAAATGGAGTGTGGATGGTAGGGATATTAAAGCATTGTAATAAGTTAATAGAAATGAGGTAGAGATAATTTGGAGTAAGGTGTTGGATAATTTCAGAGAATGCTTGTAATTCTGACTGTGTGAGATTTGAGGTTTCACAGCAGTGTTGCTGCAGATTCAAGCTTCTTGGCTGTTACACTAAGTTGTTCACGGTTTTAATTCACATTTTGAAGAACCTCACTGCCTTCATCTTCAGGGTCACAAGTCCAAGCAGAACTGTGGTTATATTTCTTGAAATGCTTGACCCTGAAATTCAAGGTGCTCTCATCCTTTGAAATATTGGGACCTGTAACTGCAACAGTGCAGCGTAACATCTCGGAAAATTGTAAACATTTTAGAGAACCAAACAACCTGGTATTATGGGGGTACAGGCCTGTGTAAATTGGAAGGTACAGGCTTATAGATTAAGAGGAGTCAAATGGTAATGCTTGTTTTTGTGATGCTGTAGCACAGGGTCTGATCATGTCCGTGAGAAGGATGGTATATGGGCTGCTCTGGCATGGCTCCAAATTATTGCCTGTGAGAAGAAAAGTGTGGAAGAACTTTTGATTTCACATTGGAAGAAGTTTGGCAGGAACTTCTTCACCAGGTCAGTTTTATTTGTTTCTCTCTCTTACTTGTGATTAACACATCTTTTTAACAGCAGAAGTGTGTCAGATGTTCCTGAAGGCAAGTGGGCAAGTTTGCAGCCAGAATACAGCTTAATGTTTTGAAATAATATTTCTTTAAGCTTGATTTTTGTAGGACCGAATATTTTATGCAGTAGAGTCTCAATGTTTGTGACTAATTGTGAGCAATACAACTGTGACTAATTGTGAGCAATACAACTGTTACTAATTGTGAGCAATACAGCTGTGACTAACTATGAGTAATGCAACTGTGACTAATTGTGAGCAATGCAACTGTGACTAATTGTGAGCAATACAACTGTGACTAATTGTGGGCAATACAACTGTGACTAATTGTGAGCAATACAGCTGTGACTAATTGTGAGCAGTGTAACTGTTAAGGATATCATAGTCACTGTTCAGTATAAAATTCACATTTGGTTTTAAGAACTTTCAAAATACCAGCAGTAAAAATATGCAAAACATCAAAAAGTATGAATGTCATGAAAGTTTTTTCTTAACAAAATATAGACACTTCTGAAATGCATTGAATTATTGAAGGAGAATAGCACTTTGTAAAACACCAAAGCAATCCAAAACACTTAATGGAATACAGAGTTTTGTTTAGCTAAGAGTGATCTGCAAAATAGCAGGAGAGTTGGTGTAGCAGTCAACTTGGCATTTAAATAGTCTCATCCTGATTGGTTGGAAGCAGCCGTGCAAGGCTGAAGTAGTGTTTTTTTTAACCAAAATAAATTTGAGTAATAGTGCATTTCATTGGCTTTAATTGTAAAAATGAAGTGGTATTAACCCTTATCCTGCCAACGTGGAGAAAATGGTGAACTCCTAATAATGCCAGCAAATGGCAGATGGGATTTAATTCAGCATTTAAAGGGTTAACATGGGTGATCACAAAATGTTGCAATCCTCAACATGAATGTTTGTGGACATAAGTTGTGTCATGTTACTGTACAAAGTGTGTTGCGCTTGTTCAGGTACGACTACGAGAACTGCGATGCAGAAAGTTGTGCTGCCATGATGAACAAACTGGAACAGATAGTGACTGCACCTGTCTATGTTGGGACAAAAATCATTCATAGAAATAAAAGCTACATTGTCAAACTGGCAGATAATTTTCGTTATGAAGATCCAGTAGATGGCAGCATGACAGAAAGACAGGTAGGTCACCCTGCTCCACATTACATACACGAGTTTTTAGAAGTCGATATTATGAGGTGTTTATTTACGAACACATACCATACTTACCCAAATACCTAGATGACTCAGCATGTGAGATGACTTCCTCCCCTTCTTAAGTATCTTCAGGTTTCAGGAAAATACAGAATGTGTGTTAACTTTTTGTGCAGTTCTAAAGTGATATGTGTACAGATTGTGTTAACTTTTTTTGCGTTTCTAAGCTAATCCCACTTTTTTCAGATTGTGATTTAGGAAATAATCTTCTGTTGTGTTCAGGTAAACAGTGCATGTAACAAGAGTTTTTAGTTTAGAAGCTGACTATTTGTACTGCACTTCCTAATGTGTGATATTTTACTGGAACTTAATGTTATTGCAACCAGTGTTGGTGCAGTCAGCTGACAGTTATTGTTCAGAATGCTTTCATGGATTTCACCTGTTAATTTCCTTTTTTCAAAAATTAATTGAGCAAAAACAAAACCAGAGTGTCCATGTTGCATATATTTTGTAATTTTTATGGAATCAAAATTTTGGACTTTTCAACTTTGCTGCACTCCTTCTTGCACTTTGTATCGTTGTACTTGCGTAACCAAGCTGTATAACATTACATCTCACATAAGCACAAGCATCCTACCCAGAAGTAAAGGGTAACGTACAGCAACAGTAGCTTAATTCTGTGACTGACTGCAGGCTAACTACTGAACCCCAAGCAGCACGTCTTTAGTTGAGAAGCTAATAGTTTCTCAGCTAGTCAGGAAATTCCCTACCATTTATGGAATGTGTTACTTCATTCACAAAAGCCTTTAGTGAACCGAATTTGATGTGTCCATGACCTTCCCTCCTTTTCTTTAAGATATATTTTTAATATTATCCTTCCATTTATGCCTATGGATAGGATAGTTGGTATAGTGACTGGCTATGGGCCAGATGGTCTGGGGATTAAATCCCAGTGGAGGTGAGATTTTCTGCTTCTGTCCAGACTGGCCCTGGGACCAACCCAGCCTCCTGCACATTGGGTACTGGGGTTCTTTGCTGAGGGTAGAGTGGCTGGGGCATGGTGTTGACCACCCACCCCCCATCTAGCACAACAGTTAAGGAAAGAGCAGAGCTATACCTCTACCCACCCTGTCAGAACCTTCATGGCCTGTTCTAGGGCGGGCTTCCATTTATGCCTAGATCTTCCTAGTGCTCTCCTTCTTTCAGGTGTCCCCACCAAACCTCTGTACACATTTGTCTTCTCTCTTATACCTGCTACATGTCTGACCCATCTAATCTTTTTTTTATCACCCAACTAATGTTTGATGATGAAGACACATCATGCAACTCAACAGTTTGCCATCTCCCCCAATCCCCTGTTACCTTATCCCCCCTTTGGCCCATATATCTTCCTCAGCAGTCTGTTCCCTTAATAAAGGAAACCAAGTTTCACTCCTGTACAAAACAAGAGGTGAAACTATAGTTCTGTATAGCTTACTGTCTGTGTATTCCTGGACAGCAAACAGGAAAATTGTGGACTAATAATCAGCCCTTAATTTTTCATTGGATGCCATTTTGATCTGTTAATGTCATTCCCATTGTTTGAACTTACATATGATGCCTGCCATGAAGTGTGGGCTCCACTTTTGTTTTTCTTCTGCTTTTCTGCTCGATGGCAGTAGAGCTATGACAGACATACTTTTGCTGCAGGGCATCAGGCTGCTGTTTGCAGATGGCTCCCGTATCGTCGTCAGGCTCAGTGGCACGGGAAGTTCGGGCGCCACAGTCAGGATATACGTAGACAGTTACGAAAAGGATGAGAACGTTTTGCTGGAGGACGCTCAGGTTTGTTGTGTGCATGTGTTGAACTGAAATGTGTTTGGTGCATTTCAATACTAGTGGAATTTTAGTCTCTCATAACAGTGTTCCTGAAGTCTGTGGTCTTGTGGAATATGATGCTGGGTCATTGGACAGTCCATTCCTGACATTTGGGAGGAATGTGGTGCGTTCATATTCAGGGTCATGTTGAAGTTCTTGCTGCATGACCACTTACTGCGAAACACAGTGTCGTATCCCGGAACAGTTGAGTCTTCATTGCGGTACTGCCCTGTTGTGTACCGTGTCACTGTTTGTGAACGTAAATACAAGTTAGGATCAGTAACTGGCCCACAGCAGCTTGCGGTATGTCCTGGTAGCCACAGACCTCTGGACATGTTACGTACGTCACTGATATTATCACTGTGTGGCTTACTGAGCCAATTTAGCTCAAGCTGTGGGCTGGACAGTTTGGGTTTTAATTTCCTGCTGGGGCAGGAGATTTTTCTTGTCTCCAAAATTTTGCCGACCTTCCGAGGGGCCCTCCCAACCACCTGTTCGGTGGGAACTGCGGGATTTCCTCGGAAGTACAGCAGTTAAGCCATGAAGCTCCATGTAATGCTGAGTGCAGCTGTTGTATACTGCCCCAGTATACCTTCATGGCATGCGCAGGGACACCTTCACCTTCACGTGGTGTGAAGATGAAGTTTCCCCTGTTTTTGAAGTTAAAAAATGGCCATCTTGAAGCAGTGTGAAATGCATCTCACTACTTTTAAACATTTTTGTTTTTGGCAGGTTGATACGTTTAAAATGCAGTGTACATTCAGACACTAAAACTGTCATATCGCAAACACAACTTGCATTTTAGTGCAAAAACCGAACTCCCTACATGTGCATGTTGCATCTTCCAACAAGCCATTATCAGGCTGTGTATCAGAAGGTAGAGAGATAAATCTGCATGGCTGCAGTTGACACTCACTCAAGGTTGAGATTTCAGTTTTGTTAGAGATATTCATATATCAGCTATAAAGATCTGTTATAAATGGTATAATGACTGCCACCAGCACAAGACATTTATGTGTGCATGTAGTATACACATGAGAATGGCGGCTTGGAGTGATCGCAATACATCGTATATAGTGAGACTTGAACAGCAAGTGACATGTTTAACCTTTATCTGACGGCGTTGCTTTTATGTTGCGGCCCTTTAAACTACCCAGCGTACGAACGCACCAAATCGGCCATTTAAATGCTCAGTACACTCATGTATAGGCTTAGGAGTATAGCCCCACTCGTTATCTCCACATTATATAGTGGTTTGTGGTCAGATTCACGCTCCGGCCACTTTACCAAATTATGTTCATATGCACCTCACAAATAGCAATTTTTTAGGCACCCTGTAATCTTAGGAACGTCGTTAGTTTGTTTTTATGCTGAGTTAGGCACTCGTTTACTTCCCGAGAAAGGAGCTGCGATGTCCGCACATACCAATGTGCAGCCTGTTTCACTCTGTCCTTGGGTTGCTGCTACAGGTAATATATTAGTGACGCGAGCTTCGTATAGGAATATTCTTGCTGTGAATCCCGCTCCAAAACCCACGCAGCCAAAAATTACGTCATTTGTTGATAGTTATATTACACACACTTTTTCTCTTAGTCGAAACACAGAAAGGCTTTGACAACGGTCCCAAGATACATTACTGCTAAAAGGGACTAAGCACTAACTGTCGGTATATTATAAAATGCCAGTTGTAAAAGGTTTCTCTAAAGCGTGTGTTACATTTCAGTTCAGTTTATGGTCCATTAGAGGACGGTTTGAAAAAGAAGATAAACAGGATGCAGAAAGTCGCTCACACAAATAAATATAGGTAATTACTGGCTGCAATGTGAGGTCATGATTTTTCCATAACTTATTACTGATAG
>Ga0268261_10001880_pt1 | contig 14780 bp, 8 predicted proteins | sample TergutNc150P1_FD_190353 | JGI IMG/M metagenome (GOLD analysis project Ga0268261, IMG submission 190353) | Nasutitermes corniger P1 segment gut microbial community from laboratory colony in Florida, USA - Nc150 P1 (SPAdes) (version 2) | ecosystem: Host-associated > Arthropoda: Insects > Digestive... | reverse complement strand
GGGGTACTAAAACTTGTTGCTCTGCTCTTCAGTAGATTCCCGCCTGCCTTCCTAGAAATGACACTAAGCAGCGACATTATTCACTCTACTGCAATGTTTCAAGGACCTGCTTATACTAATCGAGATGTCGGCGTACTTGCTTCACCAGTTTTAGCAAACTACAACAGTACGTTATCTGTGCTCAACTGCGATCAAAAATCTATCACATCACGGATTATCTATTTCGCAACGTTCAGCTTCTCGTCTCTCTGCTATTTATGTTCGACAGACAATAATCCTTGAAATATAAAATTAGTCGTTACAAGCATATCTTATCTGAAATTGCTAGTTGTGAGAACAGCAATACAATTGCGTGTCTATTTTACTGCTAGTAACATCCGTGGTGTGTTTTAGCAGCGTACGCAGCTCTTATCCGTCATAATGGTATGGTCTGTGAACCTTTAATCCATGGTTCTTTGTTAATACAGCGCGTGCAAAGGCGGCTGGAGATAGTTGGTGTAGTAATCTGTGCCCTTGGGGTCCCGGTCCGGCGCTGGTTAAAACATGACGATATCTGACATCTAGTGGCAGACATTTGTACTGTTTTGTATGTCGGTCCCGTAAGGAAGCTCTGTCAATTAGCTATGCGTCGTACTTGTTTGAATGGCTCTGGAAATAATGTTAGTAAAGACCGAATTGGCAAGTATGTTGAAAGACGCCGTTTTGATTTGATGCATTTTTAGAGACAATGCGGTGAAATGTCAAATCTCGAGCCCGAAGATATCTGACACTTTGATTGTGACGTGCGAGAAGTTAAGTGCTGGCGATATCTAGGGTCACAAGGTAGCGTTTTGGACATGTATGTCTTATGGCTGGGGTACCCACTGAAATGACCTTCAACACGACCTCAACAGTAATGACGTCACAACGCGATTACACAATGCGCCACGATAATACGCTTCCGGTCACGTGTCATTCTCGTTGCGCGTCACATCGAACCATGCATATGTCATATCGCTCTAAGACATACATGGAACGACGTAATTCTCGTTAAGAGAAGTATGATTCGGGTTTTTTTCTCCATGTACAGTCGATGTTTCCATTTACCCATTATCACCTGTAGTTCCATTCATATCCCTACTTTTCAGTTTGTAACACTGAATAACCTCAACGCAACTGTGTATTCCGAAATGCGGTGTAGGCAACTAACTTAGCTGACATCTGATTCTCCAACCTGTAGATGGGACATTCCCATCGACCACGCGGTCTATGGCGAGTGCCTGCGGCCGCCAGCTTGCTGGAATTGCGGGTTCGAACCCCGCCGGGGGTATGGATGTGTCCTATATGAGTTTTGTAGATGTTTCTGATCGGGCTACCCACTCGTCCAGAGAAGTCCTACAGAGTGTGGTGCGTCCGAGAGTGATCGAGAAGCCTCGATAATGAGGAGACCCTGGCCCCCTGGGGGGTGTCATGCCACAAAAAAACAACAAAAACCAGGGCATGCCTTGCATTAACATACTCCCAGCTAATCATGCAAGTCAACGTTGATGCAAAATCCGACGCTTCAGAGACTTATGCTTTTTCTGTCTTCAGGGTTCATAATTGCTCCTGCTGGAGAAAGACTTGTCTTTGAAACGTGAATGTGACCGTGCTGATCGCAAGGTTATTTAAGTGCATTTGTATGCTGTTAAAACTTTGAATTTTACAGGACACTTATTTTTTATATATGGTCAAAATGATAATTCCAGTTGAAAATATGAGATAGAACTATGAAACTGAACAGGAAATCATAAACATTTTTATGGATAAAGCTTGAAGACAAGAGTCTGCAGTGATGCAAAATGTCATAATGCTGTCACACATCAGTTTTAACATGCATCCTTTCCTTTCTCCCTAAGCACAGCTTCTATTTTTTGTGGAATGGTACTGGCATGCCTCGCCTGTCATTATATTGTTTCTACACTTCCTTGTGCCATAACAAACTGATTTCTATTGAGTTAATTTGGGCAGCATTTCTAGCAAACTGGTAGTGAATGGAGGGAAAATGTCTGCAACTGTAATTTGTCACTGGGACTGCTGTTAAGTGTGTTGGGTGTATTCAGTGCAGTGAGTTCACATGTTTTATATCATCTTGTATTAAATAAGCAACAATAAGCAGTGATTTGAAAATTGTCAGATGAGGGGAAAACAATGCTTACACAAACTGGTTCAAAATTATTTTAATGAGTTACAAAAAAAGGAATAAAAATTATTCATATTCTTACACAACCCATCTACCTTTTCTTCTTCTGTGGTGCAACAGCCCAACTTGGGCCTAGGCTGCCTCACTGTCAAGATTTCTACATCATACACAATTACACACACACCCAGTGTGATGCCTCTGAATGAGTGTACAGCCTGTCACACACAAACACAAGATACAAACATCCATGCCCGCAGCATGATTTGAATCTGCAATCCTAGTAATCACACAATCTTAATCCTACGCAACCAAATTTACCTACCCTTAATGTAACTTGTAAAATTATATTCTGAACAGTAGAATCCACATATTTTGCACACTACAACTTTTATACAAGAATTTATGGTTAAGAAAGCATGCAAATTAAACAAATCCACATCTGACAGGGAAGATCCACTGACAATTACTGATTATTTTATTGCCAGCTTCTGCTCACCCACTGAATTTTAGTTTCATTGTCCTTCAAGTGCCACACACACGAGTAGAAAGTGGTTGATACAAGTGCAGAAGCAAAATAACTGAAGGTAAGAGCATGCCATTGTTGTCTAACAGTAACAGCTACTACTCATCAGAAATTGGGATGGGGTGGATGTTAAATTGACCTATGACAGAACTGTGATGTTCCATATCACTAGGGCACTCGTTTCATCCTTAAGCTACTTACAATTCATTACACGTAACTGACAAAGATAAGGCCTATTCTGTGCTCTTAGGCTATCTTTGGAATTTTGGAAAAGAGAGTAGAGAGTGAGGAAAACATCACAGTTAACGCATTGCAGCTGTATTAATCTCACAAAAATGCTCAATGGTTGCCTTAACGACAGTGGCGATTCTGCTCATGACCTAAGATTGGCCGGATAGCCTGAGAATTAGAAGGATGGAACATGTGAGCAGTAAGATGTTAAGAACAGTATATGGCAAAAACTTTATCATTACTGAAGGATTGTGGATATGCATACAGTGAGCCGTTCAATAGGGGGCATATACATTTTCATGGTTTCATACATGTCAGCAAAATTACAGAACTGTAAATTTGTAGTTCTGGTTTCCAAAAGATTTGTTAGGAGTAATCAGAAGACACTGGGGTATATTTAACCTAAAGTTCATCTTCTATGCATAAGCCAAACTGAATTTCATTAATGCATGAACTACAAATAATTTACAGATTTAACCATTTTCTCTTCACCATTTAATTTATAATACCATCACTTTATGCATTGCTGCTGATTGTCCTTTTCCACTTGAGTAAACAACTTTCCAAGTAATAAATATTACACCAACCCACTACTTAACAAAAAGACACGGCCCCTCCAATTCTGGCTTGTTCATATGGATTTATCTGACCACTAGTACCATATATTCTCGAATCTAATCCACACCCTTTTTACAGTTTTAGAGGGCTAAAAAATCAGATGTGGATTAGATTCGTGGTCGAGAGATGGATTTTGGAAAAATGATGAGCCGCTGTACGTGCCTTAAGAACAATACAATACAATAATTTATTACTTATTATAATTTATTATGCATCAGATTTGCCGTCATCACTCATAACTGAATCGTCATCCATGCTCTCCACCCAGTCATTATCATCTTTATCTTCAACATCGTCCTCCCATACAATGTAATACCGAATAACTTCACGTTTGAACTTTGCTGTATATGATAGTCTTTTAGATTTCCAGCATCCCTCTTCCATAACTACGGGACATGACAAATTGGAATAAGCACCTTCCACGTTTCAACAACTAAGGCGTGAGCTGGCTTCAGATGAGATTGGGCATGCTTGTTGAGAAAGGCCTGCTTCACGGTACCGGTATGACTCATCGGCCCCAAGGCGTAGCATCGGATTTTAACACGTTGGTAACATCCGATATTATTCAGTCAGTCACTCTGTGGGCAAGAGGCGGTTGAAGGAAAGGTGCGGATTAGAACCGTGAACTAACTTTTTTCCGTTTAAGAAATCGCCAAAACTGAGTGTGGATTAGATTCAGGTGCGGATTAGATTCGAGAATATACGGTACTTCCAAAATGTCTCTCTTCTTCCATTCTGCCCTAACTGCCAGCACCTGGCTACCTGACATCAGTGGGTCTCAGCTAAGTGAACATAAGTTTCTATATGATTGTGTTAAACCTTTATACCTGTCTTAAGTAATAACATGTACCGCAGTAGGCTGGCAGTATTTGAAGGTGCATAGGCTGGCAGTATTTGAAGGTGCAAATTACATGAAGTACTTGTATTAACATATTAATCCACAAGCCCGTAGCTAAAACTGATCGTAAAAACATTGTTATTTAATTCTGCTTATGAAATTTCATGTCTTAAAGTAATTGTGTGCAAAGTGTATCAGCAAATATAGTATACATCTGACAACTAACTGAATATTACTTAATTGTCACTTTGTCTCTTACACCTGACTATACTTTCATTCATAATACAATGTTGCAGCACACTGGAATGCTCAGTCAGTTTTATCAAGAGCTTCAAGTCTTTCCAAGAGTGGAGGATGGGAATGATGCCACATGGAGTACACCCAGTCATATACTGGGAATCCTAGGTTGTCCTTATTCAGCTTGATCAGGGCTTGGCGCAGAAATTTTGATCTCCCAAGCTTTTTGGCAAATGCATCAGCTTGAAACTCAAACCGACGACTTAAGATTGTCATAAGGAAGTTCAAAACCTGTATACAGAAGAAAAAGTGTAACAAACATACATTAACAAGTATAAACAGCAAAATTCATAAGTTGCCCATTGCAATTCATACAAAAAAAATCTTTTATAAGTGTAAATGATTGCACTCATTTTCAAAAAAATCTCCCATTATCACACTCTTTAACAACTCATTATTATTCTGCAGCACGTAAAACAAACACAAACTGTACACATTAAATAATGCTGTGTTCAGGTTTTTCATCCTTGATACCCACAGTGATCACAACATTAATTCCACTGGGGTCACACTTTTATGTTGCTGTTTGTACCTGTTCACATATTACTTAACACTGCTGCCAGTATTAACGTCTGTTACCATATTTCTTGGCAGGACTTCTTACTTATATATCTATGTTGATTTTGTCAAATTTATCAGTCATACATAGCCTCAAATATTCACCCCAGTGAAATATTGTATAATTACTGACTTAAAAACAATACTTCTTTCACAGTTTGTACACATATTCCTATTACATCTACACACAAAATTTCATATTCCTAGAAATAAACAATACAAACTAAATATGACTGCATGAACTGCTTAAGGAGAATATTATTCTCATCAAAATCAATGAATATGGACAATGTGTCATGCCATCAGATGCAACTTATAACAGAAGAATATAAGTATTATAATCAAGAAGTGTAAAAATCTAATTAATCTGATGCATATGATTTCATCTTCCTGGGCTATTTACATACAAGAAAGAACCAGTGACAGTGATTACAGCACTGTGCACACAAGCAACAAAATTAAAGTCTGCAAGGCCACTTCCAGTACTAAGTGCCAGAGAGTAATACTTCAAAATCTTCAATAAATAACTGTGAATTAAGGAATAAGTGCTGATTCCTAATATAAAAATCTGTGTGTGATGTGTGATTAATTACAAATTATACTCAGCACCTATTGGCTTGGTAAGCAGACCCCATACTACACCCAAGAGCCTCCCATTGACCATGTAAAACAAAGGGAAATGCAAAGCCAAGCAAGCCACCAGCAGCAGAATGGGACCAGATTTTAAATAGCTGGAACTCAATACAGCATGCTTAAGTGGCAAAATCCAGCTACGATGACAATGGCTCCCAGCATATAGTGGGCTTGGAGTGGAGAAGAGGAGACGAATGTTACAAAAAGATGCAATTAAATTGTTGGCTTCCACACTGACTACATAACTTACAGCATTGTAAGGTGAGAAGATGAACTGAAGAAGTACCAGAAGGCCAATCAGTACTGGTTTCTCATGCTGAAATCCAAATGCGACATACATGGGTTCATACTGGAACAGCATCCCAAATGCTAGGAATATTAAAAATAGGTTCATCTGTAAAAAAGAAATGGTTGTTGTTATACAGTAGGCCAGGGTTATTGAGAAGAATGTCAAGCAGGCCAACCTGGAAATTTTCACATTACAAGGCAAATGCCTACAGTTGAGAGTTTTGAACTATCACAATACCTGAAATGTAAAATTTGACATAAAATCAGCTTATACATAATACAAAATCATATATAGGAATATTACATATTTTATGAGACCAGATGTAAGAGAATGAAGGTTATGATGTTTATCTTAAACACCTCTGAGGGTAACCTGAGCAAACAATCTTATGGAAAGGTGTGTTGTCATCACCAATATCTCCCATATGTAACCACCTTTGGGTTTCCACATTTAAAAACCAATCAAAACATGTCTGTGTCTGTAAATGGTGATATGAGCCTTTTTGGAGGTATACAAACACAAAACTTTCATAATGATGAATGACAATGTGTCTTTTTGTTAAACACTCAAGACTGTATATTGATTGCATGACCTGCCTTTCCCATTACTGTGGCAGTAACATTACCAACTGACTGGGCTGGGTTCCCCAGACCAGTCAGGTGTTTTTCTGGTGCCTTGTGGGAGCTCAGGAAGCAAACAGGCTCTATGGCAGAAAGCACCAACCCACCATTGTATGAAAACTGAAAGTATGGCGACAATAGAAATTAGTAACCTTCTATGGCATTATCTAAAATTATTCACCCCCCCCCAAAGTTTCCACAGGGTCTAGTTTTGGTTTTCACAGCTTAGCCACATCATGTGCTAAAATTATTCCAATTTACTGGCAAAACTGAAGTAGCCATCATAAGGGTGAATGAGGCAGGATGATGTGGTCCAACATATAAGTATGGCAGTAAAATGGCGAGAGTTTTGAAGCATGGCCCTGCAATTGAGAAGACAATTCAAAGGAAAAGGGGTGAAGCCAGAAGACTGTAATCATTGCAGTCTCTGCAATGAGAAACTCATATCTCACATACTTTACGCAGTTTGTATTTGTCTTCATGGTTGAACTTAAAGGTGTATTTGAGTCTTCCAGTGCCTTCCCTAATGATGGAGGGATAATCATTGTGGAAACTTGCTATGTTGATCATTGCAGAGTGCTCAGCTCCTATGGATCACCAGTTTTCTAGCCCAATTCCAATTTGCTATGTTGATCATTGCAGAGTGCTCAGCTCCTATGGATCACCAGTTTTCTAGCCCAATTCCAATTTGCTATGTTGATCATTGCAGAGTGTTCAGCTCCTATGGATCACCAGTTTTCTAGCCCAATTCCAATTTGCTATGTTGATCATTGCAGAGTGTTCAGCTCCTATGGATCACCAGTTTTCTAGCCCAATTCCTCTATTTTGTTTTGTGGTATACTCAGTATACCACACCGTCTACACATTGCATTACAACTCACCACATCACTGCATCACTCTGCATGGACTAAACAACTGTAACTCCTATGATTTTAATCATTACCCATTTTAACCCATATTTATATTACTTATATAATTTTAACAAACATTATAATAATTCTGAATTGTTATGGAGTGACAATGACATAACTAACCACATTCTACCTTTGTATTCTTGTAATAATATCACCCTGAAAATGGCTGAAACATGTTGGTGAGAAAATAGTGATTAAAATACTACATAAAAATTGAAGTGCTTTTTGGGGGGGGGGGTTTATTTATTAATAATTGACCTGATTAATGCATGGAAGATGGAACATATTACAAAAATCCAAAAGTAATTTTGTAACTTACATTCATGCAATAGTATCTGCACTAACACAAAAGATAAGTTACCCAACATGCTTGGACTGAAAGCCAGTTTTTAATAACTTTCTTATAACTATGAACACACATACAAATCTACAACCACACACAAAATGGTATGCTCAGAGTTTATTTAGTTATTTATTTGTGGTTTACTATACAGTGCTCTTCATCTCTCGGACTATACAGCACAAAATAGTAAGACGAATGATGCCTGATGAATTGGAAAGGATTTGAATGTAGTCACTGCCTAATTCAGGTATTATAACAGCATCCGTCTAAACGGACTGCATAAAATCGTGAACACCCTCACTAAGAACATCCAGTATCCTGACTGAGACTTGTATCAGGCACCTCCTTGATAAAAGGAGAAGCACTACTCACTACAATAATTTGCTTTTGAGTATGCACACCAGTAAATGCACAGGAACAATCAGTATAATTTAAAAACTGCAACACTATTATTGCCAGAAAATATACATTAAGACATCATGAACAGCATCAATCATTTTAAATTATCAACACTAGATACATTTAACAATGTAATACCTGCATGATGACAATATTTTTCAGGACATGGTTCAGCTTCCAGTGACCTAATTCATGTGCTAAAACTGCAAGAACTTCATCATTTTCACACCCTTTCTTCTCAGATTTGGCAACATCTTTAGTGTCACTTTTAGTGTCATTTTCTGGTACATAATCCTTCAGCAAGGTGTCAAAAAGAACAATACGCTTATTCTTGAAGAATCCATAGAAGTAAGCATTACTGTGTGTAGATCGTTTGGAACCTGTAATACCAGTACCAATACCACATTACATGATATTACAGTATATACACAGGATACACACATCTACAACTGCATGGACTGTAAATCAATGTACAATATTACCAATAATTACCTACTTCTAAGAATTATTTTTACAATGTAACAGAGTGGCAACACTGCTGTAGAAGTGCTGAATTGTACAATGACAACTGAGCAATACAGTGAATGGCCATAGCACATGCAGCATTACTTGCTGACCAATTACCACTTCTGCAGAGACATGACAAACTTGTTAGCCAGCAAAGTTCAGATATAATTATACACTCCTTCACAATAAAATTGGCAAATTTCATTAAAATGCATTATAGTATCCTATTTTCTCTAAAATTTAAAAATCAAAATTTTTTCCACTTTCACAAGAATGGGTAAGTATTATTACCTCGAAACAGATGATCGCACAAAACACATTCCACACAATCAAAGTTCACTAACTTTCAACAGCAATACAAAATGTTCAACAGGCTTGAATAGCCATATGCAATGATTCAGTGTAATACAATGAAAGAAAAGTCATGCCACATATAAAACTGTGTTAATAAACTATGATTATTGTTTGTTATTAATGACCTTTAACAGTTCCAATGGATTTACAAATTGATCATTTTTTACAGCACCATACTGCCACCCAAGGTCACATCAAATATTGCCAGTTCCGTCGTTCATAACTGTCATACGTTGACACAATAACACATAGGAATCTATTTCATCCCCATTATCTACAATATTTCTGGGGTCAAATTAAAAATTTTTAACTAGTATGTTACACGTTTATTATCCTTTATTGCAAATAAGAAGTAATTTATGTATTTTATCAAGGTAACCATGAAAGAGAGACCTCTTCCATAGCATACTTTTCCTATTATGTACTTGTGTTTCTACCTGATGATGGCCGAATACATTTGCCAAAACATGTTGTAGAAAAGTAAATAAATGAACATACAGGGTTCAAGTGTTGTGTTTGTCTAGATAATAAATCAATATTAATAATGACAAAGTTGTAGCACTGCTCCAACTTTGTCAATATAATACTAACTGTAATATAAAATATCAATATAATATGAAATACTATAATATAAAATATATAATAAAGTATAATATTAAATTTAGGCCACAAAAAGACATCATGTATAACACTGTTGGCGAGTCACGCAGGAAGCTTTTTTAATTTGAGATCCACCATACAGTGGGTGTCAGCATTTTGCACTGGCCAGTACAGGTTGAAAGCTAGTGTGCATGATCACCCTCTATTCCAAACCAATAGAGTGTCTTACCCAAGCATGACTGGAATTACCTATAAGGGTATCCCCAATTGTTCGGTTAATTACATCTATATTTTCACACAGAGCTGTCACTAAAACTGTGCGTTAAATGAAAACCACAACCGACAACTTTTGTGAACTTCTTGATCCATTACACACAACAGACGGACCCAGCAACATTAACCCTTTAAACGCTGAATTAAATCCCATCTGCTATTTAGTGGCATTATTAGGAGCTCACCATTTTCTCCACGTTAGCAGGATAAGGGTTAACGGGTGCTCCACAGTAGAAAATTGCACCAAAAATGGCCATACAGGGTGTTCTTCGAAGTACTTACACAGCTGGTAGAGAAATTCACTACATTACACTGGAGTCTGGGGGCTCACCCCCACGCACACGGCTCTCTCTACCCACGCCTAACTAAACACAGTTTTTTTTAAGATCCAGCTAATCAAACACAACTGTCAATTTTGAAAAGCCCATAGTCACCCCACTCAGCTGAGAAATACATCACATTTTATGGAACCTGGGAGTTCATTATAACATTCATAAAGGCCTGCCTCTGGTACCCATCTCAGGTAGCTTAAACCCGTCCACTAACCTTCATGCAATACTTATACATGAATTATGTCTACTTAAAAGCAACAGAAATATCTATTTTTACCTTACCTTCTACAACATAAAGTTTGTAAAGTGGAAACTCTATACTGGCTGCCAGTTCCTCTATGCACGTCCTCAGTTCACCATCAGGAAGTGGTGTATATTTATCAAAAAGTGGAGCTATGCAGTTGGGATAAATGGTGAGAAGAATGAAGGTTGCAACCATTGTAAACAACCACAAGTAGAGAAAGAAATAATCTCCTCCCATCTTGACAATATAAACAGAAACTAAAACAATTGGAAGCATTATGACTTGGGTTACAATGAACCATTTTATTCTGTCCTTTATGAAGAAGCCAACAGTCTGAAAAAAAAAATGAAGTCCTTACATTAATAAATTTTAACAATATCTAACCTTCCCATTAATACTCATTACATGCTTGAGTATTTGCTGAATTAACACAGCTACTTCTAATATCCTGGGCCTTATCCAGTTTATTTGATTCTAAAAATACTGTGCTCCTGAAGATGGTTCCATTTCCATGTTCAAAGAAATAAGAATAATGCACTTTCATAAGACAATGAGAAATAAACTAATGTAGTCAATGCAAAATACACAGTTCTCACAGTGGTGCTGATGAAGCTTTAAGTCTTCTAGAATGTTATACAGTGTGAATTCAAACAATTACCAACATTCTGAAAGCACTATGCCCCTTAGAAATGTGTCACCTATTCCCCAGTCAACATGGTGTACCATCCAAAGAGCATTCCGTCTTCTCAAGCATATTATACACTTATTTTACTTTGAAAGAAGTTGTTACTCTCAGGAATAGAAGTTCTGGAACTTAAACAAAGAGGAAAGAATGCAATTCAGTTGAATACAGGGAAACCTCTTCCTCCAAACAGGACTTTAAGCAGGATACAGAACAGAAAACTGTCACTTGTAGCCTGGGGTGGACTACAGGTCATACTAGTTAAGTTCTGAACACTGCAGTGTTGCATAAACGTTCACACTTGCAAAAACATATAGACGAGAATATCACAGTAAATGAATATTCCCATGTGTAATCACTGTTTACTCTCCAGATAGCAGAGTGCTGCATCACACTTAACAATCTTCATACTTGCACTGAAGGTTTCATATCTCTGTCTCTTCTAATCAGCAGGTACCAATTAATGTATGCAATGACAACAGACTACAGACATCATTAATTTTTCTGAAAAATGTGATAAGATGTGCCTACAGAAATCCCCAGTCTGTACACTTAACAGCAACTATGATCTTCCACATTGTTACAAATTTTCTCATCAAAACCTTCAAAGGAGAACCCAAATCCTGGGGGGTCAAAGGCAATTTACTTCATTCCCCATTTAACATACTTGTACAGAAAATTATATTTGGCATTACACAGGCTAAGAACCCCTGTAAAGAGTGAGCCTTCCTTCATGAGAAGCTCCATCAATGATTAGTGTTCACATTTCTGTACATTCATGATATTGGCACATAAAGCAACAAAAGAATGTGTTATGGATGGGTGCACTCACAACACATGTTGCTACCACATGTCTTGGTATGCATACACTCAGTGCTTCTTGCCTTCTTACTGGTGACAATAACCTATTTAAAGTTATTCATATTAGGCACAAAGAAACAGCACAAATTCCCAGTATTCTTGTCACCAAACACTTGTAAAATTAGAGTTAACATCTGTATAAATATTTTTTATATGATCTTCTTTGCCATCCATCCTGGGACTGTAATGTTATTTCACAGCCAAACAAATATCTCATTTACCTCCTTGTTGAAGCCATGCTTCTCTTCCAACACAAATGTGCGATAAACTGAGAATGGTAAACCAACAAGAGTGTTGAAGATATTGATTGGGAGCATCAATGCAGCACTTCGAAGGATTTCATTACTTGTATCATAGCCAGAGGCTGAGACAATAACACCAGACAAGTTCCAGAAATGCACAAAACCATTCAGCAAAATGAAGGCCTGAAATTAAAACAACTCAGTAGTTAAACATAAAATTTCTCAAAACCTACTCCACAACATTAAGCAGTCAGTTACATCAGTGGACTTGAGTTATCAAAGTGGGCAAAAGTCTACAAATCAGGGAAAAATACTGATCAAGTTTGTGAATGGAATACAGGGCAAACTCACAGCATAAGGACATATAATTAATTCTTTTAAAAATGTGGCACAGCTCAAATATCTGGGAAAAACTCTAACAAGTCAAAATTGCACTCATGAAGACATTAACAGCAAACTGAACTCTGTGAACACCTGCTACCATTCAGTCCAGAATCCTTTGCCTTCTTATTTGCTACCCAGAAACATAAAGATTAAAATATTTGGAACTCTAATTTCCCCTTTGTTCTCTGTGGGTGTGAAACTTGGTCTCATATAGAGAGGAAGGAAAAAAGGATGGAAGTGTTTGAGAATAGGGTAATGAGGAAGATATTTGGGCCTGAGAAGGATGAGGTAACAGGGTACTAGAGGAAACTGCATAATGAGGAGCTTCATAATCTGTACTCCTCGCCAGATATCACTTGGGTGATCAATCAGAGGAATGAGATGGGTGAGACATATGGCACATACAGGAAAGAGGAGAGGTGCATACATAGTTTTGATGGCAAAACCTGATGGAAAGATACCTCTTGGAAAACCTAGGCATATATGGGAGGTTGATATTAAAATGAATCCTACAGAAACAGGGTGGGGGGGAGAGCATGGACAGGATTGATCTGGCTCAGGACAGGGACAAATAGTGGCTGTGGTAAACACAGTCCCTGAGAGACTGAATGATGTGAGATGTAACTGGTGTGCCACAGATGAAGCTCAATTTGACCCTGACTGCTGGTAACTTGTCTTGGGCATTGTGGTATTGAACATCTCTTGTACACAGTCTCAATATGACGGGAAGGGAAACAATGCACAGCTACAGTTACATGCAGTAACTATCTAGACCAGTTTAAAAAATTGGCTTCTACAACTACAGATGAATGTAATGCACCAACACACATCTGTGATGTACTGAAAGCATGGTATTCAGGTATTCAACTGGTTTAAGAAGTCTAGCTCTGACTTTTGTGTACTTGCTTCTTAACACTTCTTTATGGCAGATGGGGAAAACTATCTGAACTGTAATACCAAGATTTTAAACCTACAAGTCTAGCAACCAAAACCATCATTCTGTTTTATCAATCTCTGTGATGCACAACTCTATTAAATAATGTCTTACAACAGTTATGGCGATGCTGAACAGTTCCTTTACAATGCTAAATGAGCTAGTATCCAGTCCATATACTCGGGCTTTATTGTAGGTTTCTTCATTCATAATATCCTTCAACTCTTCCGGAACTTTAACGGCTTGTTGATAGACCTTGTGCTGTAACAAAAAAAGGTGAAATAGTCTGTGCCAGTGACAGCTGTATAGATCTTGTGCTGCAAAAGGAAAGATGAAATGTCTGTGCCAATGACAGCAGTACATTTCTTGTGCTGTAACAAAAAGAAGCTGAAATGTCTGTACCAGTAACAGCAGTACAGAACTTGTGCTGCAGCAACAAAGTTTACATATCTGTGCCAGTGAGCACAGCATATATCTTGTGCTGTAATATCAAGGAACTTGAAAGGCCTGTAACAGTGACAGCAGTATCTATCTTGTGCTACAACAAAAAAGAAAACAAAAAGTCTGTACAAGTGACAGCAGTGTAGATCTTGTGCTGGAGCAACAAAGAAGTTGAAATGTCTGTATCAGTGGCAGCAGTACAGAATACAAGATGTGGATATGTTTACAATATATTTCTACACCAAGTATCACATGCCAAACCTCAGAGGGTCATTATTTATTGCCATCAAACCGAACGCAAAACAAAATATCTGCATGGCTGCCATGTCATTATTTTGCATTTTATGAAAATTACGTAGGTACTTCAAAAAGTTCCCGACCTTTTTTTCTGTAGGGTATTGGTAAGTGTTAGACTGCTGAAACTTGGCAGCACTGTACACCATATCCTGATTGTCTGACCTTGACTATGGCTGGTTCCCATCCTCAGTGTGTGAGTAGCTAT
>Ga0268261_10001879_pt1 | contig 14790 bp, 15 predicted proteins | sample TergutNc150P1_FD_190353 | JGI IMG/M metagenome (GOLD analysis project Ga0268261, IMG submission 190353) | Nasutitermes corniger P1 segment gut microbial community from laboratory colony in Florida, USA - Nc150 P1 (SPAdes) (version 2) | ecosystem: Host-associated > Arthropoda: Insects >... | reverse complement strand
CCCCCCCCCACTGAGCACGCCATACAAGTTGTATAGTTCTCTTAATAAGTTTAAACGTAATGTAAACCTGATGATGGCCAATATAGAGGCCGAAACATGTAGTTGATAGTAAATAACTACTCCATGTACCATATTTAAATATAGTTGTGTTCTGACTAATTCATACATTGTAATATTGATATTGAACAAAACACAACGGGGATGACTCACCTCAAAGCAAGATAAGGGTTAAACTACAGGATACAAAACTCCTCTCCGCTAAAACCGGATACACGGATCGGCTCATCAGGGAAGCTAATGAACTTGAAATGCACCCACAAAATATGAACAGAGAAGATGGCCTGACCTTAAGCAAATCTTGGAAGCCCCTTCTACACAAGCTTAAGGAAAGGAGACAACCACCTACAACACAACAGTTTTGACCTGCCATCCCTTGGTCCACCCTGACACGAGCCATATCTGTTTCACATACCCGCTCGCGACCTCCATGTGGGTCATTACCCTTTTACTACCCGCTTTGTAAATGGACCCACCCCTACCCCATCACCCTCCTTCCAATGGGCTTGAGCTATTTTTAAGCCAAACCCTCTCTCATATGAATACCCCAACCATTCTCAAATTTAGTCATTATTTACGTACTTGCCCATGAAGATGGAACAGACAGAGTGTTCCGAAACGTCTCGGCATATAAAATTCAGACGCCGGGGAATTACCCAGAAGAAAACATACAGCATACAGAACACAGTGAAAGTTTGAAATCAAGAATTACCATATCTTATCTTTCTATAAACCTGTATAATAAAGTCGCCTGGTAGATTAGATATGACATGTGATAATGAATAAGTGCAAGCATTGATTAACACTGATGGAACTGTACCACCACATAGTTCTTGGGCAGCTGTGCATGCAAGGTGGAGGATGGTTCACAGAGATGTTGGGACTGTCATTCCATTCTTGTGTGTATTTGAACTTCTGAATGATTTGTCAGGTTTTCATAGACTTTTATACAAGCAACGTTAACAAAAGCATTCTTAAGTAACATGAATGTTGAAGAGCTGAGTTCACTTGAAGATGTAAATAAAACTGTATTTGTCAGTAAATTAATAATTTTAAACTGTTTCAAACATAATTTTGGATTTCAGTCTGATGTATCTGCATGGAACAAAAGTGAAATGCATTGGTTGGGAAACCTGAAGGAAAGGGACTAATTGCAAGACAACTGTATACAAGAGATTTACGATGTATACTAAAGATGAAAGTGACTTGCTGTAGACATGATACATATTGCACAGGACCAGTTGTGGACTCTTTTGAATGCGATAATGAAATTGTTGCCATTTTTTAAAAATCATAAACCAGGACACTCAATAAAATTTGGGAGTTGCGGGGCCTAGAATCCAAAATTTTAACGTGTCACACGACAAATAATAATTTAGTAATATTATTACAACAAATAACCCAGATAAAAAATTATATATGCAAAGCCACTAGTACTACTACTACTACTACTACTACTACTACTACTACTACTACTACTACTACTACTACTAATAATAATAATAATAATAATAATAATAATAATAATAATAGTGGACCTCAGCCACGCGGTTCACATTCACCCTATAACTGATCCAAATTATTTTTTTTGTTCTAATAATGGTGCACAGGTGGTATGAGGATCAGGTGGCTAGTACGTACAGTGGAGAGCAAGTCTTATCTCGGGGAACATAACGTGGTAGGTGTTAAGTGGTGCAGGTACAGCTGTGACTGTACATGAGTTTATATCGGTAAATTAAACACTACACAAAATAATGTCACTTTAATGATCAAATAAATGGGAACCAAATATATTTAACAAACAGCATACACCATCTCGTCTGTACTAGAACACCCAGCGGTTATGAGTGCAGGACCTCTAATGAATATGTCCGTTGTATCTGCATTTCCTTCCCACGGCTAGAGCAAGGGCCTGGTTTGTCTCCTTTACTTATGACTTCCACGAACCCGGTGTTTCAAGTTCTCTTGGACATGGGGTGCCGACCGCTGTAAACATCTCACTCCGACACGCTACTTCCATCTTTCTCTTTAAGACCAAAGTGTACGGTTACAACCCTTCTCAGCCTTTGTTCAGACTCTCTACGGATCTTCCTGCCCCTCTCCTAGTCCTTCCTGTTAGTGGCCGGTTGGTAGCTGGCCTACTCCTAGAGATGTTTTCTCCAACCGTGGAAATTTGAAATGTTCGTACGCATAATCAGAAATATCGTACGTTTATCATTTCGAAAACCCCCGGGTCATCTGGTGTCATGAACCGTATTTCACGTGACACAAGAACAGCGCCCATTATTACCCTGGATAACGGAGGAATCCCGAAGTATAAGTCACTGGACGAGTAGGAACCCGTGTATATTACGAGCCACGGTAACGAACTGTATGCTGCTGCGGACCCACTGCATGTCTTGATTTCTTATATTACCAGCGCTTTATTTGATGGAAATTTATGTTGTGTGAACACACGTTTTGGGTTGGCAAAAATTGTGCTTAAAATTATTGTTGGTGAAATTGTGCGTGATAGAGTAACAATTTTCCTGCTAGATGGCAGACTGGATGCTTGCGTGATTCCTGCGTGCAGGGGAAATACCGAGGAATACTCAACTTTATGACTTTAAGATATGGTAACGATGCACCACAATCGCAGTGCACTTAGACATGGTAGTGCGTTGGGCGAGGTCACAGAGAGTGGTGTGAAATTTGTTTAGCGGCAGCTTAACAGGTATTTGTGACCGAGGCACAGGTAATTTGTAAATTTTATTAATCTCACTAGTGGACTTGTTACTTTTCCCTGTAGTACATGTGTGTTGGATCCGATATACATAAATGCATATAAAATCCACTGATCCATCGTTCCGCCGTATGGCATTTGGCAGTGAAGCAAGTTACAATACTACTAAAAAACATAATTGTATAAAACTGTCGCTACTGATATACTAGAAGCAATTTAAAAAATGAGATCTCTGCTATTCTTGGTCGTTACGCAGCGTGTAGCGATAAATTCTTCCAGACGTTTCGGGACAACCTATCGGTCAATAAATCTCATTTACATAGCGGTGGTAGCCTTAAATCATGCAAGCAGATAAAATGCACAGCTAAAAGAATAGGTTTTATAATTCCTTTCTCATAGAGCAATCCTCCTTATTTATTTCATGTTGATAATTAAATTAATTGAATAAAACGATTCAGCAATTACCGTTTTCATAGCCAACGTGAAGAGCTGTATGCCTCTTATAAATTATGCAGTGGATGCTGGCAGTTTGTTAAAAATGAATGATGTTGCTTTAACTGTCACTAGAATATTATAGTTGCTGACGTTTTTCACTTGTGTTGTTGCATTGCCAGTTGCGTAGATATGGCCTTCGCGGTGCCATGAACCCTACAGAAATACAGAATACGGACAAATTATTTCGGGTTTTTATGGACTGGGTTCAGTTCTTTTGATAGGAGACTGTATGCTGGAACCTTGGTATGAGGTCTGGAAGTAACATTGCTAATAATTGTGGGGGAGCTTTGATTACAGGATCGTTTGGGGGGAGGGTTGAATGATGATGTAGTGACATCATCATCATCATCATCATCGTCATCATCATCATCATCATCATCACCACCATGATGATGATGATGATGATGATGATGATGATGATGATGATGATGATGATTATGATGATGATGATGATGATGATGATACTGCTACAGATATGGCAGCAATCATTATCATCTTTGTCATTTTTGATCTGAATATATCTGAGTGCATGATCATGATTTACCTTGAAATTAATGGGCCTATCACAGTTGTATAAAGTGTTGTGGGTCTGAAATGTATATGGTGATGTTTTATGTGAATTGTGTGGCATACATGATTTGGATGGATGTTAGCATCATGTTACAGTGTTCTGTTTGTTTGAATGTGTGTAATTGTTAAGTCACTATTATCTCATACCTGACCTATCTCTCTGATACAGTGGGCATGTTTTCTGCAGGACTGGGCACTGGAGAGCAGACAGCATAATAGTTTGCTGTGTAGCAACAGTGTCACCTGCTTTGCAGTAAGCGGTCTGGCAATAAATAGTACTTCTTTAGTAGCTATTTGTAGAACAAAAATTAATTTGCTGGTTGTTACATGCTGTTGCAGTACAGCATATGACTCAAGTGAGGAAAGTGTACTTGCATTTGTCACCTTGAAGTGGTTTGTGGCTTACTGTTGCCAGTCACTTCTCTGCAGCTGCATGTTGTTTTTGAGCATGTGCCTTGTAAGATGAAGCACTACAATAAGTGTCTGTGCCTCCTGTGTTGTAGCACCTCCAGACCAGACATTTTTTGTGACATGATTGAAAGGAGGTACCCAACTGACACATGTCACTAACACATTGTATGGTAGTGGTGGTCACTGTGACAGTTTACTGGGGAAGGTCTGTTTGTGCACTGTTATGTTTCATTATGTGTGGTAGTGACTTGTCTGAAAATGTTGAAAGTTTGGACATCTGTATAAGATGGTGATATCAAAAGTGACTACTAAAAACAGTTAAGATGAAAGTTAGTGTCAGTTCCTGTATAATTTAAAATGTTTTGTCTTCACTTATTCTTTGTATAGGTATAAAGATCGAAATTCTTGAAACTGTAACTGTATCTTCCTTAATGAATTGCCATGAAATTGGTCTGTTATCATATAGGCTTGAAGACAGTAGATATGTGTCTGAAACAGGACATGGGTGAGTATTTTGAACTAAGGGAAGAAATACAGCAGGCTGGAGGAAATTGTGTGACAAATGTGATGGGTTTAGTCTTGATGGTGGGCACAAAATGGGTGTAGCATGTAGCATTCATATGGGAAATTAGAAATGCTATGAAGTATTAGTCTAGAACCTGAACATTCAATTCTCTTTGTGCAGGGTAGGATGCAGAGCAAAGAGCCTCTGGGTTCCATAAATGGCAGGGAAATTTATAACTAGATGGGTGGGAACAGTCTTGTGAAGGATTGTGCTCCATACGGTTAATACTCATTCACAGTTTAAAATAACAATTTTATATAGGAACACCAATATTTGAGAGCTTCTGAAAATCACATCATGAAAATCATTTCATTAGATGTGCCCTATCAGGATAGCACGTACACAACTGTTACAGCAGTATTTCAAATTGTGGGATCACAAATTATTTTTGTAACTTGTGTACAGGAGCATTTTAAGGGAATGTGTTATATGTTCTGTTGCAGTTTTTTGAAATGAAAAGTGTTGGAATTGTTGGCCTTAAGTATACAGACTATAAGGAGAAAATTTTGTTTGACACCTTTAAATAGGCATGTCATTACTTACTCCATGGAACACAGTCCCTGTTGAGAAGCTAACCGGTTTTCAGCTAGTCAAGAAATTCCCTATATTTTGTGGAACCTGAAGGTCCATTACCACATTCACAAGTGCCCGCCACCTGTCCCTATCCTGAGCTAGCTTGATCCAGTCCATACCCTTACATCCCACTTCCTGAAGATCGATCTTAATATTATCCTCCCATCTATGCCTGGGTCTTCCAAGTGGCCTCTTTCCCTCAGGTTTCCTCACCAACTTCCTGTATGTGCTTCTCCTCCCCCCCCCCATATGTGCTACATGCCCAACCCATTTCATTCTTGATTTTATAACCCCCACAATATTGGATGAGTAGTACAGATCATTAAGCTCCTCGTTATGTAGTTTTCTCCACTCTCCTGTTACCTTGTCCCTTGTAGGCCAAACTATTGTCCCTAACACCCTATTCTCACTCACTCTTAGCCTACTTTTCTCCCTCTGTCAGCAACCAAGTTTCACACCCATACAAAACAAGAGGCAAAATTACAGTTCTCTATATCTTAATCTTTATATTTTTTATAGCAAAATGGAAGACAGAAGCTTCTGCACCGAATGATAGCAAACATTCCCATGCTTCAATCTGCATATTATTTCTTCCTGAATACAGTTTTGATTTGTTAAGGTTGTTTCCAAATATTTAAACTGTTCCACGCTTTCAAAGGAACTATTATCAGTCTTTATACTGTTACTCTGTCCTGCAACCTTGTCTCGAGACATGACCATGTACTTAGTCTTATCAGCATTGAGGCATGTCATTACCGTTCATAAATTTCTAATGTGCGCATTTGTTCATGTGTTATGTTCTTTTACATAATGGTAATGAATGGTACATGACTGCATAAAGAAGTCTTGTTCATTAATTAAATAATGTACCCAGATCTTAAAAGTGGACATATATTTATTTATTGATAGGGGAGTGACATATGTAGAGATCTGTCTTTGTGTTTAGTTTTGTGATGATGACTGGCAGACACTGATAGATCATATTTAATGACAGGCGACTACATCTGTTGCAGTGTGCTGTCTACCACACTGGTCAGTGTAGTGTTTACTTGTCCATCGGTTACTAATGTTTATGAGCTTCATGTGTAGCATACCATTTTGTTTTGTTGTTGTTGTTGTTGTTATAATGTGTATTTATTTCCTTCGTTATGTATACACTTCTTATGCCCTAGTTACATATTTGGGCATGTCACAGTGGTGTGGTAATGACAACCATGATGTGCCTCAACTGTAACAAGCAATGTGAAAAGGTAAATTGGGGTTCTTGGAAGTAAATGCAGCTCAATAATTATTTCCTTGATCCCTGTCACTGATACCATTTCTATGTGTACTTGTCATTACTTGTTGTTTCCGTGCCTTCTACGGCATGCTGCAAGCTTCTGAAAGTCCATAACTTTGTGATATGTAAAAATGGGTATTTTTTATTATCGGTGTAAATCATCCTTTTAAAAAGATATTTTTGGTCTTGTTAGCTGAGGGGAAATATCAAATTTTATCCAAGATACCGACAAAACTATCTGAGAGTTTTTATGTTTTCTGTGGTCCTTCCAAACAGTTGCTGGAATAGTACCTTGAATTACCTCAGGACCACTAATATCAGTGTCCTTCCCGTGTCACCATTTACTGTCCTACCGTTATTCATTGCTGTGTAGTCTTTCATTTCTGGTGTCATTAAATAAACCATGAATACAGACACAACAGCAGTGCCCTTTGAGATTACTGAAGTACGTACCTACCAAACTACTTGGCATCACATCCCAAAGTACCATAAATTTCATATTCATTACTTTCAGAATCTTATTTCTCACATGAGTATGTACTTGTTTGTTGACAGACATGGCATCCGATGAAATGGATTTCAAGAAGACGGCTGTACGTAATGTAGGCCGGTTTGCAGAGGGAGCCACGGCTGCCAGACACATGCCAAGGCAGTATGGTCTGGCAACGGGAAAGCACTTGAGTAGGGCGACACGTGCAGGAATTGTGGATAAAGCAACTGGAAAATGGCTGATTCGACTGGACAATGCACATAAAGGTGTCAAAACACCTCACATCAATATCAATCACCAGCTAACTAGGGTGAGGGATCCTCACATCCCAATTCCTGGCTCTTTTGTTAAAGGAGGTGAAATGGCCACCAAAGCACTGAATGCAGTTGGAATGGCTGCATTTGTGACAGTAGTTGTAGTAGATACATACCGCATTGGTGAAGCCTTTTATAGCGATTGTACAAAGAAGAAGCGTCCAGGAAAGCACACAGCAAAAACAACAGCATCTGTGGCTGGCGGCTGGACAGGAGGATGTATAGGGGCTACGGCATGCAGTAGTACTGTTGGCTATATTGGGGGAGTGATTGGAGCAGCTTTCGGAGGAGTGGGGGCAGTGCCTGGTGCTGCCATTGGTTCACTGATTGGGGCAGTAGTAGGAGGTGTAGGAGGTGGGGTGGGTGGCAGCTGTGCAGCGGAGGCACTTGTGGAAGAGCTTGCCTCTGACCCAAGGAGGATGATAATGGCACTTCCATATCTTAAATCATGTTACAGTAAAATAACTTCGTATTTTCCCCCTTCATTCTATGACCTGCGTAGTTTCTGGTGATTGTTATCTCTGACAACAAAGTATAACATGTATATATTACAGTCAAGATTTCAATTGTAAATATTCATAACTGGAAAATAGTTCACATGTATGATTAACTAACTAACTAAATGTAGCAGAGCACTTTTTCAGAAGCTGATAGTTTCTCACCCAATTGAGATGCCCTTTTCATTTCTTGCAACCTAAAGTTTTATTACCATGTTCACATAAGCTAACCACTAGTCTCTTATCTGCTTATATGTGCATGAAAGTATAAAACTGGCATTAAAGCATATACATTTATCTTGAATTGAAGGATCATAATTTACAATAGTTGAATACATTTTGTTTTCCTTTATGGTATGTGCCTTATTATGTCTGTAATCTGTGGGCACTCTGACACACCATTAATTTACCAAAGTATCACACTCAGTTGCCATAACATCCATACTTGCGATTGTGGTTTCCACATAATGTAATACCCCATATGTTGGGAGATATTCACCATTATTAATGCAAGTAATTTTTATATACAACGAAATTCAAAATAAATACTTCTAAGGAACATTTTGAAACACTTTGTGCTAAAGTCATGTACTGTTTAATAGACATATGCAGTATGAATTTACTTTAACACTGAAAGAGAATTACTGAGATATCAGACTTCTCCTTTCATATACAAGACATGCTTGAATACTTCTCTATATACTTTCAGTTGGCCAGATGGTGGCTAAAGAATAAGCTAAAACTTGTAGCCATTGTTTTCTGTATGTTTGCTGAACCTTTTAATTAATGAAAGTGCTGCGTGACTGATACGCTGTCCTGTTTGGGGTTTTCTTGGATTCTGTTAAACCCCTCTATTTGATGGCATTAAATTACTTGCATATTGGTCTCCCATTTATCTCTGTTGTCTTTATATGGTTCTGGTTTTCAATTGCTGTTGTGGTATTAAGGTAAAAGGGTTTTTTTTTTTTAAATTTCCGGTGATACTAATCTGACATAGCCTTGAGAACATTTTGCAGCATGTCTAGTGCCAGTTCAGTATCTCAGCTTACATGCTATATGATTACTGGTATAATGTCGGTGGTATCTTAGGAGAAAGGAGTATTGTTCCTTGTTTGTGCCTTCCATATCAATACAATGGGCTCAGAGGGTGCGCTCTTCAGCTCTTCACTCATTTGGGAGTTACTACCTTTACGGAATGCATCTCAGCTTCTTTGTGTTATTGTGTTGTGCTCTTGTTAATTAAATGTTGTATTCAGTCAGCACTAGTTGATAAGACAGTGCATAATAAAGGTCAGAATAGTAACAAGAAATGTATCATTTTTAATTATGTATTTTCTGCACTATGTAAAGCAGCGAGTGATGGAGCAATTGAATAGCAGCCCAATTAGTAGCTGTGGAATTGCTGCTAACATTAATAGTAGTGGTGGTGATAGCAGTAGCAAAGTAGCAACAGCAGCATCTTGTTCCCAGATGTATGTACAGCTGTAATAATATTCCTAATTTACCAAAAAGTGTAGTGTAACCGGAGATGAAATGAAATTCCCCTGACGGTGTTATGTTTCACCTACACCTTGAATTCACCTGACAAACTAGTGTAGACCCAAATAAAGCAGTGGACTGTCATTCGCCATACTGTATTGTACACTCCAACATTAAACAAAATTTTACTAGAATCCTGTAAGGAAGTGTGTGAAACTGTGGCGCAACACATTTTGAAACTCCGCTTATATGGAGGCGTGCGGTCAACTTTACGTCTTGCTGTTTGACAGGGGTTCTGTTCACAAAGCCCAGCCTTCAGTGCTGAAGGCATACATTCACAGTGATAACAACTCACAAATATCGTAACTTTCAGTGTGACGTACATGGAAAAGCAGTTCATTCCTATGTTTTGTCATGCCTGATGTGCTGAATAAGCAAATATTCACTGTGTATTCTTACTCTTTGAAAGAATATATTGATTTATATGTATGTTTTATGACATTTCTTTTTAAATTACATGTATGGAGTTTCTGTAACTCTGAATTGGTGTCTAGGTTGCAGAACAATGTACTGCCTCATTGGTCAGCAAAAAATGTAATATACACATCAGTTTCTGAAATACAAGTTTTCATTGGTACTTTTATTAGAAGGGGAAGTTTTGCATTATCCATTGGTATTCAGGAATATAATTATTTAGAAATATATATGAATGTGAATGTTCATGTATGTAATTGTATGAATTTTACTTGTCTGAATGTGTCTGTTTTGTATCTTATGACAATTGCAAATTGTATCATCCTTCTGACCAACTCTTGTATCCACAGACTGTATATGAGAGTTTATTTGTATATATCTGTTTATATGTAAAGATACAAATTTAAATATATTTGTCTCTGACCAAAAGGTATTATTCATTGAAGATCTCCCAGTCTCACCTGTGTTATGTACTTATTTATGTCTGTATTACAAATACAAAGTTTTTCAGTATCATATAGTTAACACAATACTGTCTGTACCTTTTAATAACAGGAATTTTAATTACAGAACTCTCACATTTGGAGAATGTAGGATATAAATGAAATGCAAGTGCTGAATCCATTTCATATGTACACACTTTTATCCTTCAGACTGCAATCCTTCCTATTATCAGAATTTTGTTTTTGAGTTTTGGACTCTTGAAGTGGTACGATGAAAGTCTTCATTCTTGTGATATGTTGTGGTGCATGACCTGTTTGTTGCCATAGTTTCAAGAAAGTATAGTAGCCTCATCTTCAAGGGCCAGATGTTGGGCACATGAACCTTGAAGTTGCCATTACACTGTCTTGAAATTGTGGGCAACAAATACCCAGTTACAGAGTGCAGTATTTTGTAAGAAGACCCAAATTGCATATGCATTGATTGGTAAAGGGGCTAGGGACACAAAAAAATTAAGGTGGAAGGACGTTTGGTGATGATAAAGACTGACGTGCCATGCTATTAAGCATGGCATGTTACTTGGAATCACCCAGCAGTACCATTCAAGAATGTTAGTACAATAAACAACCAAAAGAACTCCGAATATTTAAAATAACCTGAGGATGATCTATACAGGTCAAAACATGCAGTAGTGAATCGTTTGTTGTTGTAATTGTTATGTATACACAAATAATAATACATTAAAACTTTGTGCAAAGAAAACCTAATAGTTCAATTAAATATTGGTCCAGAAGTAAGTGCTAAGGAAAATATATTGTAACATAAGTCGGCAACCCCTTGCAGCGCTGGAACCCTCAAAGCCGCTGACTCACAGCTTCTGATCGCTAGTGGCTACGAGAGACAAAGACGGAGTGTGCCAGACGATTGTAGCACAGCAACTGCAACGGTGAATGTTTTAGAAGGCTTATCCATTGCCTACTGGATGTGTCCAGAAACAACAGAGAGCGCTATATAAGACAAGAGGAAGGGAAAACAGGAGGATCCTTGGGCTGACCAGCAATGGGACTGGTGGCGGCGAGTGACAGTATGTGTTGTGTGTGGACCAGCGACATAGTGATTGAGACAAAGTGAAGGCCGAACGGCATAGTGCATCGGTGAGCGAGGTACTGGGTTCGAGTAGTGTCAGGGCCGAGCCCGAAGTGAATGTATAAGTACAGACTATTTGCACAGAAGAATTGTTAAAATTTTGACTGCAGTGCTTCATATTATCCATTATTGTGTCTGTAGTGTAAATAAACGTTGTATTTGTTAGATCCAAAGGGTCTATCTGTTACAATATGTTCATGTTACGTGAACAGAAAGCATGTTGAGGTCATAACATAAAGGTAGGTAATGAATTCTTTCAAACAGTGGATAGTTGCGATATTCAGGCTCAACTCTATCAAAATTGTATTCATTAAGAAATTAAGTGATGCTTGCCATCATTCAGTGCAGAATCATTTATCTTCCAGTTTGCTATCCAACAATATAGAGATTAAAATATGCAGAAGTATAATTTTGCTTGTTTTGTAAGAGCATGAAAGTTTGTATCACATGTTGAGGGAGGAACGTAGGTCATGGGTGTTCTAGAGTAGGGTTTAGAAGACATTTGGGCCCAAGTGTTGAGTTGCGGGATGATGGAGAAGGTGACAGGAGTTTTATGATCTGCACTCTGAATATTTTTCAGGTGATAAAATCATGTTGCACGTGTAATGGGGAGGAGAGACACATACATGGTTTTGGTACGGGAAACCTGAAGGAGGAGACCACAGAAGACCTAGGCGTAAGTGGGAGGATAATATTCGATGAATCGGCAAGAAGTGGGATGGGGAGCATGGACTGGATTGGTCTGGCTCAGGATGGGGACAGTTGGTAGGATCTTGTGAATGCAGTAATGAACCTCCAGGTTCCCGGGAAATTTCTTGACTGACTTAGGACCTGTTAGCAGCTCTTAAAGGGCAGTGGTGCATGGGGTGAGCGATATGTATCTTGCCGTGTTATGAACAACCTTTTCTACAGAGGACGCAAGGTTCACGCAAGATGTACCAAACAGAGATGGAAGGACGTACGACGGACAGCGTATATCATTGAGTTGCAAATGTCACGGATAAATGAATTTTGCAGACAACCGGAAAGTCTACGCTCCATGAGTTTGTTTAACAAAACACAGCCGGTTATGGCGCTCAGGTTTTATCAGTGCGAGTGTTGAAGTATCGTAATATTAGAGGTTTTGATGTGTGATTTAATTTAAGAGTTTGAAGTAATCGTTTTTACAGTTTCTTCATGAAACAAAAACAAACACACGAATTTTAACGCTTTTACTCCTGGCTTTGTTTGCAGGTGGTGGCAAATGGAAAATATTATAGAAATTGTTATAAGGATATTTGTTTATAAATTTGGTCATATTTGGCGTAAATGGGTGTCCGGTGTCCGAGGAGAACAAGTTGGAAAGCATCTGAACGTATCGCCTGTAAATGACGTTGAAATTTTATATAGAAGTCAAAATTTTTTGGTGATAAATAAAAGGCACGATATTGTAATAAACAGCAACGATCCTACAGTTAAGGTATGCTACATGCAAGAAAACGCGATTGTTTGCCATTTGTGTGTTGCGGTATGTTATATAGTCATTGTTAACATTTGAGATCATATAATGTTCTTGCACATTGTTTGTTTTACAAAGTTGGCTTTCCGTGTCTCCATATGTTACAAACATATAATGCGACTTTTAATTTTAAAGCGTTTTGTATGTCTCTGTGTGTGTTTGTCAGGTCTCCTTGCAGCTACAGCTTAGAAAACAGTTTCCAGATTTGGTAAATCCAAACCTACAGCATGACTTCTATTTTGTACACAGACTAGATTATGCTACAAGTGGCATAATCTGCATAGCATTACATAAGAAAGCATGTTCTGCAGCTACAGTGGTTTTCAGTGAGAGAAAAACTAAGAAATATTACTTGGCACTGTTACGTGGTCATGTAGCAGGTGAAATGATGGACATATATAAGCCAGTAGGTGAAGACAGTCAAGAGAAGAGTGGCAATCATCGCATGTGTACTTCATCAGATCCTCACTGTATGTTTCCAAGATTTGCACATACACGAATGCTGGTATTACAGCGTGGTTTATATGATAGGTATCCAGCAACAAAAGTATTACTTAGGCCAATCACAGGCAGACGGCATCAGCTTCGAGTTCATTGTGCAGATATTGGCCACACTGTTGTGGGTGACTATACTTACAGTAACAAACAGGATGTACTTCCATATAGAATGTTTCTGCATGCTTTCAGGTGAGAGATGGTAATGCCTGTGAAAGTTATCCCACAAGCTTGTAGCATCTATAGTAACAATGCCTGTTGTTCATAGCAAGCAAACAGCAACCAAGTAATATGTCTGAATTGTTGGTACTACTGTCATGTATTTGGAAGATCTTGGGTTTGATTATCAGCCCGGGGGTTTTTTACATGGAGTCCCTTTGTCCCTCTAAGAATGTGTCTGAAAATGCCAAACTGTACTGTGATATCCTCTTACTTGATGCTGTATAACCATGACAGTTCAGGAAAGGCATTCAATTGAACAATGAAATAACAGCTTCAGAGATTGCTAATTAGTTCTACATCAAACTGTATTCAGGTGGTGAGTTATTTGAATGTCAAGTGGCAAACAATTGGTTCTTGTCCCAAGTGTTGCATGGTTTTCTTCAGCACACCCTTCCCGAATAAATGTCCATGTATATAACAGTACTGCTTTTTGTGTGTATATATTTTAGATATTGTTTTTGGTATTTGAATATATGGCTTCAAGTTATTGACATGAGGTAATTAACATTGTTTTTATCAATTTGCACTGGAATTTCATCTAGCTTTCTGCTATTCATTAAGTGAGGAGTGAACAGATTGTAATGGAGTGATGTGTGTTATACAGGCTGGTCCTTGCAAACAGTGTGGAGCCATTGACTGTACAGACAGTGGATCCATTTACTAGTGACGTTGCTGCCAACAAATGGACTCCTGTGGAAACTTTGAATGATATTAACAGTTCTTCATTCTCAAAACTTGATATGGAAGGGGATTACTGCTAATAAGGAGTTGCAGTAATTTTTAATTAATACAGTTTGTGTTCAAAAGCTGTGTGTGAAGTTTGGTCATGAGAGAGTTTTGCTATATATATATATATATATATATATAAATCTTGTCAAGGGCATCCAGACCCTTCTGGGACCCACCCAGTCACAAATGCAGTGGGAACTGTGGCTACTTCCCTCAGGAGTAATGCAACTGGGGGCATGCTAGAGATAAGAAACAGTGGAGTTGTACCACCCCTCATGCATCTGGCTTAATGGAGTGCACAGTTACAACTTAACTTTTATTTATTTTTTTTTT
>Ga0268261_10001878_pt1 | contig 14794 bp, 13 predicted proteins | sample TergutNc150P1_FD_190353 | JGI IMG/M metagenome (GOLD analysis project Ga0268261, IMG submission 190353) | Nasutitermes corniger P1 segment gut microbial community from laboratory colony in Florida, USA - Nc150 P1 (SPAdes) (version 2) | ecosystem: Host-associated > Arthropoda: Insects >... | reverse complement strand
GGGTGGTTTGGGTGGGCCAGAGTGTGCACATAACTGATAAGAATACGTTGGTTTTTCAGAGGTGCACAGTTGCACTGAGTGTTGTACGTGGTTTGTGTAGTGAGACAATTGTGCCATCTTCTGGTGATGGCAATGAAGTCATCACCTTAAAAATTGTGGGCGAGGTAGTGCGTATAAAAGAGGAAGACGACCCCATCGCTATATCGTTTTCTTCAATAAAAAATGAACCTGAGGTGAGTCCACAGACATTTCACCACTATCTGGGATTGCCATCTGTAATTGTGCCATTCTGTCTGTCTGCCTTTCCACATAAATCAATTCCCTGTGGTGAATGTTAATGTACTGAATATATTTACAGAGTATGATAAATACAAGGGTTGAATGAAAACTAGCAGGAACACTCCACAAAGACACATCACAGCTTATTGTGTACAATTTAATGGGGTGCTTGTTCAACAACATTACAGAAAAACTGAAAGTAGGCCTGTTTGTATGTGCTTTCCGCATACTGAAATTCCCTTGGCACATTGGAAATGCCATATTAAAGCAGTTTGCTTTTTAAATCACACATTGAAGCAGTTTACTTTTAAAAAACAAGATTTTTATCAAAGAAAGTTACATGTGAATTGGAATTAAAGCCAAGCCGTATTCCGGTTCCCAGTCTTGTCACATACATTTATAAGGATATCCATTGTCACAACACTTAAAGTTTCTGAAACTACCTGTTTCTTTTGTCAGGTAAATTAATATTTTAATACTCATGAGGACAGAAACCATAGTTCTCACAATGTGTTGTGTGTTGTGAACATAGAAAAATTCTTAATGAAATAAACTGGTAAAACCTGTGTGAAATGTTTGTCAATTATATATATATATGATTCAACTGTATGCTTTTTTTTAAGTGCTTAATATAATTTAGAAAGTATATAAATACATGAATTGTATGATACTAGAAAGCAAAAGTGGAGTTAGACTGACATAAATATTTATTGGTGAAAATTTTTATGATTTTTGCCCCTACTGTGTGCCATAGGCATACCGTCACTCTCTGTATGGCTGGCAGGGGGGATAGCGTAGATTGTGTAGCGTCATGCTACAGGCTGGACAGTTGGATTTGAACCTCATTGGGGGGAAGAAATTTTCTATTTCTCCTACCTGTCTGGACCAGCCCTGGGGCCCACTGTGCTGTGTTTACAAAGGGAAATGGCCCACTTTCCTGGGAGTACAGCAGTCAGGGCTGGAGCTGATGACCCATCCCAAACTACTTCTGATATTAAGAATCAGTATAGCTATACCACTGCTCCTCCTATGGGCCACCATTGGCATGATATGGAGTGACCTTTACTTTGTACATGTGTTTGGCTGATTGTTCATGAACTCACTGTTTATGTATCTGCGCAAAAGGAAAGCAACAAAGAATAAAATTGCAAAATTTTGTGAATTTAGAAGGAAAGTTTGCTTCCTCCGTTCCAGCAATAGTTACTGGGAAAAAGCAAAAGGGGGTACAATTCAATGTCTTGTTCCATATCATCACCTTGTTTTTTTTTTCAATTGTAAAATAAAGAATATTTCCAGTATATCTCAGTGAATCGTCCATATTTTGGTATCCTCAGTGAAAAGAATGATACTTGGTTCAAGATACAGATGTTTTTTAAAACTGCTGCCTTATATTATAAAAGGTGCAATTGTGAAACTGTGCTAACACAAATTTTAGGTATTCCTTGTTATTTTTTTAGTGAAGAGTAATGACTGTCAACGTCAATGATTTGTAACACAGAATATTTTTTACCCATTCTGTATATTGATTCTCACATGTTATATGAGGTAGAAGGCAATATTAGATGTAACATTAACTCTATGAATGCGGAGTTAAATCCCATCTGCCATCTGCTGGCATTATTAGAAGCTCACCATATTCTCCATGTTAGCAGGATAAGGGTTAATTGTTCATGCTGTCATATCCTTTACTCATATATGTTTTTGTGAGTTGTGTGCAGTAGTTAAAAGGGACTAACATATTTATTTTGGCTTTCTGTGTGGGGTGCCTAGATTGCCAACAGACAGATTTTAATGAAATTTTGTATTGGTTATTTTTATAAAAATGTTATTTTTCTTTTCTTATCAGAGTCCTCAGAATGAACTTCAACATGGATGTGATGAGTATCCTTTGTATGCTTGTGCTGTGTGTAAGAAGGAACTAAATCACCAGAATGATGCAGGGTCACATCAACATGAACATAGTGGCCAGCGTCCCTTTGCCTGTGATGTGTGTAATAAAACATTTAGTCGAAAGTCTCAAATTCAATCACACCTTCTTACACATGGTGACCTGCGTCCTTATTCATGTGGTGTGTGTAATAAGACATTCAGGCAGAAGTTTACCATGAAGACACACCAGCTTACACATACTGGCCAGCGTCCTTACTCCTGTGATATGTGTAATAAAACATTTATTCGAAAGTCTCAAATTCAATCACACCTTCTTACCCATACTGGCCAGCGTCCTTATGCGTGTGATTTGTGTAAAAAAACATTCATTGACAAGTCTTCTATGCATAAACATCAGCGAATTCATACTGGCGAGCGTCCTTATTCATGTGATGTTTGTAATAAGACATTCAGTTACAAGTCTCACATGAAGACACACCAGATTACACATACTGGCCAGCGTCCGTATTCATGTGATGTGTGTAAGAAAACATTCAATATCAAGAGTAACATGAAAACACACCAGCTTAAACATAGTGGCCAGCGTCCTTATTCGTGTGATGTTTGTAAAAAAACATTCAGTCACAAGTCTCTTATTAAGTCACACTTGCTTATACATACTGGCCGGCGTCAATACGCCTGTGATGTGTGTAATAATACATTCAGGTACAAGTCTAATATGAAGTCACACCGGCTTCTCCATAGTGACTATCGTCCCTATTCATGTGATGTGTGTAAGAAAACATTCAGTCACAAGTCTCTCTTGAAGAAACATCAGCTTATGCATAGTGGCCAGCGTCCTTATGCCTGTGATGTATGTAATAAAACATTTAGTCAAAAGTCTCAAATTAAACCACACCAGCGTGTACATAGTGGCCTGCGTCCTTTTTCGTGTGATGTGTGTAAAAAAACATTCAATAAGAGATATAATATGAAGAGACATCAGCATATACATAGTGACTAGTGTCAGTATGCTTGTGATTTGTGTAATAACACATTCAATCAAAAGTAACGTATGGACACACATGAGCATACCCTGCTTACATAATAGTGCTTAGTGGATCATGTCCATCTATCTGTGATCTGTGCAGTAAAACATTCGCTTACATGTGTTATTTGGAGACATATCAAAGCGCACATAGTGGAGAGTGTCCATGTTGCTGTGATGTGTATAATGAAGCTTTTAGTGTGCAGGTTCAAATGAAGATACATCTTCACCCACATAGTGATTAATGTTCATAGCTCTGTGGTGTCAGCAATAAAAACTTTATGAATTAAGGTAAAATGATTTCAGTGGTTTATAAACATTTGAATTCTCCATAATTGTGGGATATGTGTACTGAAAATTTCAGATTGTTGTAGGTATGTAATTAACAATGTAAAATTGAGTGTTGCATTGCCAGTTCTGTCGTATGGAAGGTACTTATCATTGGCCATCACGATACCACGATTTCTTATTATGAATCCTAAAACTTCAGAATTGTTGTGTTGCAACTTTTCATGTTTGAAACCCATTTCAAGAAGCACTGTGTTACTGAGGATCTCGCTCATTGTCAGCAACGAGTACGCCAACTACTGCAATCCATTGAGCCCAATATGAAATTCCATGGAAGGAACTGCTAGTATGTGTAACTTGTCTGACACAGAAGGTGGAGCGAAAGAAAAAGGCAGTAGGCCTGGGGAGCTTCTGGACGTCCATACTGCTGGATGGGTTAATTTTGTTTGTATTTGGTGGTGAGTAAGGAGCCTTAATATGAGTTTCTAACTTGATGTTTGTCTAAGGGTCTTTTTTTATATTATTTTGAACTTGTATGGGTTTGAGGGTGTTTTTGATTGTGGTTGAAGTTGTATAATGTCAGAAATGTGTGTGAATATCTTGTGATTTATTAGTTGCACACACAATATGAACAAGAGCAGTAGTGGAAGGTTTATGTTTGTTGGTTATTACGCTGTAGATCCACAGTGGTAAAAAGTTTTGGCTTTAAATTTTTGAGCTAGTTACTAGTGTCAGTGTTATAAATTATATTTGTTGGAGTGTAATAATACTGTTAAACCTTATTGGATGGAACTCTAAAATATAACAGGCAGTGTACATATAGTGTAATGCTGAGGCGGTTTCGTGCCACCATTGTTGCAGTGGAGAAACAATGAATATTACATATAATGCATATGTGTATGTAGCCTTAGTTATCCGGCATGCCATGTGCATGCACCATATTGTCATCTGTGGCCTGCTGCGCCCTACATAATTTTCCATACAGCGCATATGGTGCATTTTTTGTGGAGGGGGGAATATTGAACTTAAAATGTGTTTCGATTTTTTCTACAAATTTTGTCTGAAACGTTTTTCATTGAATGAAGAATTGAGAGAGAGAGATGGTCAAAAATGTATGTTGTTCTTCATGTAAAGTACCTGTTGTTGTGATATTTTAATGAAAATTGAATTTTCCACCAGCTTTTCAAAAAAAAAATTTTTCATGAAAGTCCTTCAAGTGAGGGCAGAATTGTTCCATGTCGATGGACTGATGGACAGACATGTTGAAGCTAATAGTTGCTTTTCACAATTTTGCAAATGTGCGTAGTGATGAGAATTTGGGTTAGTGCCTTTGCTTGTGTGGCATTTGTAATGAAGCATATTTGGCGGCAGAATTCTGTGTCAGCCCGAGCACAAGCTTTACTGGGATTTTGAATTCAATGGGTGCAAATCAAAGGGATGCTGCACAATATTGGAGGAGGTGTAGATCTAGGTTGTCGCCCAGTATGAGCAAAACAAGGGCAGAAAAATGTTGATACCGGTGTTGTCAGAGAAGGAATCCAAAAATTACTAGTTGGTGCATGCCTTATTCATCACCAGTGAACTTGTTCATGACTGAAAAGACATATATTCTATTTTCAAATGTTTGGGCCTCTAAACGAGCGCTTCTGTATGATTGTTTCAACAGAGACGTGCAACTTGAACTTGATAGTCGTATTTGGCCATCAAGGTTGAACCAAGTCTTCTTGGTAACTGAGTTCATTTATGACAAAACTGATTTGTTCTGAATTATTAGTGTGTACATAAATGCAGACGTATATTTTGGGTGTGTCATTAACTGTTGTGAAGAAAAAACGCAATAATGTGTTGTCCCAGGTTGGATAATATAATATAAGAAAACTTATTTTGACTACACGCAGTGAAATATGGTTAATTATTTGTAGCTAACCATCTGGGGAACACTGCATGTGCTTGTGAGTAGTGCTTAGCACATTTGTAAGATTTACGTTTTGTCTGTCAAATATCTTACGATTTTTGAATGTGCTTCAAAATGGTGAAATGTGTATATACTGTGTTGAGTATCTGAAAACAAAAGAGAAGTCTTGCATAATGGCAACATAAAGAACGCATCCTCTTGTATGATTTCAGGCTTCCACCGTGGTATAATTGAGACCTTCCCTCTGCTGGGATGTTATGTAGCATTGATTCTTATTTAGTTACCAACAATTTGGGAAAACTTCCAGGTCGCATCTTCGGTGCTCAAGCATTCATACGTGACCATCGGTGGTGGAACAGATATCCTGTCCCAAAACGTTGGTAACTACCAATCAGCACTGCCTAACATCCCAGAAAAGCAAATATCTCAACACATGCGCATTATGTATACATAAAAATCAGTATAAATGTGATGTAATTACATAACCAAGCGGACAACTATGAAATGCTGGATTTGTGTTGGCTGCCTCATTTATTATATAGCAAGGTGGGAAATGCATGTGTAATGTAACTTTGAGGCGTGTTCATGTTAGTGTTGTTGCCATGGAAATGCGCACCATCTCTGTACAGCCGTGGTTTTGATTGTAGAATTACTAGCAATTTGACATTCAGAGGACCGTGCATCGTCATATATTCTTATAATAAAAGCCAACGAGCTGCATTATTTCTTGACTTTATTTTGGTAAAGAACTCGTCGAGTTGTCTGATGTGTGCAATAATGTTCTTGAATCATGCATATGTGTTATTTATATACACACTCATAGAGTTCTTTACCAAAATATAGTTGAGAAATAGTGCATCTGTTTGGCTTTTATTATAACTGTACTAGCAACTGTGTTTTTGTGTTACCATTTCCCTACAAAATATTCAATTCCCCCCCACCCCCCCTTCTGCATTTTCTGAAGTAGTCTTGATTGCTATGCAAGTATATAATTTGATCCCTTGAACGTCCAGCCCGTAGCCAGTCACTATTCCGACTGAGCTACCCAGCCCACCTTGATTGCTATGCAAGTATATAATAAGTCTGGTTTAACAATTTATTGCTACTTGTTTTATGTTTTGTTTTGAGTGTGTAGTTGTCTGTGTCATGTCATAATATGTGTTCCTGACCCTAAAATGTGTATTTATACTGATAATATCTGTAACCAGGAAGAGTTTTCTGTCTTTTTTTCCTCCCCTGACAGGCAAAATATGAAACACTGTGTGTATGCAGTTGGGGGGAAAAGTACATAATGTTAAATACCATGTCTACAGAAAACACACTTTTTCGCTGTAATTCAGTTTTTCCAATGCAACATTTCCATCCATACTTCAGCTATTGTTAATATTCCTTGGTACAGGGTTGGAGGTGCTGAGGGCAGTGAGGATTCATAGTGTGGTCTGCGTTAGGGCACCGTGTTGTCTAGTACATGGTTATGAGTGATTTGAAGAAGCTTGCTGGTTATCTTCACAGGCCATTGAAAGGTGGAGGCAGTATGTCTTGACTGAAACCTTGGTACCCCAATCAGATGACATGGTCCCATAAACTGTAATACTGTAATTTTGAATCTTAATATTCTGCATTGTGTCCATTTTTATTACTATCCAAGTACATGTGTTAAGCAGTAAATGTCTGTTACTCTTGTGCACTTGCATTTTATGTGACTGTTTCTACATCTAAAGATCGAAACGAATGTGAAGGATGAATAAATTGTACGTTATGTTTTGAAATGAGGAGAAATCCTGTTGAGAAAATATAATGAAAAATGGTTTGGTATATTACCTAAGAAAGCTATTGAACCGGACTGTTATATAATTTTGAAGTTTGATATTTTTTTAGTGCCATTATTATTGTTAGGGTGGTGAAGAAGACAACAGCATGGTAAAAAAAGTATATGAGTTGGCACCGCGTTAACAAGATCACTAGGAAGACCTAAAAATAGGTGGGAGGATGATGTAAAAAGTGATACAACAAAAACAAAAATAACAAATTGGAAGGACTGCATCAGAAACAGGCACAAACGGAAATAATTCGTTGAGAAGGCCAAAACTTCTCTGAAGTTGTAGCGCCTCAAGAAGAAGAAGAAGGGCGATGAAGAAGAATGAGTATGGCTCACTGACAGGGTCTTTTTTGGGGGGAAGTTTGTTTATTGTCTACATTTTTTAACAAACAGGACATTTCAGAATTCAGGCCGCCTACTGTCTTCACCCAAAGAAGTACGTAACCTGATGGACTCCATAGATAAAGCTTGTTAAAATATGTGCCTGAGAACTGATGAATTCTACTGGAAGTAACAGGTAAATGGCTATAGAGAAAATCAAAACAACCACAAGACAAAATAAAGCCTGCAACATACCATAAAAATCCATGAAGTCTGATCAGACCACAACACAGTCTAATTTTATGACTGTTTATGGTTCTGATTTGTGGAATTTTACAGGCTGTATTTTCTTTGTCTTGTGGTGTTTAAATTTTCTATAGACATTTGCCTGTTACTACTCATGGACATCTGTTTGCAGGCTATATTTTAACAAGTTGAATGTTTCTATGGTACTCAGTGACAGAATAGCTTATCTAAGGGGTCAACTGGGGGAACATGCTTCTTTGGTTTGGAAACAAACAGAGCCAACTTCTGAAACACCATTGTTAGTTTAAAAAATTTAGACGATGGATGAAGTCCAAGAAAAGGAGGCTGTGTTAGTAAGTCACAAACTGCTGTCAGAGCCACGTGGGAACAGTGGAAAGGCAACGTATTTTATGGCCTGTGGTAGGGATGGAAGGGTCTAATGTGTAGTTAAGGATGGTAATGTGTAACACCTGAAAGGGCATGTGGAAAACAAGTTGCTATGAGGCAAAAAGACTTGCAGGTCAACATAAGGATGTACACTGATACTGCCAAGTGGAGAAAATTGTTATAGTTACAGTTACCTTTAAAACTTGGAGACATTTGTCAATGGGACAAAATTCGATAGGTCATGGGTTGTATTGTGTTTTGGCCTAGGTATGAAGAGGTAAGGGGATTGGGGAAAAGCACATAACCTTAATGATCTCTACTGCTTACCAAATATTGTTGGGGTGTTTAAATTGAAATCTACGAGATGGGCGTGCATATACCGTATATGGTGGAGAGGAGAGGCGTATACAGGGTTTTGTTGGGGAAACCTGAACCAAAGAAACCACTTGGGAAACCCAGGCGTAGACGGGAGGATAATATTAAGTTGTACCGTCAGGAATTGGGATGTGGAGACATAAACTGGACAGAGCTGGCTCAGGAGAAGGACAGGTGACGGGCAGGTATGAATGCGGTATTGAACCTTCGTGGTCCATAAAATGCGGGGAATTTCTTGACTTGCTGAGAACCGGTTAGCTTCTCAAGTAGGACTACTCCATGGAGTAAATAAGTAATGAGATGTATCGCGAGACAAAAACATCGCGTTGATTTGTTGTAGACAACAAGCAATACAATTCCCATTTGCCAAATAGTCAAGTGACATCGATTCCATTATTCTTATAATTATTAAATATCCAAATGCAGAATATATTATTCTCCCAGATTTCATGTCTGTAGTAAAGCACTAGCAGCTCTGTCTTGTCTTCGTAACAATGTAATACTAACTGTAACTTTTTCGTTAACTATCCACACTTATTACATCCACAACGTATTGCAGCGACGGATTTTAATCAACGTCTGTAAAATTCATTATTTCTTGTGTTTTAATTTACTTGTGTTCCACGTAACATTAAAAAATCATACAACACGTACTTGAAGTCATTCGTCATCCTTCAATCTGTATTTTACATTTTGATTACAGTTGAGGGCATGTAGATGACCTATAGGATCGAAACATGTTTCCAATTAATATGAATAAGTAATAGTTCTATATTATTTGAAATTGTAAGTTGTGAGAACGGCAATAAAATTCTATTTTCTATCTAGTGCTAACCATGTTTTTTTTCCAGGGTACTTGGCTCTTATCCGTGTTAACGGTATAGTCTGTGAATCTATAACCCATGGATCTTTGTCAAAGGAGAATTCTGGGCGTCTTGGACATGTTAGCGTTGCGTTATATATGTGCTTTGGTGTGTGCAAAGGCTGTTGGCTGTTGGAGATTATTGGTGCGTTGTCGGCATGAAGCGGTCGCAGCTACCGCTGCTCCATTAGTTATCCAATCTTTTCCTCACCAACACCAGTGTTGGTGCGGTCCTGACTTCGGGTTTTCGGTATTCCGTTTTCCCGTGTCCCCGCCCTTTCCATAATACACCCACAAGCACCACGCATCCTGTTTACCAGTAGCACTTACAGCGGGAAGGTATTGGCGGCGGTTCTAGACAAATCAGGAGAGATCTCGTATTTTTGCGTTCTATCTTGTACAAAAATGGTGGCTCACTTAACTCAAGTTTTTACTGAGTACGAGGAGCGTGTGCTGGTGCTTGGAACAGGTTTTTTTTTTCTACAGTTGCTGGGGCCAGGTGCTAGTTTTACCTTGTTAATACCACGTACCACTGCTCGCACGTTCCTCTGTAATCATCTTTAGGTTAGAGTTTTAAGCCAGTTTTTTTAATATCACGTACCACTGATCGCACGTTCCTCTGTGATCATCTTTAGGTTAGAATTTTAAGCTAGTTTTTTTAATACCACATACCACTGATCACACGTTCCTCTGATCATCGTTGGGTTAGATTTTTAAGCTATTTTTTTTTCATACCACGTACCACTGATCGCAGGTTCCTCCTATCAGCTTTAGGTTAGAGTTTTAAGCTAGTTTTTTTTAATACCACGTATCACTGATCGCAGGTTCCTCTGATCATCGTTAGGTTAGAGTTTTAAGCTAGTTTTTTTAATACCACGTACCACTCATCGCACGTTCCTCTGATCGTCGTTAGGTTAGAGTTTTAAGCTAGTTTTTTTAATGCTACGTACCACTGATCGCACGTTCTCCTGATCATCGTTAGGCTAGAGTTTTAACCCTTATCCTGCTAACGTGGAGAAAATGGTGAGCTCCTAATAATGCCAGCAAATAGCAGATGGGATTTAATTCGGGCTTTTAAGGGTTAAGCTACTTTTTTTAATACCACGTACCTCTGATCATCGTTAGGTTAGAGTTTTAAGCTAGTTTTTTTAATAGCACGTACCACTGATCACACGTTCGTCTGTGATCATCTTTAAGTTAGAGTTTTAATCTATTTTTTTTAATACCACTTTCCCATAATATTTGCCTGCCTAAAATTCTCTCCAACCCAGTCATGACATTCTCTTCCCGCTGGACACAAACCAATCATTCCTGTGTCGTCATACTACCAGCACAATAGCAACCCCAGACAGCTATATTTCCGTGGTGAAAGAATCACGGAAATATGATTGCATTGGGTGCCTATTGCGCTGGCGGCCATCTTGGAGCACGAATTTTGCAGGCGCTCCCAAAAGTTAGAAGTTTTTATAATTGTTAGTAGCAGTATCAATAGCAGCTAACAACAGTGGTGGGTAAATCATGAAGCTGGTGCTTCTTTTTACTTATTCCTTGTTATTGTGATCGTTTTACCTACTCTATTTACATTTTTCACCCCATGAAATTTAACAGTATTTCTTTTCACGCAGTCGAGACGTAAAATAAATTTACATTTTGTAGAGCCGTAATTACTACATGGAACCTGTCATAGTTTGAATATAATGCAACCAGCCATGTGTTGCATGTAGCTCTTATATGTTGCTTATTCGCTGTCTCGAAACTCTTTTACTATTCCTGTTAGTCCTTGATATGCCCTTCTCGGATCTTAGAGTAGATTTGGTATCAGAGGCTACGCGGTTCACCACAATACTGGGTGCTGTTGCCCTCTGTTACAGTATTTTCCAATGGTGTGTAGAATATTTAGCAATTGCCTTTAGCCGCCATGTTTATTTTCAGCAACCGGCTAACTTAAAAACACAAGGCATCATGTGTGATGAAGATTCGTCAAGCTTACAAAATATTCCGCATTCAGTTCCAAGAAGAGAGCCAAAAATCATACTTGAAAGAGCTGAATACATATTTCCTGCTCTGAAAGACAGCTTGGTGAGTGTTTTTATGTTTGTGCGCATAGAACAGAAAGTTATAAATGTCTTATTTCCAGAAAATTATTTTTAGGAACTTTTTGCCACTAAATTAATATTTCTCCTCATTTGTTCTTAATTTGCTTGGAGTTTTTACTCTGTTATCACACTGTATTTGGAAAATGTTCTCATATGAGGAGTTTGATACATTATATATGCTATGTAAATTGTCTTATAGAAGTGTGAATTTACAGTTTTTAAATGTGAAATTGTAGTTTTGCAAACCCTGAATGAAAAATAAACTTGGCTGTGAGGTGTATTGTAGAAATATTTTACAAACATGTTGTTTCAAGAATGATAGCATCAGCGTAAGGATTGGCAACATAACATAGTTCTTTCTAAAATTTTATTTTTTTATTATGGCAGAACATGGATAGGTTACATAGAGGGCTTCGAATATTGAACTGGGATAGTGTAGTTAGAACTGTGACCAGGCTCTGGGTTGGATGATTTGGAGTTTGAATCATGGCACGGACAAAATATTTTATTCTCTCCTATAATATCCGGCCTGGTTCTGGGGCCCACCCAGCTTTGTGTATAATGGGTACTGGGGTACTTTCAAAGGGGTGAAGTGTCTGGGATGTGATTCTGACCAGCACCTCCATCTACAACCAAGGTCAAGAATGCGTGGAACTATATCTGTGCTTCCCACATGTACCGGCGTGGTGTGGACAGGGATAAATTTAGAAGTAGTGATAATAGTAGTAGTAGTAGTAGTTGTTGTTTTTGTTTTTCATGTTCCATAGTTGCATAGAAAAGAATAGCAGAGAACAGTCACAGCTTGTTGCACTAATTACAGATGAGTCTCATTTAATCAATTTTTTTGCGCTGTTCTATCTCTAGATGAAAATTTACACAACTTTCAAACTTATGCAATAATTTTATGTTTAATACGATTTGACATAGACAGCATGTGGCCACACTTATCCTCTGTGGGACGCCAGCAGAAAATGAGAACACTGTCACACCCACAGTCACATGTATGGATAGATTATGTTAGTGATATAATAATGTGTCTCTTGCAGTTTCCTTTTCAGGAACATTGGCTTTTCTTACCACTGTGAATGAGAAGTGCAAATCTATATCCCCCAATGCATTCAAAGTGAAAATCTGTGAAATTGGATGTAATAAGCTGACTTATTGACTTAAAGTGTAATGTTAGACTTGCTCATAGTAGCATATGCACAGTATGTGGAAAAGGTAAAGGTACAGAAATCTCTGTACTAGGCTATTGCAGGCTGGAGCGGGTTCCAGGAGGTTGAGGCTCCCACATTTCCGTACATTTGGCACATGAGGGTGGTCAGGTTGTCAGCCCTATGTATACTCCGTCTTTACCCCCCAGGAAATATTTGTGGTCTCATTTCTTTCATGGGCTAAGTTGATGCCAGGGACATAGTGCGGCATGCTAGATTATGTCAATGACAAACTTTAATTACAACTTCTGTAATCAAACCCGCGTGTCGCGGGGTCTGAACGATCTGCGCCACTGTCTGCTCCACAATTCTTGATAATGTGGATACAATTAATTGCATTGCTATGTTTGGGAGTAAAGTCTTTCTGTAAGAAGATTACCAGTTGCTTCTGGGAATAAACCATGCCAAAAACAATGGTTTTAAGTATCTTACATTCTTGTTGCATTGGAAATAAATTTAGTGTAGAGAAGTGTACATATACACTCTACATATGTCCAATTGAGATACAGATGTACACTATAAGATGGAATTTTCAATCCCATATCCCCAGGAAATACACCGTTTTAAAAGGGAATTTTATGTTTGATGTTGGGGACATTTCTCAGGAACATAACCGTGGTGTAAAGACCTGCCCGCATTTTTTTTTTTTTGGGGAGGTGGGTGAGAGGTGTTGGGGTGGGCCAGAGTGTGCACATAACAGATAAGAATACATTGGTTTTACAGAGCTGCACAGTTGCACTGAGTGTTCAACGTGGCTTGTGTAGCGAGAAAAGCGTGCCATCTTCTGGTGATGGTAATGAAGTCATCACCTTAAAAATCGTGGGGGAGGTAGTGCGTATAAAAGAGGAAGATGACCCCATTGCTATATCGTTTTCTTCAATAAAAGATGAACCTGAGGTGAGTCCACAGACATTTCACCAGTATCTGGTATTGCCATCTGTAATTGTGCCATTCTGTCTTTCTGCCTTTCCACATAAATCAGGTCCCTGTGGTTAATCAAAATGTTCTCTATATATTTACAGAGTATGATAAATACAGGTGTTGAATTAAAAGTAGCAACAACACTCCACAAAGACACATCACAGCTTATCGTGTACAATTTAATGGGGCGTTTGTTAAAAAACTGAAAGTAGACCTGTTTGTACGTTTTTACCGCACACTGAAATTCCCTTGACACATTGGAAATGACACATTGAAGCAGTTTACTTTAAAATACAGGAATTTTTTCAAAGAAAGTTACATGTGAATTGGAATTACAGCCAAGCCGTATTCCGGTTCCCAGTCCTGTCACATACATTTATTGGTATATCCATTGTCACAACATTTAAAGTTTCAGAAAATACCTGTTTCTCTTGTCAGGTGAATTAATATTTTAATACTCATGACAACAGAAACCGTAGATCCCAAAATGTGTTGTGTGTTGTGACACTGAAAAATTCGTAATGAAATAAAGTGATAAAACCTGTGCGAAGTGTTGTCATATATATATATTATTCAACCATACACATTTTTGTTAAACTGTTTTATATAATTTAGAAAGCAGATACATATATGAATCATATGATACTAGAAACCAAAAGTGGAGTTAGGTTCATATAAATATTTATGGGTCATAATTTTCATTATTTTTGCTCCTACTGTGTGCCATAGGCATACCATCACCTTCTGTATGGCTGGCAGTGGGGGATAGCGTAGATGGTGTAGCGACTTGCTACAGACTGGACAGTCGGATTTGAACCCCAGTGGGGGGAAGAGATTTTCTATTTCTCCTACCTGTCTGGACCAGCCCTGGGGCCCACTGAGCGGTGTTTACAAAGGAAATGGCCCACTTTCCTGGGAGTACAGCAGTCAGGGCTGGAGCTGATCACCCATCCCAGTCTAGTGCTGATATTAAGAATCAGTATACGAGGTCTGTAAATAAAGTAATGAGACTACCTGCGTATCGCATGATCTGGCAATACTGCGGGCTTGCCCTTCACATGAAGGTTAGATAAGAGTCTCATAGACTTCTAGTATGAGTTTCAACTCGCTAGCGTCAACACGCTAATTTTAGTGCGGTTTCTTGTGAAGCAGTT
>Ga0268261_10001877_pt1 | contig 14808 bp, 13 predicted proteins | sample TergutNc150P1_FD_190353 | JGI IMG/M metagenome (GOLD analysis project Ga0268261, IMG submission 190353) | Nasutitermes corniger P1 segment gut microbial community from laboratory colony in Florida, USA - Nc150 P1 (SPAdes) (version 2) | ecosystem: Host-associated > Arthropoda: Insects >... | reverse complement strand
GGGTTTGTGTCGATTGGGCATGCAAAGACACCCATGCCAAAGACAATCTAAATACTCGAAAACTTCTTTTGTCTTTTGACAATACCCATCAACTTTTACATTAGGTACCCCGGGCAAATGCATTTCTCTCCCATTACCGCCCATGAATAATTTTGCGTGTCCGTCCCATATACGCCAGCCATTGAAGTCCTTCAATAGACTGACGATCCCCCATACGGTAACCGGCTCTCGGGATAATACCTACAGCATCAGGTGTTAGAAACATGGTTCGGAATACCTTATTGCAAATGGAAGATATTGTAATAGCTTCCCTAAAGGGGTCCATCTTAACCAGTTTCAAAAAACAAATTTCGAAACGCGCAGCGTGCCTGCCTCAATATATTCACATCATCCATGCAATAAGCCAGCAGTTCGTCCTTGTTCGAAAATAACTTACCTTTCTGTTGTTCATACGACTGTATAAATTGGGTGCGCTCATCAGCAGACATAGAGTCTGCCCCGAAAAATTCGGGCTCAGGATAAAGACCCACATAATTTAGGTTGCTGGCCATGTTGAAGAAGTGGGGGCAGTACCCCTTCTTGCATGTCAGGTCGAATGATTTGGGCTTGCTCTTTAAACTCATGGGCAAATAATTCAAAGAATCCAGAAAGTGCAAATTTTCCACAAATATATTTAGAATTTTACTACCGCCCATTATCAATTTCGGTTCCCATCTAAGTTCCAAAAATCTTATGAGAAGAAACTGTGCGTCGTATCCACGAGAGTTGTGTGAAAAGACATAAATCTTGTCAGCGAATGGCCTAGATAGTCGAAGATAATAGATAAATTTGCCTACGGGGTCTTGCCAGAACGTGTGGACACGCTTTCCACACTGTTCACAATCGACATTAATATCATCCACGGTTTCACATTTAGAACACATCTGTTGAGCACATATGAGGTTTGGAACATGCTCAAAAGACCCATCACACTTTTCAAAGTCTTGTGTGCACTCCGTATCAAAGAAAACGTACAAATACTTCTTTGATAGCTTGCTAGGTTTCAGTGGAGCCACGTAGCATAAATGGCCTGAAGGTTGTTTCTTATTGCAAAATGTACAAAATGTTCTGAATCAGATGTCACCAAATATGAACAATTTTGGCACACTTGTCTCCACTGACAGACTAGCTTGCCTTTCACTTTGAGAATTAGATGATTCTGGAAACACTTTTCACTGCGAAACGATCTGTTACATGTACAACAATACCTGGACTGATTTTTAGTACAGGGTGGCGTAGCAGTACACAGGGAGCAAACTTTGTCACACTTGTGTGTATAGTCGTATAACGTGTCACAACCATTATATATATACCTCTTTGCCATTGCACCCTTCAAGTTGGTAACTACATTATAATGCTCATTGTCCCGATCATATAGGAGGTACAATTTCTTAGCCGAAAGCGAATTTCCACTAAACATAACCCTATCCGGGTACAAACCATCAAACACAATAATTTTTTGGTCCGAAATGTATTGCTGAAACTGTTGAAGTTCTTTAAACCACCCGCCATTGGATAAATCAACACCGGAAGCCTTCAAGAGTTCTTCAACAGGTTTCTTCAAGCCTTTACCGTCTCTATATGATTCGTACTTTGAGTCACTATTTACCTTAGTCATAGCAATTTTTAATGCATGAGCCAAACACAAAGGCTGCCTTCACAGCAACAATACTCTTTTTAATCGCACTCAATAGTCCAAAGACCGCCCCTTTGTCTTAACTCCACCGTTACCAGCGGGCATTCTAACATGATCTAAATGTACTTCAAGACGGTCAGTCAAAGCAAACCTAGCGTTATTTTGTATAACTTTCCCGAGTACATTCCAAACCACGTCAGCCTTAAGCTGGTCCCGGCGAAGTAAGCTAATGCCTACCACCTTATCCTGCACATTCTCAGTATTACGAATTCTCAAACCCACCAAATCTCTATCTGGCACTTTATCTACTAGGTAATTAGTAAGTGCAGTAATGCATTCCTTAAGATAAGTGGTGGGGTCTTGCTCTTCACCCAGTGAATTAAACTTGATAAGCAAACTACGCCCGGTCGTATTAAATATTGGAAAAGATTTAAAAGTCTCATCCAAAATCCTAAAGGGTAGCTGTTTAGCTGTCTCCGACGCAGAAATGTTTCTGCTAGTAGATGGTCCTATATCCTCCCTACTTACAGAGGGCGCCTCAGTAGTAGGAATAACCCTTGTCCTATTCAGAATCATTTTCTTTGCCATTTTATATTTTGATTGTAACTATACCACTTACTTCAAATAGTTGTAATTGTAGGATGTACGTTGCTGCTATTTAAGGTTAATACAGATGTAGCCACTGGTTGGTGTATGTCAAGTAAATACTTGTAGCTGCTGGTTGCTAAAGAGTTCGTAAATACAGATAGCGAAGCTGCACAAGTCTATACATCCTTGGCGTAATAACTCTAAACACTGGCAAGGCACGATGTAGAATATTTCACTAAAGTTAAACTTCCGGTATATATAGTGTTACCCTCTAAACATGTTTCAACTTGTTCGCCTTCTTAATATCACCTGCATCCCCTAATGAGTTTTTCCATGAATCTTTACCTGATTGTTATCTTAATGGCTTTTAAAGTATGTCACCTGCATTCCTTAATGGTCTTTTCCAAGAATCCTTATTTGATTTTATCTAACTTGCATTCCTGCCGGCGCCAGCAAGTCAAACACGTCTAAGGTTGCGAGCTAATGGTTTCGCCCTGGAGGTATACATGCTTTTTACATTAGGTAAATGTCCTGGAGTAAACAATTCCCATTACGCTAATGACTTGCCCTCAGGGGCATACAACGTTTAAGTGGTTTGTAATGTTATCTATCTAAAAAGGAATTTTAATGGATTTACCCTCGGGAACTGCAAACACAGTGTACCTAAGTGCGGACGTTATAGCTCGTTACTCGGTTAGTTGCTAACTAGCTCTCGAACTGTGCTGATGGATAATAACTCAGATGGTCAGGTGGTATACGTGCCTCCACTGCCGTCACCGCCAAGCAGTATGAACCTACAGCCTTTAAACTTAAAAAGTGAGGTTGATCGCCGTAAAACATTTAAAAATTGGCGTGTGCCCTTCATGGATGTAAATCAACTAGTGGCTGCTGGGTTTTTCTTTACAAACAGGGGTGGTGTGGTTCGATGTGCCTTTTGTGGAGTGGAAGTAGAGCATTGGGTTGAAGGAGATGATGCATTTAAGGATCATCAGCGTTGGAGTCCATCTTGCGAGTTTTTAAGGGGTTGTTTGCAGGAAACATTCCTGCTCGACCTAAAACATTTCAACAACAGCCTAGCAATGACGTGTGCAGGCCTTATATGGAGTACACACCAAAAACCTCGCGTCCTAAGCGTCGTAAATATACATTTACTTTTAATTATTTATTTCCCCTTATGTACAATTATAACAGTATACTCATATTTATTGTCTCTTACAGCTGCAAGATTCAGACAACACAATGCATTAGTGGGATGGCCCAATTTACCCGTATTATTCATCATATGAAGCCCGAATGCAGTCTTTTACAAATTGGCCTACCGCTTCTAAACAAAGCCCTGAGAATTTAAGTGGCGCAGGTTTCTTTCATGCAGGTAAATTCCCTTATAATTAAAAATGGTTTATTACAAATAATTATTTTCTCAACAACAAACTAATATAAAACTGTTTTGTTACAGGTATAAACCATCATACAATATGCTTTTATTGCGGAATCACCTTAAAGGATAGGAATAAAACAGAATGTTGCAAGGAAGAACATACAAAATGGAGCCCCAACTGCATTTACATACAACATGTAAAGAAAATCCCTACGTTGGTATTAGACAGTGCTCCTCGTACACAGTGATACCAGTAAGTGTGTGTGTGTGTGTGTGCTTGTTCTGACCTGCTTACCCTCGGGGCAAAACGCTTACACAGTTTATTGGCATTCCTCAATGTGTGTGTGCATGTTCTAACCTGTCTCCTCTCAAAATATCGTTAGGTCTGCTTCATGTATGTTTAACCTACTCTCTCTCCAGTTTGCCACCAAGTCTCAATGTGTTTACAAGTGTCCAGTGCAACGCATGTTGGATTTTCTAGAATTCTTCGATGTTTCATTTCTACCATACATAAGCCTTGGAAAGTTGTGTGAAGAGTTAAATACTACTGTAGGACAAGGTATTTGGTATGATACATTTCAAGTTCAAAATACAAAGTGGTTATGGCTGGTAAATAATATTGTTACGACCATGAACAGTGATAATATGCTGTGTGGGTGTTTTGGACTATTTCCGAGTTATGTAGCTGGAATCCTCAACTCAGTAAAACAAATCGACTTCTATGTGTTGTGCAATAAAAGAAGATTACGATGTGCTGGCTACCTTGTAAAATGTGTTGCTGGAAAAGAGTGTACTTTTAAGTTAAGTACAGATAACTATTTCGTGTTAACATCTAGTAAAGAACTAGTTATAATAGAGATTCACTCAAGATTTTATGGTGGAAAGCTCCCGTCTGAACCAATATTTGCGCAAAGTGAGTTAAAAAAATAAAGTTATCATCTCTGGCTTATTGTGTTGTGTGCATCAATAAACGTTTAACGTATATCACAAACGACACGTTAACATCAAAACATGAGTGCATATTTGATATGGGTGCTTTTGATTTAAATACACCTAGGCACTTAGCAAACTGTAAAGCAGACCTCAGTTTCTGTGACGAAAATCCTCCAATATACATATTTCGTGCTGGTGAACTGTTTTGTACTAAACGTTCTCACAATCGGTCTAAAAACAGTGCCAATGTGAATTATGTGTTAAAACTGATCCTGCAAGTTTAAAATCGCTGTGTTAATAAGTTATGGCGTTTACCCAGCAAGTACCATAAGCAAAAATTGTAAGTGCGGAAAAACAATTATGTGTACAGTAAACACCGCAGCAACTTCATCTGTGTAAGTAAACAAGCAAAAATAAATTTAAAGTGCACATTTTGTAAAATGTAAAAATTGTGTTTTTATTTACCCTAATTACCTGGGATAGGTTCCTTAAAAAATAAATGGTTAAGGCCGCAGAATTCGAACTTAAAATCTTTCAATTATGAGTCTCGAATCTTACCGCTCTGGACGATTTTTTCGAGTGTCGTATAACGTTATAGGTATATTATAACATGGTAGTCTTATTCAAAAATAGTAAATAGTGCGCTAGTTCGCCATATGATAATAAGTTCAAAATTCCAAACGACGGTTTGTTTACATCAAACCAATAATAATAAGTTAGGTTTTAAAATTACCGCTATAGCCGCCATATTTAAAAAAATGGTCGCCTTATTCAAATAGTAAATGTTTAAGCTTAGGTTAGCATCAATTTAAAATTACCGCACGTGTCTGCCATATTGCCGTAAATTCAAAATGGCGTCTTTGTTTACCATAGCAAGTTAAAGTTAGGTTAAGTACGGAGTCACACTGTCTACCTCATTGTTTACATAACATAGCCTTGGGCTGTTTACACCACGTGACAATAACAAAAGTTTCAATCATAGTAACAAGTCGAAGTTAGGTTTACAAGGGAGGTCATTCACCCCTCCGTCATGTTTTTTGACATAACATAGCCTGGGGCTGTTTACATCACGTGATAATAACAACAGTTTCAAAATAATAACAAGTCAAAGTTAGGTTTACAGGAAAGGTCATTAGCCCCTCCGCCATCTTTTGTTTATATAACATAGCCTGGGGCTGTTTACATCACGTGACAATGACAAGTCAAAGTTAAATTTACAGGAGAGGTCATTCACCCCTCCGCCATCTTTGTTGACATAACATAACGTCGGGCCTAAAGAAGGGTGGGGAGGGTTAGGTTTGTAAATAATAACAAGTTAATGTTAGGTTTACAGGAAAGGTCATTCACCCCTCCGCCATCTTTGTTCACCTAACATAGCCTCGGGGCCTAAAGAAGGGTGGGGAGGGAAAGGTTTGTAAATAATAACAAGTTAAAGTTAGGTTAAGACCTGGTACCATAGTGTCTGGGGGTAATATTTGTCACCTACGGGGAAGGGGAGGGAGGGGATGGTTAGGTTTGTTTACGTGTGACGTCACTTCCGGTCCATGGGAAAAGGCATTCAAGGTTAGGTTTGTTTACGTGCGACGTCACTTCCGGCGGTAAACGGTACGGATTACTACCTGTTATCCTTTCACACGACCAATGGCGCGTTGCAGTAACTGTAATCCTTAATACGTATCACAAAGTACTTTCTACAGTAAAGTCAGACCTTCTTGCTTTCGAACAACAGAGAAAAGAGTTTACGTCAACTTCTGAACTTAAACAGATTGAATTGTTTGAACAAATTCTAGTAGATAAACTTCACGACTTCTGTCAGATTTTACCCCGACCAGATCCCTGACGGTGTATACATAACCCTCAAAAGGCCACCTGGGGTCAAATATGACCCCAGCCTTCGTTTTATTCGATAACATTTTTTGTGTACCCTACAATGAAACCAACTTTCGTGACTTTGTCACAAGTGTCCTCTAGGTTGGCATATTGTTTTTGTGCTGTTGGTGACATTTTTTCTAAAATTTCGATTTACCCTCTCTGGGGTCAGATTTGACCCCAGGTGGCCTTGCGCGTTTTATTTTTCTGTATTTAGTTTCGTGCATTTCTGTGGTGATAATGTGCTATAAAACAGCACTACATTACCTTTTGTAGGTATTTTGAATAAAAATGGCCTCACATGAAAAATTTCTAGACGATTACGAGATCAGTTGTCTAGTTTGTGACAGTGATGATAGTGAGGACGACAGGCACAGCCATGATGATTAGACTAATTGGTTCAGAAGATGAAGAAGATGCTGTAGACGAAGATCGTGATGATGATATTGACTCTATATACGATGTTGCTGACGCTGGTGACCATGGAAAGCCGGAAAACGCAGATGATGAGCATTCAGAAACAGGAGAAAGCACAAACGAGAAGACGAATGTTTTTCAAGGGAAGGACTTTACTGGAGCAGGACACCTGCCAAAGTTTTTCAAGCTGGTAAACAGGACATAATAGTGCGTCTTCCCGGGTGTGTGGATGAAGCCAAAAATGCAAATACCCAATATGATGCTTTTTCACTTTTTATTTCTGATTATATTTGAACATCATTCTTACACACACCAATCAAAATATTTCATGATTATATCTTCAGCTTCACTGGTAAGGTTCAGAAATGGATGCGGAGAACATCAAGGGATGAACTTCGTACTGTCATTGGCTTGTTGATTTACGGAGAAGTTTTTGAATCTTCACACGAACATAAAGAGTCACTGTATAAAATGGTTGGGATAGGAATATTAATTTTCCCTGCAATAGACATGCTGGATCAAATGTGTGCAAGGTACACAGTACAACGAGCAACTCGCAGATGGACAATGGCAATGTTTTATGCTGTGATCAACATTGCTGCAGTAAATGCATTGGTCATATATGCAAACAACATGAACAAAGATCAGCCTGAGAAGAAGAAAGGAAATACTTTTGCTCAGAATTGCAGATGATCTTTTGACACAATTTGTAACACAACGATACAAACTTTCTACACTACCTAGGAACATCAAAACAGCAATAGTCATGTGCGGATTTGTCTATGATTCTGAACAAAATACCAAGCAGGACCCTGAAAACTACGAGGTGATATAAAGAAAGTCAAGGCGCTGTCATGTGTGCAACAGGAGTAGAGATGTAAGGCGACACTTTGTCTGCAAAGGATGTGGACATTACGTCTGCAAATACTATATGAGTACGATTTCACTTGTGACACTTGCAAGAATAAGGATGAGACATGAATTTGATAACCTGTGTTGTTTTTCAAACTCTTCTTCTTCAAACCATTTTACCATATTTACATCCTTGAATACAGAAATGAATATTGAACACAACCGGAATTCATATACCGTATAGGGCAAATGACAATTATGTCATTGTTGTCATTGTTACATGAGTTTGTCATTTCGGTGATGTCAAACTTTTGTTCTTTCGTCAGTAGACTTGCATTTTAATTTGACAATAAAAGGACTAAAACCAGCATTAGTTATAACCATTTTCATGGTGGGGTCACATTTGACCTCAGGTGGCCTTCTATGTCCTAATACCTAGGGTGGCCTTTTGAGGGTTAATCTACGCGGTAATATTCTAAAGACTGTTTTTGGAACAGTAATTCTATCAGATATTCGCGAATTCCACGGTGTACTTGATGATTTAAGAATAGAAATTCAGATATAGTTCATTCTCTAGCAAACCAGTTGACATATGTAGAGAAAGTAGTTGATACGACGTCACTTAACACAGAGAGTATTGCGAAACTTTCTAGCGTCGTTAAGGATAGTATAATTCAGTCCTATGGTAAATATCAGCAAATTACCCGAGACCTATTTTGGTTTAATCTTACATTTTTGGGACAAAGCACAACATACACAGCTGTCAACAGAAGGAATTTACTTTGTTGCAAATTAACCCAACAGCTAGATGAAATTTTTAGTGCCATACAACTTGCCATTTCAGAAAGCTTATCAATGAATTTAATTAGCCCCTCTTTAATTCAGAGTATACTTAGAAACGTGACACTTCATTTGCCAGAGGGATACGAACGGATAGCCGATACTAAAACCGAAGACATAATCTGTATTATAAATTGTCTCAAGTGTCCATTGTTGCCAATTCCTACTGCATTAAACTCATTGTACATATTCCCCTCAAGTCCGTAGATCACAGCTTTACACTATATAAAATAATTACCTTGCCTGAAAGAATATCTTCAGACAAATTTGTTCAGTATGCTATTGACTATCCATATTTAGCGATACAAGTCAGTCAACACAGCTATACACATTTCAAGAGAAAGACTACAGCAAATGCGTTACAAGTAGCATCACTATGCCCCTTGGATTCAGCGATATTTAGTACACCAAAACTTACCTGTGCTGCTAGTTTATTCTTCCAGAGTCCAAACCGCCAACAACTGTGTAAGAGGAATTTACTTTTCACCTATCAACAATCAACCATGATACAGCACCGGAATGTCTGGATATATCATTTTCCAACGCCACAAGTAACATTATGCTGTCCGGGAAACGAAGCCAGTCCTCCCCGCACGCAAGTACTCGTGAATGCCGGACTGCTATTCAACGCATCAGCCTGCCATGTGTCTACAGAAGATCTGCATATGTATCCTACACTACACGGATCTATGCAGACAGAACTTAATACACCGCATATCTTCCTGCCAGATAAAGTTCCGATAATTTCGCAGCACGAGTCCCACCAGCTACAAGACCTAACAACGCCGATATTACAAGCACTGGAAAGCATACAATCTCATCTCGCAACGCCTCTGTATTCAATAGACATCGATTCTTTGTTACACATGCATCAAACTTCACAAAAATCACAAAGTGAAATACTTTGGCACACAATTGTTATTATCTTGATTACCATTATTTTGTTATTAAGATTATTGTATATTTACTAAATCACACTTCGACAAACTGCGATGTGCCACCACCAAAACACAAGACACTGCATGTGTTACCTCCACTCAGACCCCCTTCAACAACAACGAAATCCGGAACCACGACCGAGAGACAGAACAGAATGTAGTGTTCTCAAACTACTCCCTACAACACGTGAACTAATGCAGCTACACTGGACCTGCTATCAGAATGACCTCGGCAACGAAACTCAAATTACTGCGACGGTAGCAATTTCCACACGCATCCGGCAGCACTCAGTAAATGAACTTCGTACCACAAGCAGAACTGACACATTCAGCTATTATGTATTACACAAATGTTCCTCTACTTGACGCAGTCGTTAAGAATGAAAATATCCTATATACACGTTTTTTTAATTGTGTAGAAATTTATTGATTTATGCCTATTTTTACTTTGTATGATTTATGTTGTATAACCTTCATCCTCATTTGTACATTCATTACAGGTTGTATTTTATCTGATTGTTATAATCTGATATCTGTAACTTTCCACCCCAAATCTTATTTTTACCACGGGCGATTGTAATGATCGTAAAATGTTAATTCATTGTGTGTTAGATTTTACATATTAATTTTAGTATTTTCTGGACTTGTATGTTGAAATGGTTACAGTTACATTCCATTCACTTCCTCATTGCGAAACAAACGATAGCTCACAGTTGCTACTCAGCGTTTATTTGTCAGTTCCCCATTCTTTCGAAGCGTTTAACCCCAACTCTGACGTGATCAGTTTGTCTCAACTGTAAAATATGTTTATGTATCATTTTGCTCTAATATAAACCCCCGCTTTTTCCTGACGTGCAATTCACTCGAAGGAATCGCTGTTTGCCGGTCACTATGTATCTACAGAACTCTGAGAACGATAATTGTTATACAAAGATCAATATTGATTACGATGTGGCATCGCTTCTTCATACTACAAAGTAAGCCGAATTGACTGAATTAATTTTCTGTATTCCAAATTAATCCGAGTGAAACACTTTCGTACTATAATTCGGACGATCTGAACTAAATTCTGAATTCATATTTATTCGGGTTTATACAATAGCAAGATAATCATTTTATCTTTCTTTTTTCATGTGTAGTTTATCATCCTCTTCATATCTGTATTATAGCATTATCATCACTGAATTACAAGATATATATAAACTATCTATAGTCAAGTGTGGTTTTAGTCAGTTATTAGTCCTCATGTATTACACCCTTATATAACACACTGTCGGTATTTACTGACTGGTGGCAGTTTTCTACCATTCCCTTAGTGTGTGAGAATTTCGAACCCTTCACGCTACTTATATTTATGTCCCATATGGTATCACTATTACAGTCTAGACCCCTTCAAATTATGGCATTATACTTACATTAAACAATAATAGACCTGGGATTCTAGCTGCTTCCTGACATATCAAAATTGTTTCATTTTGGGGGGTCAAGACCTGTCTTCTCTGCACTGAAAATTTGGTAGTAGGTTCTTCACAAAACTGACATGTGTTTTCAAAAATACGCATCATCGTGTTCCAGAAAACCTTAATGAAAATTAACATATTACAGTACACGCAACTTTAATGAGGGTAAACGATGATTTATTTGCAGATATGGCGAGGGACAATAGCCTGTTTATACGTAATAGTACTAATGAGATACTTAGTACAGTTCACATTGTTATATGAAAATAAAATACAGTTATTCATACCTGAAAGAAAACCGCAAGTACGCCTGGACCGCCTGAGACACAAATTATTGCAGTTTATGTATGCGTAAACAAAGATCCAGAATGAGTGAGTGCGATATACAGGACAGTACAGATGTGTCGTTGCTAGCACGGACCTGCTCTTCAGTTCGAATACGGTACATATAGCAACAAGCAATTAACATGTGAGCAATACAAATAGAACTGGGTTTTATTAATACGGCAAGAGGAAACTAGAGTAAGATTATTTAACCTAGGAATATCCCTGTTCATGTACAAGTAGTTTATTCAGTGGGTAGAAATTGTTGAAATGATTATGTACAATAGCACCAGCTACCCAAAATGTAATAACAATAAACAATAGTCGTTACAGGAAAAACTTAATAATTGCTGCGGTGAAGTTGTTGAGTCAGTAAGAACACACAAACACAGAGACAGATAGACACTTAACATTTTGAAGAATGACTTCTAACTAAATTGTATATAAAAATTATACCACGCCTCATACATAACACAGACTGCGATAAGTGTAAAGTCTGTTATATAATCTTGTTTAAGGATAAGATCCGTGTTGTTGTGAGAACCATACAAAATTCATGGATACACTGTGGGAGAAAATACAGTCGAACTCACCTATGACATCATGAAAAGGGCTGAAACATTTGTGTCGTTATAACCGAGGAGTAAGATGTAATGGTTAACAGTGAGGAATTAATTGGTACTACGATATCTGGCGCTATGTACGATGCGACATATAAACCGATGTCGTTATAACTGGTTTCGACTTTACATATTATATTAATTAAAGAACTCTTTGGTCATAGAGTTACCACTAGACTTTTAAAGGTGTAACTTTCTGAAGCGCTGAGAGCGTCTAAATAATACTTAAGAATTCAGTCTGTACCTCTCACAGAATACAGAACCTCCATTGTAAAAGTCAGCATGTTAAGAAAATTTGTAGAAGAGATGGCTATGTAGTCTGAGTCATATTAAATATATGCGGCCAGAGAAACAAGCACTTTTACATTCGGTATTTGCATTCCTTATCGAATTTTAAATAATCCATGACCACGCAAAAAAAACTGATCTGATATGGTAATGAAACCAAGAAATGACCATGAACATTTAAGAGTATCTTATATAAGATAATCACTTTTCTGTGTTTATGTGCGTATCTTTTATTATATATGCATTTGTTGGTTTAATTACCATATCGAATCCTGATCAAATGTTATGCAGGTGTTCAAATCAAGGACGATGGAAATGGTGGGGCAGGTAGCACGTATGGAGAAGGGCAGAGGTGCATGTAGAGGTTTAGATGGGAAATCTGAAGGCAAGAGACCACTTGGAATGCCAGGGCGTAGATGGGAGGGAGGATAATATTAAATTGTTCTTAAATAGGTAGGAAGGGAGGAAGTGGATTGAGTTGATCTGGCCCAGAATAGGAACAAATGGGAGCTAGATTTTAGGCTTCGGTCGCGGAGTAGATGAGAACTGCCCTCTTCTAAGCTGTTACGCAGCGAGTAGTGGTGATTTCTTACCGACGCTTCGGGATAACCTATCGGTCCTCTCCTCAAAATTCTCAAGTGGTGGACTCTTGCAAATGTAGTAATGAGTTTGCAAGTGTTGTAAAATGCTGGGTACTTCTTGACCAGCTAAAGCAATTTTAATTTCTCAAGAAGGGATCTGGTTCACGGAAGTTGTGAGGTAGGTAGGTAGGTACGTACGTAGGTAAGTGGGTGGGTAGGTAGGTAGGTAGCAGGCAGTGATGTTTACAAATACATAGTTATTGAAACATTCTCAGATAACATAGTACTGATATGTACAGTTCTATTGTAAACTCGGTTCTTCTAATTTGCTGTACTTAAATATAAACTCTTGTCGAACTTCTAAATCTATCTGCATTAAAGTATAGTTTCAAAGTTGCAAAACTGAAATTCTACGTTTGAAGTTTGCGAGCACTCTTTTCTTTCCTGTTGAGCGGAACTACTTGAAGCTGCTGCATTATTATCTTACGTTCAGAGTTTGTCGTCCAGGTCGTGTCCTTATTCTTGTCCACTTCAGACCACTACCATGGTCATGTGTCCGGTCCAACTAGGTACATAATTTGCTATTACAAGTGTAAAATTTTACGTCACACCATACGTCTCTGTAAAAATATTCATGGATGTGATTTTTCCTCCCCTTCCCTCTCCCCCACCCCACCCCCTATCCCCACCCCCGTAACCCCTGAATGATTTCTGTGTAACAAATATTCTATCCCCGGTCTAAGGGACTAATTGTCAGTGATAAGTAAACCGTTTGACTCAGCTTTGACTCCGCCATGCAGCCAAATTTGATTAAATCCTGCTTGAAACATACTTCAGTGTGACAACAGCAGAAAGTGACGACGACTGCAGACACCTTATTTTAGAGTTCCTGCGTTTCATCCCCAAGTGTTGGCACTTAAGCTAGTGACTAGCGTCTAATGCACCCAGCTTCATTCCTGTTGTTTAAGTTTTTACGTGCATTTTGTTATTAAAGTTTCTCCCATAAAATATATCGAAGTTTATCCGTCTCCCTTTACATCCGTTACAGCACGTCAAAACGGTTAGCTGAAGCCCACGATCGGACAACAGCCTCAGCCAGTTCTATCCGCTCTCGTCCAGAAACCTGTTTTCATAACGTCATCATACAACCATCCTCAGGTCTTCCACTCTGAATTTCAAGTAACCGTTTTATAAATTTCTTCAACTTTCTGCACGCATTCCCTGAAATCGTAGGCCAGCCCAGCCCAACCTATCGTGTCCTCAGACCTCTCTGTTCTGTCAATAATATGTGACCTATATAAATCATGCACAGCGCTACAAGCCGGAAGGTCAAGAGTTCGACGCCCAATTGTGTCATAGGGATTTTTCAATGACAATCTTTCCAGCCGCACTACGCTCTGGGAGTAGACATCCTCTAACAGAAATGAGTATCGGGAATATTTCTTGGGTGATAAAGATGGCCACTGCCTAGGGCTGACAAACTTACCACCTTCATGTGCCAATTGCCTACAAATTCTGGGAGCCTCAATCCGCTGGAGACCTAACAGCCTGTCCTAGCCTGTACAGGGTTTGCTTTACCTTTCTTACATAAACCAAGTTCACACTGTAATATCTTAAACTGATTACCTTGTATCCGAACAGTATAGTAATTATGTTGTTCTGTCCATGCTTAATTTGATTCACGTGTGGTGAAGAAACTTTGAAATCATCTTAGTAACAAAAATGTGAAATACAAGCACCAGGCGTTGAAAGAAACTCGTTTGACTGTCCGAATTCGTGATCCTAGTAAATCTAGGAGGATAAAGGCGCAATCCAGTGGATTAAATATATTTTCTAAATCATTATGTTCTTTGCACTGCCTACGTGGGTGGATCCAAAATTTTCCGGACTGACGCTGTAAAAATCATAAAACTTACCATAAGTCCTATCGGCCGCCGTCACCCTCGAAGTAGTTCCCTCCCGCATGTAGACACCGGTCCCACCGTCTCCTCCATTTTTGGAACGCATCCTGGAAGTTCTTTTCTGTGAGTGTGTCAAGCACTTTC
>Ga0268261_10001876_pt1 | contig 14808 bp, 4 predicted proteins | sample TergutNc150P1_FD_190353 | JGI IMG/M metagenome (GOLD analysis project Ga0268261, IMG submission 190353) | Nasutitermes corniger P1 segment gut microbial community from laboratory colony in Florida, USA - Nc150 P1 (SPAdes) (version 2) | ecosystem: Host-associated > Arthropoda: Insects > Digestive... | reverse complement strand
ACTCGTCCAGAGGAGTCCTACCGACTGTGCTGCGTCGTTGTGTGTGATCTAGAAACATCAAAAATGGGTGCTCCATATATATATGACATTAGTCGCCTAAAGGTTAATAATTTAACCCTTATCCTGTTAACGTGGAGAAAATGGTGAGCTCCTAATAATGCCAGCAAATGGCAGATGGGATTTAATTCAGCGTATAAAGGGTTAAATTTGTGACTGACAAGACTATTCCGCTGCGATGGGGGGCAGATTATAATCGTTCTGCGAAGAACTCCCCCGAATAACCACAATCATTGCAGGTTCCTCAGTTAATAAATTTTACATGTAAACTTGTTTTGTGACCGGTTTACATATAGGGCTAATTCAAAGGCAAACGCGAGGAAATTATGGCATTTTTAAACACTAACGCATTGTTACATTGTGTCACTTTTCACGCTGCCACACAAACCCCATTGTGATATTTGTGCAAAACCTGCAGCTTACGGTTACACACTACAGCGTTCATAGAATATGTTTCCTGTGTCAACATTTAGCTGTCCCCCCTCCCCCCTTTTTTTGCCCACGATTTATTTCCGTAATAAATCTACAGTAAAAAAGTGTCAGTGTTCTCAGTACCCTATGTGACGTATTTAGACCTAATGCTGGACTGTAATATGAATTTGCGCATAAAATTCTTATGGCCAAGGTTAGTTTCGAGAAGTCGGAATTGCATGGAAAGTACGGGTACTGTGCAACAGGCTTAGGCCTACATTCACGTTCATTTGACATTTGCAGGTCCGTGCATCGTCATACAATTCAAATAAATTAACCAACCAGATGCAACAGTTTTACAAGTTTATTACTCGACGTTTTGTTTTGCTCAACATGTTTCGGGCGCCTCCACGCCCATCATCAGGAGCTTATAACTGCATTAACAGCCTCTGGTTTTACCTTGGAGCGTGGTTGTAGCAGCATTGTTAGTCGTGGTCTAACAACGCTGCTACCACCACGCTCCAAGGTAAAACCAGAGGCTGTTAATGCAGATGTAAGTTCCTGATGATGGGCGTGGAGGCGCCCGAAACATGTTGAGCGAAACAAAACGTCGAGTAATAAACTTGTAAAACTGTTGCATCTGGTTGGTTAATTTATTTGAATTCACGTTCATATTGGTGCCACTAAATACCAAGTGATGAAAAAATTATGGGTCATGTGGTTGAGAAAAAAAATGTACTAACAAAATTGAACGTGTATTTAAATACATCATTAATAGTTAAAAAAAATTATTACAGAGAGTGAAATGGTCATCGTTTGTCTCACGGCACAATCATCATACAGATGAAGCATAGTAAATCATTTAATGACAGATAAGCGGAGTCCTTGTGTTTTTTGCAAAGTACAGGGTGAGCATAAATTCTTTCCTTGATTACAAATATTTATTACAAGAAAACTACGTGGAATAAAAATATATATTTTTTTTAAATGTAACTCAAATCAAGAAGTTTTTTACGACACATTAGTACACTTTAACATGCGCTCCTTTTGTATTCCACGTAGTTTTCTTGTAATAAATGTTTGTAATGGAGGAAAGAATTTATGCTCACCCTGTATATTCCATCAGAAATAACTCGTAACATTTTAGTTTTTTCATAATCCTCTGGCGTATATTAATGAAGTACGGATTTTGGTATCGGCCGCGAAACGAACATTCTCAGAATTCTCGTGGTTTCCCTCGAACCCTGCATTCACGGTCCAGGATAGTAGTCTCCTCATTTACAAGGTCATGAATCACGCGCACTTCGTTGCTTGCTCCTTCCGCCATTTTTGCCGGAGGCCAAGGGACCTAAATGAGAACCATTCTCTCCCATCTAATGAGGAAATGAAGTATAAGCTTATACTTGGGGTTATTTCCCTGCTCGCCTCTATACCTCACTGCTGACACTTCATGTATTCATCACGTACGATCATCACATGAATTCCACATGCACGCCTGCCAATGCTATTACTGCGCAGTTATTTTCCTACGACGGCGATGGACGCTGTCATTTGACAGGCGTAACTTGGCCAGCGACACTCGGAGGGGGCAAAATCGGCCGTGGGAATTGAGAACTGTAATTTACGGAGGAGTCAAGAACATTCGTTTGAAAGCAGGGTTTTATTTTTTACTATCTTTACACCACACAAATAATCGTTTAGAAAATGCATATATATTTTTTGTTCCTCTGCAACTCAATGACAACAAAAAATTATTATGTAGAAAAAATACTGGAGGGGCATTTGCCCACTTTGTACATTCCATGTTATGCCTATGATGTCATTGTTTTCATGAAACTAAAGTCCTAAAGCAAGTTCCGGCCCAGGGCTTCAGGAAGAAGCGTGTCAAGAGGGACGGACAGTGATTCATGTTAATTATTCTACATTATTTGAGGCATAACACGTGCGGTAGGGATCCGTGGATTACAGTCTGCTTCCTCAATTTCTGCTCTCAGCACCTTGCCCTGGACCCCCATTCGGGTTCTGCAAGAAATATGATGGCATTGCACGCGTCTAGTAACAATTCGGGCACGTTCATAAACTTCTTTTAATCATTTGGTAAGAAACGAAGTTTAAGTTGTAATACAATGCTACTGGGTGTAACACAGGTAATGAACACAAGAAGCGGTCGTACTTGGTGTGAATACCTCGAATGGGCTCATTATATACCTACGCAAATATGTCATGTACTAATGACACTCTGCCTGGCTTTATCCCGAAAAAACCAACACTAAATAAACACAATAGACTGCAAATATCGTGGTGGTAACAAGTCTTATCTATATAGTGGGATGTTAAATTTGCGGCACGCGCCTGGCCATCATGACCTGTCAATACTGCGTCATTGTTCTCGTGCAAATGGCGCTTGGAACAGGACAGATATGATTGCAACATACAGCATTATGTGAGGCGGGAACAATTTCGCGTGGAAAGAGTAATATGCTTTCGCGTTCGAGCTGTAGTTTTGAAAACTGGTGAGGGGATAAGTTAGGGAGGACACAAAAACCGGTGACGATAAATCGGGACATACTTGAAAAAGCGGTTAACCTGGAGAAGGAAACGGTTGTTCCCGAAATATTGTGGTGTGTTGTATAGTGACAACGGAAAAAGCACAAATGAATATCAGTGATAGAAGTCGCGTTAAGCGACGGACAAAAGTTTATATGATCCATTTTACTGAATACTGTCATTATCTTGGACTAAGGAGATTGATAAGGAATTTAGTTTGGATAAATCAAAAGTAGGCGTCTTACAAGGAATTTTAAGAGAACAGGGCAGTGTTTTTAATATCGTGAATATGATATAATAAACAAGTTATGAAGTATATGCATAGCGAAACAATTCTAGCGCGTTTGCTTTTTATGTTCGATATTTTCGAAAGAAACAAAGTGTAAAATGTATTAAAATAGCGGTAAATTGTATTATTATTAAATACATATTCGTATAAGTTCATGTATGCCTATAATTTCAGTTGGGAGCAAGCTTCGTGTATGTACTACGAGTATTAACAATAATAGACTTGAGCGTGCCAATATAATCTTTATCTGTACTCCGATAACTATTCCTTATTATCGATTATACAAGTCTGGATAACTACGCATAACGTGACAGTTTTAGGACGTTCAACATCCAAATTTACGAAAATCCGTTCAATGGTTCTGGAGTTGCTCCATGCACACAAATAGCTGAGGGACTGGCGGACTAACAGATAGACCTTACTGTCCTGCAGAGATGTAAAGGCGCTAAATATGTAGCCGAAATTTTGTTCAATATACCACATTTCAGACTCAACATACCAGTCATTACGGATGGAAAATTTCTTGTACTTTTTGACAACAAAACATGCAACTGGAGCTTGATTTAGTTTCACCAGAATAACTTTAGAATAATTACTTCAAAATCGTAAGACATATTTCCAAACACACCTAAATTATTTCGACTCACTGCATCTTCTGCCTCTCTCAAAGCTTATACAAACAAGAAGACAAGAGAGATTACAACATCCCCCCCTCCTGCCCTTTCAAAACAAGGCTCTTTGAAATGCCAGTTGGATATAATGCCTCGAAACTCAAGTGGCTAAACCTCAGCTTTAACTATCCTCACGTGTTTCACGTTTATTAAATGAATCTGAAACAATTAAGAGTCTTTCGGAATTATATTGTAAGTTATGTTGACATCGAAATATATGGCCTGACGCGATGCAAATTATTTTGTAGAAGAAGGATTTAACATTTTTTTACACCGAACATAAATGGGCATTCTTCAGCTTATTGAGGAATACTGATGTACACTGCCCAACACACATGCGTCATTTACCAATCACCATGTCTAATCGTTTTTGTGTTGGAAATTAAATGGCAGAATCGGGGAAGTGTTATAAAAGTTTCGCGGGTAAACTGCATTCCACTAGGCCCGACTTCTGCAATTGTTACTACGTGGAGCAACAAGCCCCTATACCGATTTTACGGTGATATTAATGACTAATTCCAGCGGTAGTGGGTGGGCGGAAATATTGAATGGTCAGTTATCGAAAGACGCTTTTGAAGCTGCATAGATTGTCAGATGCTTCTCACGATGGTGACCAGGCAGGGATGACAATGTGCAGACAGATAACAGCTAATGGACAGTTCAGAGGAACCTGCTATTAGGCAACAAGTTCCAATGTCGATACTCTTCTCTGCCACATTACACGGCGCACATCCCGCAGGACAGAAATCCAATAGGATATGTACTGTAGAACAATACGATAACTTACTATCAACCAAGAGCGTGTTGCTGAAAAACTACAACTGGGTGGAACGATCTAGAAGGCAGTGAGATCATCTGTGGCAGTGGGCACAGATCATCTAGTGTAGGTAGTGAGCGTGGTTTTTTCGATGCAGTGTTCAAGCATTTCTTTGGAGGTTTAGAGGAAAATCATGAAAACTTGTAGTCAGGATAGTCTGTCTGAGCCGAATTTTGCACCTTGCAAATGCAATGCAAAAGCGATGTGCAGTGAGGAACAAGGGGACGTGGAAATCCAAAATGTAATATTTGATACCAAGAATCTTCAGGAAGTGGACTGGATCGAGCTGGCACAGGATAGGGACAGGTGGCGAGCAGTTGTGAATGCGATAATGAACCTTCGGGTGCCATAAATGTGGGGAACTTCTTGACTAGCTGAGAACCGGTTACCCTCTTCAGAAGGACACTGCTCCATGGAGTTAGTAATAGTTTATTCCATTATACACACGAAAGAAGGTTGCGGAATTAACAAAGCTCTTTGAGATTTGTGGTTTTCACTGCGGTGCTGACGAAGAGCTTGTGTTCTGGGATATGATGCTGTTATACTGTCCAAACAACGTCATATCCCAGAGGTCTGTAACCGTCAACGATGCTGTTGTTAACTGAATTCGTGGTAAGAAAGCAAAATCTTGTCAGCGACACAGGAAATGTAGCCTATTCTTTGTTGGTGATGAAAATTATTTTTGCCAGTAGCTCTTTGCGAATTTTAATTGCCGCTTTACTAAAAAAAATTAGAAGATTGAAATACTTAGTAGTTTCTAGGCGCGTTCACAAAATTGTGAAAAGCGGCTGTTAACTTCGTTATGTCCGTCCGTCCGTCCGCCTGCATGGAACAACTCGATTCCCACTGGACGGATTTTCATTAAATTTGGTAGTTGGGATTTTTCGAAAATCTGTCGAGAAAATTGAAGTTTCATTCAAATCTGACAAGAATAGAGGGTACTTTACATGAAGACCAATATACATTTTTTACAGTATTCCGCGCATTTCATTTTAGAATGAGAAATGTTTCAGACAAAAGTTGTAGAGAAAATAAAAACATACATTTTGTGTTCAGTAACTTTTTTTAAAAAATGGTGCCCTTTATGAGATAACGTGGAGAAATATTGTAGAGTGGGGCAGGCCACAAATGAAAATATGGCGCATGTGCATTGCATGCTGGATACCTAAAGCTACAAATGCACACACTCATGCTGTGTAATACTTCTTGCTTTTTCACTGCAACAGTGGTTGCACGAACGTGCTTCAGTGCCATTATACGTACATTGCCTGTCTTGTTCAATTATCTGATGGACAGTCCTCAGAATTTGAAGCATTCAATACAGTATGAGGCACTTTTTTTTAATAGATAATGTATATGTATGACTGCATTTCAATAGGACTCTCATCATTTTTAGCAGCACACTGATAATTTGCATTTAGGTTCATAGAGTTTGTCTGGGAAGTATTATAAACCCTAAGTCACATTACACATTCAGTAGACATTGTATGGAAGATTGGGTAATTGCTTCAACTCAGTGCCAAGGCCAGCCTCAGATATTGACCCATAGTATGTGACCCTTGCTGATAATTGATAACATGGGTTCATCACTAAATAGAAAAGAACATTAATCTTTGAGGCAAATATCAGGGTCCAAGAGAGATATTGCTGCCACCACCAGCATGCTCTTATTACTGATGCCACATAGAAACAGTTGAATGGGCTTACATGAAATATCAGCTTTATACTGTGATAAAGGTTTAGATCGTATCCATAGCCCAGAAGAACACACTGTACAGAAATGACTGTGCTTATTAATCTATGGTATAAACGTGTATTACATATTTGTATGTTACAATTCTTACATTGTTAATCATATATTAAATCATTACTGACAATTTTCACCTATTATTTTCACCCAACATGGTAAGAGACTGCAGTAAACAGAAACAATCATGCCTGCACCTACACTGACATAAAGGGCATTATCTGTTTGCAGGTTAAAGCCCCATCTCAATAATGCACTAAAACTGCTCAGAAGCCCATATTCATGATTTCAAAACTTCCCAGAATACACACAAAATATGTCCCTCATGCAAACTGCATTGTTTTCTTGGCATACATTATATGCTATTGAAGTAGTGGGCAGTGAATGTTCTTGTACTGTGTTTAAAGTTACACCAGTATTATTCATAAGTGATATTGATGGTTTCAGGCAGTGGAATTGGGTCATTTTCTGATAAATTTTATGAGAAATCTGTCAACAATCATAATTAATGGCAGAGATCTTTAAATTGGTATACAAATTTATTTGCTAGTTACACATAATATTGGTTTGCTCATGTACTGTTACAGTAGGTCTACAGGAAAATCTGATGTACTAACCTAAGTTGAATGGCCTAGAAGAAAGTATGAGTCATCCATTATTGTTAATGTTGCTGTCAGACCTCAACTTGTCATATTAGCTTATAGATTTTGGATTAATTAAATAGTTTTTTGTGCCTAGAGACATCTCCTAGTTTTGCTGGTTTTTTTTGAAGCCTAGATGGAAACAAATATTGCATGGGAAAAGGTATTTCATCAAATTTATCATTCTCAAATAGAGGCTGCCAAAATGAGCACGTCTGTTTGTGGCCCCTGCAGACATTCATAAGCACACAGATTTATGACAGTATTTTGTAGGAATGACTAAAAGTAATGATGAATAAGCATAACCACGACTTTGATCACTTTTGGCCTCAGGTTTTGGCCAGCTACACTTGGAATAGCAAGCACATTTCAATTCAGTCTATCCACATTTCTGTAAAGTGTAGTTTTCAGGCTGATATTGTTCTAAATACATTTGCCTGACAAATTATTAGCTAGAGAGGTATCTTCATTTCTGTCACACAGTTTCTATAAAAAGCAATGTTAAAAGGGGAACTTCAAGTATGTGCACCAGTACTGTCAATAATGTCATAATATTTGTGTTTTCCCTTGTAGAATAATGCCCTTACGTATCTGTGTGTGATTAAGCTGCTGCTTTCAAAGGAAAAAGTTGCCAGATTCTTTTTACTTCTATCCTATACAAGCGAAAAAACCTTCTTAGCAGACAGTTCAGACAGCTTCCTCTACCTGGACCTATACAATGACAGAATGTTAGAATATACTGAATGTTTGTGTGACATTTTATCACATTTACAAGGAAGTTTCAAACTATGGGTAACAATCAGTAGAAATAACCACCAAGATGCAACCTTGTAATAGAATTTATTATTCCAGTGTTTATTGAAGGCTCAACATGTTTCGAGCAGCACACCACTCTAAACTGTATTTGCAGCCTCTGGTTTACATACACATGTGGTGACCGGCTGTTGTCAAGTCTGAGTGTGAGATTTTCCCACTCAGACTTGACAACGGCCGGTCACCACATGTGTATGTAAACCAGAGGCTGCAAATACAGTTTAGAGCTCCTGATGATGAATGGTGTGCCGCTCGAAACGTGTTGAGACTTCAATAAACCTTGGAATAATAAATTCTATTACAAGGTTGCATCTTGTTGGTTATTTCTACTGATTCATACTACGATGCATGGATCCATGAATCAATAAACCTTGGAATAATAAATTCTATTACAAGGTTGCATTTTGTTGGTTATTTCTACTGATTCATACTACGATACATGGATCCATGAATATAAAATTATGGGTAACGACACTCTTATTTCTGTAACCAGGAGTTGACAGCTTGTTACGTGTCAGTGTCCGTTGCAAAGTGCCCGCCAACTAGGTGCTTCTTACGAGGTCAAGAGAAATGGGAATTCTTCCATGCTGCCAATTGGACATGTGAGGGGTTAAGAATCACCCTCTCTGGAGCTCTCGTCTTTCACCCAGTGATTTCCAACTCTTTGGACCTCTTAAAATACACCTGCCTGGCAAGCAGTTTGCAACAGACACTGATGTGAAGCAAAAATGATAAAGAAATGTAAATAGTTACAAATGTAGGCACTAATAATATGAGTAGTAACCAGTCAAATTGAAAGTGTTAACTGTAAATTTTGGAACTTCTAATTATATACTATGAAAATAATGACAGAACACTCTGTGTAAATTTGCTCTACTAACAGTTGGGTTTTAGGGTATAAATTGTATGATTTGATACAAATTTCTCATTGTTTTTTGTATTTTCTCCTTTTTCAGCATCACAGAAATGTAGAACAGGATGTCAAGGACGTAAGTATTTCTCATTCTTGGCATGAAATAGTACTCACAGATTTGAGTGGCTTACATCCATGCAAAGACAGGCGTTGTATGTTATGGGATGTGTGTGAAACTTGTAATTCATGGGATACAGATGTTGACATCTACATTTAAATTGGCCCTAGAAATATTTTCTATTCAAGTGTGATGACTGTACTCACTACACATAATGATTATTAGTATTTTATGCTTGGCGTGCATAAGGAACTATTCTGTTATTTATTTCTTCTGTATTTGGTATGCGAATTTAAGCATCTGTTGGATTTATAGTGTGTCTCTTAGTTAATCTTGTTTGTTTTCTTTCTTTATATAGATTTAAAATTTAAAGTTAAATGAAATAGGTGACAGTGTCAGTTTTAATATGCAACCTGTTGTTAAACTGTAAGTCAAATAGAGGGCAGAACTTGAGAAGAGTTTCGTTGCATACTTTTATCACATGTAGTATATCCCTACATTCAAACAGCTACATTCTGCTAGTGGCTGGAATAGGTTGCCAGAAGTGTGATTATGTGAAGTTCTAAGCTGAACATGATGTTGTGACTTGATTTTCAAAATACTTGAACTTAAAAGATTAGAGACAGTTGAGTCTGCTTTTATGTGTAATTGCAGATCAGACTAACATAAATGTTAAATGTTAATCTGATGTTTGGAATGTTCAGTACACCTTCTGTGTTAAAAGAAAATAGTGTTAACATGTGTCTTCATGACTAAATAAGTAAGTAAATAAATAAATAAATAATGATAGGAGGATTAATTTAATAAAATGTCCTCAAATTGGGCCCTGTGGCATATTTTCTCTGGTGAAGGAAGTTTATGTGGGGAATCAACCATGTGAAAAAGGCTTTACTATCCCAGCCTCTGTGTCTCCAACATCAGGGGATGATGTAATATGAGAGATGACACATAATGTAACTTCAGGTTTTATCACTCTGTGTTTCTCATACTACTCAGGAAAAAGGTGTTCCAGAGAGTCAGCAGTAAAAATTACTTATATTAATGATGACAGCAAAAAATTAGTTGATTGAAACTCCCTTCTCCCTCCCCATAAATAGTTCAAAAGAGAGGGGGGAAGAAATTGGACTGCCTGGCATAGTGCTATACCACTGTATTATTACTGGGATGGTTTAGATTTTTGTGAATCTTGCCCCATTTTAGTTATTGACTGTTGAGTTACATGAAGTATAGTGTTTCCTCCTATTAGTATTGCAGTAAACATGTGAAAGTTTCTTAAATTTCTGTATTTCTTTTGAAGGAACATCTCCTTTCCAAGTAAACTATGTGACTGGACATACATATGTATACAGTTTTGAGGGACACACACTTGCAACACTACCAGGTCAACAAGGGGATGGAACAAAGCTTCAACTAACAGCAACAGCTGAAGTCAGCTTCTTGGACAAATGTCAAGGTGTCCTGAAGCTGAAAGATGTCCAAGTCATTGGACCAGATGCACAGGTATTCTTCAGCTAGCGGCACAGATCTGTTAAAGAATTCCACTTTTGCTTTAAAATATCTTTTAAAGTTAGATAACTTTAAATTTTAAGGGGTATTTATGTTTAGCCATGTTTCACAAATGGAAGTGAAAAACAGCTACTAGTGTTGTTCCATGATGTTGTGTGTCATTGTTTTTGCAAGTAGCATCACCAAAACTGTGGGTCGGATACATGCATTTCCTGTTCAGCACTGGCTGTAATAAAATTTCTAGTGGAGTGTGTAACAGCTATTGAGTGTGTGCTATAGATGAAATGTATTTGTTAATCCCTCTCATATGGTGCATTTATATATATATATATATATATTTTTTTTTTTTTTATTGAAACCATTTTATGTTCTACATTATTGTTGTTGAACATGGCAGTGCAAGGAAAATAGTTCCGATAAAATTTGAACCTCAAAATATATTATGCGGTTGAGACAAGTTTCATCATTCATTTTGCCAGATTAGAACACTTTCATTACAATTTTTTAATTTTAGCCACAAGAATTAATTATTTATTAATTTGTATGCTGATTGATACAAAAATGGCTATTAAGTGGTTCCGTGAAAACCACAAACATAATTTCTATGCTGTGAATTATAAAAAAATATGGTGGTTTCTGACTTATGTTCTGGATGTTTTGAGGTAAAATTTCCTTCATTATCAGATGTGTTTACAGTCACTGAGGCAGGAAGAGTTAAAGAAATGTATCATCCTAAACACTGTACTACATTGCTGTTATGTGGCATGATCATTGTATTAATATAGAGTAGTAAAAATTAAACTGTTAGCAAAGTTGCTGCAGTAACACCCTCACATAATCTAATGATGTCACATGTCAGTTGTCAGTCTAACTGTACACCATTAATCTGGTGCAATACTGTTGGAAAATATCAGCTGTTTTCTTTCCCCCTTGACTTTTCCTTACCATTTGTGGCCCTGTTGAAATGGTGGTTTATTTCAGTGGAGTTCAACCCTCTTGAAGCCTGGAATAACTTTCTTAACATTTGAATGAACCTAATTTTGACTGCCACTTTGACAGGTGAAAATGTGGGAACTTGTCTCATAATTGTGGGGTCATATATGTAAAAAATCCCTTAATATGTACTATGTACTTATTATGTAATATGTGCTCTGGTCAGAGACCCCTGGCGTAAGTCAGTGTGTTTTATCACGTTATAAAATACTGCTTAAATTCCACTTTTTTAAATGAGTGCCATCATAAATTGCAATTGTTGTCTGACTTTCTTCAGCACACATTTTTTTATAAAATCTTTCAAACCGATGTCCTCTTTACAGCCTCAGATATTATAATGTAGGCTACTTCCTACTCGTGATGACAGAGGGGTTTGCTTATTGGCTTGCCATACTATAGCTGCTTCCACTAACTTAAGTACCCCCACAGTATGCAACCTGTGGTCCTGTTCATATCTTGCACAGTTGGCATCTACAAAATGTACTGAGTTCCTAATTTTTTTTAACTCAAGGTGCTGGCTTGTGTATTGTTTCATATACCTTAGTATGATTTCAGTGGCTTCTTAGCGCTGCTCACTGTAGTTCATATTTGGCTCAGTGCAGTTGTTTTGTAGGCTGTCTGGATGAGAAGTGACTGTCGTATTCATTATTCCACTTGATATTTGACAATTTTCAACTTTTTTCCTTTCTCTTTTCATTCTCTGCCATGGTGTTTGGCAGTTTTTGATTGTTACAAGATGAGCTGTGGTTGGCTTGCAGTTATTATTTCAGATCTTTGTTTTCTGTCCTTACAAATTCACATTCAAGATGATAGGACAACTTACCAAAGGCTCTTTTTCAATTTAGTATATGACAGTCAATGGAACAATGATTTGTCCCTTATTGTACACTGAGAGCCTATAGCCTGCTGTGAATTTCAGTTTTAATTTAGAATGTTCAGGCAGAAAATTTCCATGGATAGCAGATATATTTACACAGGAAATTACTGTTGTCTGAATTGTTTGAAGAAAATGTATAATCCAGAAATATAAACTTAGAATAAGACAGTTATACAGAGTTGCCTATAAATGACACAGTCATTTGTATAGTGCATAGTAACCCAAGCAACCCACATATGAATGTGTTACAATAACTGGTGCTCAAATTGGACCACAACACACTGATATGGCATTCTGGTTAATACAGAAAAAATTAAAAGTGTTCTAGTTTGTAACTTAAAGCTTTATAGGAGACCTTTCATTACTCTTGCAGTTGTTGAATGTTTCCAGTTTGAGCACTTACAGTAACACAAAATGTAGCCGCCAAACAGTGTGAGACAAACATATTGAAATGTACTGTTTCTCCATTGTTTGGCGCATAGAAGTACAGCCATCTGAGTGACCTGGAAGCTCACCCAGTCTCATTTGGATATGAGAATGGCATCGTGGACAGGGAATTATGCACAGAGGAAAAAGATAGTGAAGCTTCAGTCAACATCAAGAGGGCAGTGCTGTCTCTTTTACAAGTGACTCCATCTGAAACACTCAAATCGGGTCACAGCAATGTGGTAAGCAGTCTTGGTATTACTGCTAGTATGATTTTCATGCTTATTTCCTAAGGTAAAACTGGAAGTGTATTTTTGCAGTTTGGGTCTCTGTGTTATCTAAGAAGAACAGAAAATTCCCATTACTTTACTTATTAAATGCTTACATTTTCTAAATACTGTAATAAGATTTTGATGGTATATATTCAATGTCTGTCACATACAACAAATATTAAAATTATTTTACAGGCAACTAATTTCAGCTGTGGCTCTAATTGCCTGTGAAGTAATATTAATATTGTTGTATGTGATGGACACTGAATAAATATACTTTTGTTATCTGATGTACAACATGGGGATGTCTCATGTAAAGAGTAATAGGATTGATTGGTAATATTGAAACCAATGTGCATTTAATAAGGATTCAGAGGTGAATATTTTATTTTGCACATACCTTCATGTTTTATAAACCATTGTCTTCTTGCAGACATAAACTGCATAATGAGAAATTGAATGCCTTTATTTTGCACCACATATTGTTAGGACAGTCAAATGATGGCAGGTGAGATGGGTGAGTTATGTATCATGCACGAGAGAGATGTAAAGTACATATACAGTTTTTGTCAGAGCGGCTTAAGAGGAGAAACAGCTTGGAAGAATTAGGTATAGGTGATAGGATAATATTAAAATGAATTTTTAAGAAGCACTGTAAGGGCTGTGGACTGGAATTATCTGGCTCAAATTAGGAATTATCGGTGGGTTATAGTAAACACAGTAATTAGCAAGCTCTGTGTAAAGTAAGACGTTTATTTACTAGCTGGACATTGGCTACTCATGAAGGAATATGCTTTGTGCACTTCCTTGTAGTTATATAAGCTGATTTTTGACACCTCTGTTTTCAACATATATTATTTGCTTCTTTTTTTGTGCAGATTGTTGATTGGGCAAGATTTAGAGTACTCATTTGAAACTCAAACCTTGGGGCATGTTTAATCATTATTATAGCATTGGTTTTATTGAATATAATGTGTAATTTTTCAGCTTGACGTGTTTGGTCTGTGCCCCACCGACTTCAGCTACAGTGAACGTGGTGATACAACAACCATCACAAAAACTAGGAACCTCAACAAATGCCACCTTCGTGAACATTTGAGGCAGGACTTTGCTGCTGTAACATACCATGTTGATTCAGTGAGTGCACATGTATAATGTAAAAACTACCTATATTACTCATTTTCTGAAATGAAAATGGGAAGTAAGAAATTTTTACTGGATTCCAGTTTACCATGTCCAAAAATTTTGCCATAGGAGTTAATTAGCACTTGTTTATTGTTATCAACATAGTGCTGTATTGGCACTTGGTATTCTCAGCTCAAAAACATTGTATATGTAAGTACAGTGGGGTATGCTACAACAAACAGTACTATAACGAACAAATGCTACAATGAACAGTTTTTATCAATAAAATCAGGATGCTACAATGAACACAGATTCTACAACGAATGCTGAGGAATAACATCAGCCGACATAGCACGTGCGTGTGCATGACCCTTTAATTAGAGTCTTGATGATTGGTTGACTGTGCATCTTAGTATAACCTTCGTTTGATCTCCAACTTGATGCACTAAATTCTTGTTTATTCACATATAATACATTTATTAAACTCCTCTACGTGTTTTGAGTATTAACCCTGCTCATCATCAGGAGGTCCATGTCGTAATTGTATATGTGCAGCCTCTGGTATCGTCACTCTCTGCAGGTGACTGTCTTGTGCACCGGTTAAGAAAGGACTTTCTCTTTTCTTAACTGGTGCACAAGACAGTC
>Ga0268261_10001875_pt1 | contig 14809 bp, 12 predicted proteins | sample TergutNc150P1_FD_190353 | JGI IMG/M metagenome (GOLD analysis project Ga0268261, IMG submission 190353) | Nasutitermes corniger P1 segment gut microbial community from laboratory colony in Florida, USA - Nc150 P1 (SPAdes) (version 2) | ecosystem: Host-associated > Arthropoda: Insects >... | reverse complement strand
AGGAGTCCTACCGACTGTGCTGCGTCGTTGTGTGTGATCTAGAAACATCAAGAATGGGTGCTCCATATATATATGACATTAGTCCCCTAAGGGTTAAGCATAAACATTCACCCGTAAGCAAAACAATCAGTTGCCTACTCCAACAGCCTGAAAATATTAAAGACACACACTCCACGCACAAATGTTTTCCCGAAAAACACAAAAATATTACTCAAGAAGCACATAAAAAATCTGAAATCGCTGCAGAGATTTAACAAAAAAAGGGTGTCGCAATGGATGGTCAAATCATAAAACAGTTTACACAGTTTTTACACCAGAGTATTGGCTACACTTTTTAACACAACTTTAACGTACTTTAACGAAAACTTAACAAGTTACAAACACGAATCCTATCAGAAACATGGAATTATTTAACTTTTTTTTTTCAATACAAAGGATAAAATCTAATTCGATTGTTGACATTGTTGCACTTAACCTTCCTCTAAGTATTTTAAAAACGTAACGCCTAATAACCGCCATACTGATTGAAGCGTGTTGTATTAAATACTAAATAACTAAACAATATCGATTTGTGATCAACGGTCTATTTACTATTTTAATATAAAAAAGGGATTATTTCTCTTTAATATAATTTTGCGACTAATTTTGTAAGGGAAACAATCACTGTCTTGTGTGGCTGGACATCAGTTTCTAAATATTATTTAGACGAACTTCAGGCCACAAAGGCTTTCTATCCTTACAAAAATTAATGATTGTTTTGTTTGTATTCTTACTGAATATCGCGTTCGAGCAGATGACAATGCCAATTTGTAATTTGGAGCTATCAGTTTCATATCATGTCCTGGATATCGGTTCTTCTGGCATGGGCCTGTCTTGGTTTTCATCAGACCTTCCAGGAAATGTTTTGATATTACTTTTAACTACTTCAAGAAAGCTTCCTTCCACATACTTTCCAGTCCATTATTCACTAAACATCTATCCTAGTATTCCAAATCAACTATACGCTCGAACCACTAAGTCGTCAAATAAAATATTAAAAAGATAAATATATGTTTACCGATATTTGACGATGCTTCATTAACTACTACGCAGTTCTCAGAGTCGAATTATAATTTACTGGGAGTCTAATGGGGAGCGAATACGGCTTGTGTTTTGATGGAGAAACTTAGGATCATGAAAAGTTTACGAAAAATATTCATTTCACAACAAAAAAATCGTACCGTGCATTTTCAGAGTAGCTGTAGATTCAGCTGACACCAGTGTGTTGCCCTATGTTTGTGGTGTGTAACTGCGAATGAAACACACTGCCAGTAACATGGAAGGACGGGTTCGGTATCTGCACCCCAGTAAGCTAATTTGTATTACGGTCACTTTGTATTTCAATTACTCCCTATGTTACACTCATGGGGTGGTTCTTACCCCTCCGCAGTCTGCAATTTATTCTTCCTACCACGACCTACCCTTACATCTTTGGATCGATCTAACTCGATTCGCCATCTATTTATCTTAATTATAGTTTACCGGCCAGGATAATCCATCATGACAATACTGAGAACTGTACAGGAGGTTCACTCTCTTCAGCTAACTATATGTTATCTACGTGCATATATATACACACATACACGCATATAACATAGTTAGCTGAAGAGACTGAATAAATAAATAAATATATATATATATATATATATTCATTTATGTATATAGACCTACTTGTTATTTGTTTACATATTATTCGCTTAGATATTTGAATTTTCTCTCTCATTTCTTTTATTTTTTCCATTATTTTCTTACTTTCATGTACTTAATCTTCTATTTTCTCTTTCATTACTTCCTTGTTTAGGCCCGTCACTTGTTTATTTCTACATTATTCTTTCCTCCTTTTTCAGTTCCTCTCTTATATACCCTTTTATCTTTCCCATCCTTTCTTTCGTCTGTTCTTTGAAGTTTGCTGTACAGACTGAGGTAGTGTGCGTCCTTCCGAGACTTTGAAAAATGCAGGAAGAGTGGATACAATACTCTCTTCTTCATACTTCCCACTTCTTTATGCAATAACATAATTTTACCACGCCATGCAATGTAGTCTAATATGAGCTACTGATAGCGTGGTTAATTAAAACTAAATAACTCCATCGAGCAGATTCTTCCTGAAAAGCTAACAAGTCTTCAGCTAGTGACAAAACTCCCCGCATTTTACGGAAGACGAGAGTTCATTATTGAATTCACAAGTACGCGCCACCTGTCACCATCCTGCGCCACAAGTAATCCAGTCCATGCATCCCCACCACACCTCTTGAAGATCCATTTTGATATTATCCTCCAAGTAAAGTAAATACCTTGGCGTGTCCCAGTGTTAATGGGTGCGGAAGCTTTATCATTACATTTAAAAACGCTTTCAACTGAACCATGTCCTTAGTCACTGAAATTCAGTTCACAGTCTCAAGCGTTCTTTAACCATCAGTTCAATATTACCCTCTCAGTTTTGCAGACAACCTCTCCAAGTTTTTAGTGTCGAAGAGCAGCAGGAAGATTCTGCAGCAAATTAGAGGCTGCGATGCGTCAGCAGGAAGTGACGTATCTCCTAGCTGATCACTGATGATATAGCATTTTAGGAGCAGTGATGGACTCAAGACCGAAACAACTGTGACGCAAATCGATTAGTGCGCTGACTTAATGCTTTTCCTGTCTAAGTGTAACGACAGTAGTCATTTGTTAACAACAATGAAGAGATGGCACTGTCTGTCCGTCCTTCTGTGACATTTTAATCCCACGGAGCCTGAAAACTGCTTTTAACCTTTTCAAAACGTTGACCTTTTTGATCCACTGTGGCTACAATACAATTATGCAGACAGACGGACGCACAGACACTGTTTCCTAATTCATACGCAGCACTCACGGAACAAGCAGCATGAAATGCTGCGTTGCCATTGCTATTACTGTTACTATTATAATAACGTCATATTTCTTCGCAGCAAAACGTGATACAGAATACACGAATTTAACGCCGTGAATTTTACAAAACGCGCTTAAATGAAGCAACCTCATTAAATTTTTTATACCAAACAGACTGTTAATGGTGAAAAATCTGTAAAATTTACCCCAATGTTGTGTTTCGAATAATGGAAGTGTTCCTCGCTACATATGTAAGGACTCTTCAGACGAATCATGAGTTAGAACACTCACATAGGCTAAAATGCTTCTTTTAAATCGTAATACGCTCAACATGCATAATGATCTGGTACAGGCACGTCACAATATGCGATAGTAGCGCTCCTTAAACATTATGCACAGAGTGAAATCGTATAGCACGAAACTAATTTCCCTGTTAACATCAATTTCTATCCATAATATATAAATAACCAACAACATACACTACAATATTTATGACGTATTTTATTCACAGTTCTCTCACAAAAATGTTTCGGCCGCTAATGAGGCCAACCTCAGGGTGAAGTTATTATTACAAGAATACAGAAGTACAAATGTGTTTAGTTTTGTCGCCGTCACTCCATAACAATTGAAAATTATTATAAGTTTAGTAAAAAAAAAATACAAGTAATATAAATACAGGTCAAAATGGGTAACGATTAAAATCCTGGGAGTTAAAATTGTTTAGTCTGTACGGAATGATGCCTGATGCAGTGATGTGGTGAGTTTTAATACAGCGTGTAAGTGATGTGTGGACAGTGGTATGGAGTGAATGAGACACAACTAACCACATTTGTACATTTTTATTCTTGTAATAATAACATCACCCTGAAGATTGCCGCAATAGCGCCCGAAACATGTTGGTGAGAATACTGTGAACAAAATACCTCATAAACTTTGAAGTGCACTTTGTTGGTTATTAATATATTATGGGTCTGATTAAGTTAATGCACGGAAGATGGAACATATAAAAAAATCACTTTCTATTTTTTCTCTTACCCTCAAACACTGAGAAATAGGCTAAATCACTTCCCTTTGTTACAGCTACATCAGCAACAAAGAAGTAAAAATTAAGCTTGCCTCGCCCGCATGGTAGATATTTTCCTGAATTGATTACTTATAAAGGTTATGAGCAATCAGTCGATGAGGTGCACGGCGAGGCGGTTGAGAAGACTCAGCCTTTGGGAGGTCACCCCATCTGCTGAAGATGTCTTAGAAGCAGATGGTTGCAGTGGTAGAAGAGGGGTTACTTGGTCTCAAAAATCAGAAATTTTGCGTTTCCCATTTGTGGCCGTCGAAGTTTATGGTAAAATGTCACTAGAAAAATTTTGTGGATATTCATTCCATAAGTTAGTAACCTTCAGTCGTTTCCCAAGCTGTTGCTGATGGCAGTCACATATAGGCAATTAGTAGCAGTAGTAGCAGTAGTAGTAGTAGTAGTAGTAGTAGTAATAGTAATAGTAGTTTTTGTAGTAGGAGACGTAGTAGTAGTAGTAGCAGCAGCAGTAGTACTGCTTTCTCCGAAAGAGTCTTTTTCCAAGTTTGCTGCGATCTTCCTCTCCTTCTGGCTTCCTGCGGATTCCAATCCAATGCTGGTTTTGCAATCGATTCATTCCCCTTCCTCAGAGTATGACGGATCCATCGCCATTTTGTAATTATTATTTGTAATATATTACAGGCTTCTCTCCAGTAGCTTCCCACATCTCGGTATTAATTCTTTATGCCCATTATTTTTTGCAAAATTCAATAAACAAATTTTTGTAATTTATTCTTCACTTAGGCAGCCACTCTGCGTTTCACGCCCACACAGCAGTGCCGATTTAACATTATTAAATTATTAAATATACGGATCATATAGTCTTCATCAACATATTTTTATTGTTGCACAACATGTGCAATTCTACAAAGATCTCATTAACATTCTTGAGACGGAAAATGACACTGATAAAACTAGCTGTGGCGGAGAGACAACTGGCCGCCACTGATAGACAGTTGTCTGTCACTAATAAATACACCGCCGCTGAGCGCTATTGAAAGAGTAATTCGTGTATATAAGCAGATAATCAACCGTTGATCCAGGGCACACGCTTGATTAATTAGAGCACCATATGTTTAAACCTACAATAGAACTATCCTCTTGTGCTCATTAGGTGACGTCACTGTGGACAGGAATGAATTCTATGCGGTGCGGACCAATTAAACATGCAACTCAAACAAGGTCTTGTCTGTGGACACGGCACAGGTGATGACCAGATTATGACGTCACAAATACCTCCTATTTGGGTACTGTGTTCTGGTTCCCGTTCCATGCGCCTATGTACCGTGGCGGGTTTCGGAATTCTTGTCTGGGTCCTGCGTTAATATTGTAAATACAGTGTACAAATGCTTCGAAGAGCATTGGTTCAAATCACACCTATGACTGAGCTTTACGAATAAATCCACGGCAGTGACAAGAGGTTTTTCTCTTCTCCAGAATGTCCAGACCCGCTCTACGGCCTACTCAACCCCTTACGTTGTGGGTATGGTAAGCTCTTCTGCTGGAATAAAGCGACCGGGTCGTGAAACTCACCATTAAGTCTAGATTACTAATGACTGGAGTTATACTCCACTTACACGTACGCCTTCATGGTATGCTCAGTGGAAACCTTGTTTTCTTACTTCACTTTACTGAAAAAAGGCAGGAAATTAAATTTATGCATAGAGTTGCAGTTCTAGAAAATTACCCCTCCTTGCCCTAGACTTATAACTAGTGAAATCATTCTGACACTCTTTTAAACAGCGTAAAACACAGCAACCAAACAAACATGGATTGCCAACATACCATGCGTTTAAAATAAGAATTAGAATTGTAAGATGTCAAAACATAAAAATTGCCGTTGTTTAATTAGCTCTGAAACTACTGGACTTCCAGACAAAATATACAGCGCAGTCCCGAAGTTGGTGGTTAGACTTGAAAGACAGTCACGAATACTGAAATCACAATCAATGGAATCTATTTTCAATGCTAAGCATCTGTTCGTTTCCTAGACCATATGAAATACCATTACAAAGTCACAAAACTGTTAAAGATTATTTTAATAAAATACAAGCAAATTTAGGAGCACAAAGTACGACATGCATGTCAAAAACATTCGTTTCCCCTAACGAACGAAGTCCATCAACTTCACTTAATGAAACGCTGGGTTTGAGTGTAATGAGAGTGATCTGCGAATAGCAGGAGAATCGGGGAAGCCGAATTGTCAGTCACATTTTCTCTCCTCCATTCGTCAGAATCAGTCAGGACAGGTAGAAATAGTCGTAATAAAATGGGCAAACACGAAAGGCCGAAATCCCAAACATGGACATTCAAGAACATCGAAAAGTTATTGTATGGAACACGAAATGTGTGTTGTGTTCTCTGTACAACATTCGTTTCAAACGTATTTAGCGAGTTAGGACGATATGCTAGCAAAAACATGTGTTATTGATGTACGTTATACGTTACTGTCCGATTTTAGCTACAAACGGATAACAAACAAATTTAAGTAAAATTCCACAAGACCAGTTTTCATAAAACTCCTGTCAACATTTCGATTCGTTGGACCAAATATGGGCAGACAGAAGGAAATTGCGAAGTTAATAAATGCCTTTTTTGCAGATTTCTGTTGCAAAAACGGCTCGGTTATGTTTAAAACAATCAGCACGATGTTTCAGCTGTAAGGATGTGGCGGAGTGATTACGAAATATTAGTAGGAAACGAATTCAAAATATAAATGTTTACCGATATCTCAGCACGAGGTTGGAAGGCTGAAAAGGTAAAGACAATGCAGCTTCCACACGCGTTCCTTAGACCTTACAATTCTGAATTCGTATTCGAGTGCATGTACACATTTCATAACCTCAAAAATTCGTTTCAGCGGCGTATGTGTTCACTGCTTTTACCATAGTTCATTTACAAATATGGCGAATTCTTGTTCCATACCGTGGCTAGGACTCCTCCATGGCACCACTGCCGCTGTCACCTCAATTTTTCGTGCGTTTGGCCCATTGCTACTAAAGACCTGACTGTGAAAACTATGCAGCATATCTACAATGGCCGTCAGTGTCATAATGGAAATGTGAAAATTCAGCCATATCAGTCTGGCGCTTCTCGAGTTGAACCACTGAAAAACACACGGCCGGACACCCGGACAAGCGACCAGACATACTCATCCCTAATAGTAAAAATAAATCAGTCGCGTAGTGATGCGCTCATCTCAGAATTTCGCACGACTGCCAGTTAAATACTATTTACGGCATAAAATTAGATATTGTTGGGTGCCGTATAATGACATTGATTTTTATAGAAATGTTTGGGTCAAATCCTTTGAAGTAGGGAGAGAGAGGCGATATAGAGTTTATCAGCCAACATGGTAACTGTGACGTCCGGTGTTTGAGTCCCGGTCAATGAGGACTTTTTCTTGGGAACGTCTGTGTGGCTCAACCAAACTTTTATGATATGCTGCTGGAACAAAGTAAAGTAATATGTGGTGCTTAGGCACAGATAAAAAGTTTATGTTTTGGCGAATGTGCATATAAACACTTTTATATGTCACCATCAATGTATATTTCTCCATTAAGTAGGCAAGGCATATTTGAGTTACGAAGATGACTATGAAGACTGCCTTATTCTGAGTTGTGAAAGCCTCTAGTCCGGTAGAAGATTTCTATAATCCTTTAGACACATGCGGTAAGTGCCTCACAAACGTTGCTAAATTTCTGCCAGACGTCACGGCGTCACATAAAAGATGACGACAATCAGCACTTAATCAACTTCTTGACCAGGTTCATCAGTATCAGTCACATATCACTCTAATTAAAATAGCGCCATAAAACGGCCATCTATATTTCAGACAAGATAAGAGGAGAAGAAGAAAGTATCTGTTAAATAGAACGTATTTTGGCAGAGACTATAAAATGAAAGGAGAGGCGTATTACGCGAAACCCTACCCGTTATTCGTCATAAGCAAAAATTCTGTGCAGAGTAACGTGGGTAAATAAAATATCATCAGATAAGAACTGCTACTAATGGAGAGGGCGGAGTCCTCTTGAATGACTTTGATCCAGCTTATTAAAATGATAAGCGGTTGAACTTAATATTGACCCACAGCAAGATAGAACAAGCAAGCTTACTTATTCCACTCAGTTAGGACCGATTCTTATAGAAGACAAAAAAATGTACAAAGAAATATGAAGGCAAATTCACTAACAACCCTCTACTAACTACAACCCGTTCCCCATCCTACCGAAAAATATAGCTCGAACTCTCCCCTTTATGAGAAGCACTACTAAAGGAAATGCATTAGAAGGGGCTACCCTTACTTACCATCATCTCTCTTTGCTCCTTTAACTAGTCAAAAATCTTTCTCAGGCAGCAAAATTGCTTCACATACAGACGAGAAATCTTCAGATGAATTATTGAAGGTTTGAAGCTTCTTCTCTCCCCCCTCTCCCTCTCTTTGCAAATTAATTAATCGTATATTTATGACGTTGTATGGCTCTTACTTTCAAAGTAGCCGTGACAAAAGCATTTACTGATCACAGCTTATCTTCCCTCTAGCAAGATTTATGTCTCAGTGTCACTACATCGTACTTTAGTTTCTTTTCAGCACTACGGAGAAGTGATTTGCATTTATTGAGGTTTTGTATTATATATTAGACATGTTGAATTGCGGCCTAGTTTTTCACACTGACAAGCTTTTACTGTGACTACAGTAAGTCCTAGCGTCAGACTACCTATGTCATTTACAGTCTCCACTACCTGATCACTCAATTAATTGTTCGATCAAAGATTCTCCATTTTTAGGCCACTGTCTCAGCACTACATCTTCTCTCGTGTCTGTTTTTCGAGTCTTATTTTTCTTAATTATCCAAAAAATTTGAGACTTGACACATTTTGGCTATCACAGCACTTACTGAACTAACGTAATATCAAGTCAGTAATAAAGAAACGTCGCATTCCTCACTCGCATATACACTAGATTTTTAACACACTACATAACTACCAGGACCTGAAAGTGACAGGAAAACCAAAGTACACTAAACACTGCACCTAAAGTAAAAATATTTAGTGCTTCTCACACGGACAAATAGCGATCCACTCATTAACAACAGACACCATTAAACTGTACAGATCAGGGCTGACATGGTTCCATGTTGTCTGTGTACAAAACGTATTGTAACGCAGGCTTCTCCCTTCTAAGGAGTTAAAGAAAAAAAGTGTGTCCAGGAGACCACATATATCTCCGTGTGCATTCCTTCAAATAATCGTCAAAGACGTGGTCCTTTTTCCGTTATATCTTCATATTTCTTGTCAGTACGTCAGATAAAGTCCATGCAGTTGTGTAGGGTGATAGAACTTCCATGCCGTACAACAGTGTACGTACGTGTAGTGTCCTATTAGCCATATGATCGTGTGATATGTTTTCGGCCACATTGAGACATCAGAGAGTACTGGCCACTGTGGAGGGACATATCTGGAGTCCGCAGTTAGTACAACAGCAATCCTGTGACTTGTCCATTGCCATAGCCCTGACGTGACAGTGCACGTCGTCAGTATATGGAGTAGCGTGTCGGTATCATTGCAATGGAGACGCACCCTCGTTTTCTGTAAGTTCATGCTGTGTAATTGTACATGCGTGGGTGTAAGGTGGTGTATGACCCTGTACTATGTAGACATATTCTCATCAGACATAAGGATGGAAGAGATGTTTTCGCAAATCGCTCCCACCTCGGCTTTTGGATATTTGACAAGGATTCGAGTCAACGGAAAATCTTGTCCAGAAAGTCGGAAATGCGCGTATAGTCTGCGGCCCTCCCAGCGGAGGAAGAGATAACTGAAGGGATGTAGCAAATCTATCGAAGAAAATCCATAGGTACTTGAGGTCTGTCGGTATTGAACGTGTGTTGGGAGGATTGCCCGGTGCAACTGTCCTATTCCATAGTGTTATCCATTCTGCTATAAGTGTCGCATCTCGCTGGAGGAGTTGGATACACCGATTATGGAACAAGGTGAAGCATTTGGCTTTGATATCTATTAAACCCAGCCCTCCTTCCCGCTGTGCTAGGTATAAAGTTGATAATGGCACCCGAAAAATACTACCGCTCTGCACGTGCCAGGTCATGGCACTATTCATACGAGGCAGCTCATCGTCTACTATGGGTAGGACTTGTGTATGTTACCACTGTCGAGAGAACTGGAAGATGTTGACGTAACGGACGTGCCGCAGGAGGTTCAGGTCACGTAGGTGCACCGAACGCATTGATTTTCGGATATGTGTAACAATGCCAAAACTTTTCGCTTGTTATATATGTAAGGAATGCCATGGGATCAATTTCAGTGTTCCATTCGCCCAGTGGCAGGGCTTGTGATTTGGTAAGTTTCAGACTGGCACCTGCAGCACGTTGGTACAAGTGTAGTGAGATCGTCAATGCCTAGACGTCAGAATGATCGTGATGTCGTCCGCATAGGCAAAGACGGATACCTATGATGAAGTGGGCGTTACCTTTAGTCCTTCCAAGGTTTCAGCTAAGGGGTTGAGTACTATATTTTTACTAGAAAAGTTCTGAAAAGTTCTCGACTTATCAAAGAAAAACGAATTTATAATTTTAAAATTATTTTTATTTTTCAACATAATCTCCCTTAAGACTAATACATTTATTCCAGCGATGCTCCAGCGCCATTATCCCTTCCCTGTAGTGGTTCTTCGTAAGATCTGCGAAATACCCCTCTACAGCTGCAATCGTCTCTTGATTCGAAGAAAAACGCTGACCAGTGCGGAAGAGTTTGAGTTTTGGGAAGAGACAGAAGTCAGAGGGAGCCAAATCTGGGGAATAGGGTGGATGTTCCAACAATTCATAGTAGAGATCCCTTAATTTTTCCATTGTCAAATCACTTTTGTGGGCGGGCGCATTGTCCTGAGGAAAGATATTTTTTTCTTTTGTAAACCGGGTCTTTTCTCACGATTTTTTTTTCGTCTAGTTTGGTTAAAAGACTGGAATAATATTCCCCGGTTATTGTTTTACCCTTTTCAAGATAATCAATAAATAAAATGCCTTCAGCATCCCAAAACATCAATGCCATGACCTTTCCTGCTGATGGAACCGACCTTGTCTGAACAACCGGCTTCTGTCCATTGTTTTGACTGGTGTTTTGATTCTGGTATGTAATGGTAAAGCCAAGTCTCATCCATAGTAATAAATCGACGCCGCACAAAATCAGTTTTATTTTTGTTAAAACGCTCCAAGCACCGTTCAGAGACTTTCATGCGAGTGCGTTTTTGATCTGCTGTGAGCAAGCGTGGCACCCATCTTGCGCAAAGCTATTTCATATCCAATTCTTCATGCAAAATATATCCTACACGTTCTTTTGAAATGCCTATAGTCTCAGCAATTTCACGCACTTTCATCCGCCGGTCCTGCAACAACACATCGTGCACTTGTTCGATGATTTCTGGTGTTGTTGCACTTTTTGGACGTCCTTCACGTGGATCATCTTCGAAGCTGGTAGGGCCACGTTTAAACTCGGCAGCCCATTTCTTAATTGTTGAAAACGAAGGAGAAGAGTCCCCATAAACTTTTATGAACTTCGAATGAATTTCATTTGGCGTTAAACCTTCTTTTACAACAAAATTTATAACCGCACGATACTCACTTTTACCCATTTTAAGGGATACAGACAACACTCCTGTTTCAGACAGCTGTATAAAACAAACAACTTGATAGAATGACTTGAAATTTCACACTGATGCTTATGACAGATGTACCAACTTAGAAAAAAATCTTACCGATAATGTTGCCATCTATGGTCGAGGCAGAGAAATTTTTCAGGCCACCCAAGTAATTCAAGCCAGAACGCTGAATTGGGTTGTGAAATATGCATGGAAAGGAAGAGGAATTTCGTACAGAGTCTTGGCGGAAGACCTGAAGAACAACAGACCACTTGGAATATAGCAGTGTAAATTTGAGAACAATATTAAACTAAGTCTTAAATATACAGAATAAAATGTTGTGGAATGGAATCATCCAAACCAAATAGAGACAAATGGAGGGCTCTTGTAAGCGTTGTAATAAAATTTCCGGCTTTATTGAAGAGTACAATTTGTTTAACAGATTAGCAAGTGTTATCTCCTGAAGAGGGTCCCTTGGATTTCAAGCCACAGTAACAGTTTAGTCAAGGTGATGCTGTAAATTCATGTGTCTCTGTTCTGAACACTTCCCTCAGCTGGCTGAGAGCACAGTGGAATAAATTAGACATGCTGTTGAAGTACCCTGCAGTTTTTTATTTCTATATACGTACCATGCATCTTGTATATAGTTTTCATTTCAACCAATTATGCACAATATATAGTTTTCATTTTAACAATATTTATATTATAATCATTGGTACATGTTTTGATACATTTGTATCATCCTCAGAGAGTTCCAAAGTTGTTCGCTAAAGTTACGTAGTTTCTATATTATTAAAATGTCTTTAAAAATTATCCAATTAAATATTTATGTTGTCGTTGTTGATGAAATGTAGTCTATATGATTTTTCAATATAATTTGTATCAGTAGTATGTGTTACGTGGCCATGTATGCAATCTGGATATTCTGAAAGGAAACAAAATGAACTGTTAGGAATCACTTTACATACAGATTTTCCAACAACAAAACGCACTAATCGATGAACAGAAAGTCAACGACCTTAACCCACCATACACCTTACCAAACGTCACAAGACGACAGTCATGTAGTCCGATATGCACCCCAGTTCAGTACTCACCACCCCAGCACACAGACAATATCAACGCAGGGTAAGTCCAAAATACATTGTAATTAAACCTGTATGTTTATATTACATCGAACCATAAATTTCTAAATTATTTTAAATTTAATTTTATTTTTTGAAAAATATCAAAACTGCATATACGGCCACGTAGACATACTACTGATATAAATTTGAGACTACATTTTATCAATAACCACATAAATGATTAAATTTGGCAATTTTTAATAAAATTTTAATAATATAGAGACTATGTAACTTTAGCGAAGTACAACTTTGGAACTCCTTGTTGATATACAAATGTATCGAGACATGTAGGAGTGATTAAAATTTAAATGTAACAATAAAAAATACGTTGTGCATTGTTGGTTAAAAACGTGCAGTTTGTTTAGACAATGTATTTATTTTGTCTTTTTCTATGATTCTCACCAAAATACGGCTATTTCCCAAACAACATTAGCCGACTCTTGTGTCTGGTGCGAGAAAGGAAATAAATTCTAGTACGTTACGTATTTTGATATCCAGGCTTCAAAGGGCTCGGTATGATTTATAAAAAGGTAAAACTTCCTGCACTTCCTATTCTGCCTTATTCTGGCATTATGTACTCGTATGTTTGGTTGCAGTAAGCAGTACTAAAAATTTTGCTTGATTCGGCACTGCAGTTTTTTGTATTTGTCGGAAGAGATAACGTGGATAAAATAAAAATTTAGTTTAGTTAGTTTAGTTTAGTTTACCTTAGTTCAGCATCTTAATGTACATGTAAGTGTCGTTCCACAATTTTTCAGTTTACTGAGATTACGTATTTCCGACGAGCTTTTTCTATAAAAAAAAATTAACTTTGAAATTTCAGAAGGCTTTTCTTCTGTTGCTGTGTGAAACGCACAATAAGAAGCACAGTTTTCTACCAACATTTGTGGAATTTACTATAGCGGCTCCGACACGAACCAAAACTCGAGCTCTTGTAACTGATTTTGCTTTTGTTTGTTTAAAAGCACATTTCCGACCACAAGGTTCGCGGTTCTGTAAGATAAAATTATTTACAAATATATAATACCTTGACACATTAATAGCTGCAGATTTACTTCTAGTACAGCGATAGAATGCCCGGCGAGCACAATGAAGTACACGCTTTAGTCACAGTCCGAGTCACGCAACCCCGGGAAAAATTTCCGTGGTTCTGATCTGTCCATTAGACTGAGATTAGTGCCAAGAAACGATACAATCCATTTTCTTTCCAAATTCATACTAAATACAGTATCCAAATCGTATCAGTTTATGACATTACACAATAACTAATCACAATACTTTATTAGAAAAACTAAGTTAATTCATATAAAACGCTTTCAGAAGACCGGTACTGAACTACAAGGTTATGACGTCATTATCTGGATCCGATAATATATATTGTCCTTAAAAAATTGAAGTTGCTTTATATCACTTAAAACAATCGCTTTTGGTAATCAACCTAAATGATCATCAGCATCACCACAAAATGTTTGTACCGTGTTTTATTCTGAGACAGTATACGAATACTTCAACTTCAGACTCTTCTTGAAGCACTTAACAGCGGGAAACTTCAGTCCTACTCCTGATAAGATACTGAATATGCTTTAGACCATAAAATAATAATTACTTTGGACACCGCCTTTGAGCTTTTCCAGTCATAAAACTCCATAAGATACTTGATTTTCAAGAATACGAGTATATACAAATTGTGCAAACCTTGTTTCAGTATTCAGCGGCTGAAGCTACCCCTCTGCAAGGGGCTCAGATGATTGAGGACGTTCATAAGTGATGACGTAAATAGATCCAATTTATAAAACGTTGTGTTTGCATAACAAAAGGCACTATTGTCACTTTGTTATTTTGGACAGTTTTACTGGTAGCGACTGTCCTATCATGTGTTGGTAACACTGCAATTAGCTCTGGCATCGATCGGCTGCCACGTGGACAAATTGTTGTTGTATTGTTACGGCGGTATCGGGTGTACCGCCAACAGACAGACAGACAGCCCGTCATACGGCATTGTTCGGGCTCATATCGACCGCGGAGATTAATGGCACGAAGAGATGTATGGGCGGGCAGCGGCAGCATCCG
>Ga0268261_10001874_pt1 | contig 14810 bp, 10 predicted proteins | sample TergutNc150P1_FD_190353 | JGI IMG/M metagenome (GOLD analysis project Ga0268261, IMG submission 190353) | Nasutitermes corniger P1 segment gut microbial community from laboratory colony in Florida, USA - Nc150 P1 (SPAdes) (version 2) | ecosystem: Host-associated > Arthropoda: Insects >... | reverse complement strand
TCAAGTCTCTGTAGGCCCATGTTACTTTCAGGTAACTTCCAATCTGTACATGTCGCAGAAGGGGAAAGTGTTCAAACAATGATATTATCAAAACCTTAAAATTTTAAGCCTCTGTAGGCCAGTGTTAATTTCAATAACATCGAATCTGAGCATGTCGCAGTAGGGTAAATGATTCAAACAACGATATTATTGGAACATTAACAATTTCAAAATCTGCAGGTCAGTGTTACTATCAGGTAACGTCCAATCGTAAAATGTCGCAGCAGGTGAAAGTGTCCAAACAACGATATTATCGTAACATTAACAATTTAAGCCTCTGTAGTGCAGCGTTACTTTAAGGTAACGTCCAATCAGAACAAGTCGCAGCAGGGGAAACGGTTCAAACAACGATATTATCGGAACGTTAACACTTTAAGCCACTGTAGGCCAGTTCTTACTTTCAGGTAAGGACCAATCTGTTAATGTCGCAGCGGGGGAAGTGTTCAAACAAACATATTATCGGAAGATTAACACTTTAAGACTCTGTAGGCCAGTGTTACTATCAGGTAAAATCAAAACTGAACATGTCGCAGCAGTGGACAAGGTTCCAACAACGATATTATCGGAACATTAACACTTTAAGAATCTGTAGGCCAGTGTTACTTTCAGGTAACGTCCATTCTGAATATGTCGCAATAGGGGAAGTTTTCAAACAACGATATTATCGGAACACTAACACTTTAAGCTTATGTTGGCCAGTGTTACTTTCAGGTAACGTGCAATCTGAAAATGAGGCAGCTGTGGAAATTGTTCAAACAACAATAATATTGGAACCTAACAATTTAAGCCTCTGTAAGCCAGTGTTATTTTCAGGTAACGTCCAACGTAAGCATGGCGCAGCAGTGGAAATAGAATAACAACGATATTATTGGAAAATTAAAACTTTAATTTTCTGTAGGCCAGCGTTACTTTCAGTTAACGCCCATTCTAAACATGTCGCAGCAGTGGAAAGTTTTCAAACAACGATATTATCGGAACCTTAACATTTTAAGCCTCTGTAGGCCAGTGTTACCTACAGGGAACTTCCAATCTGAGCATGTCTCGATATGGTAAATGTTCAAACAAAAATATTATCGGAACATTAACACTTTAAACCTCTTTAGACCAGTGTTTATTTCAGGTAAATTCCAATCTTATCATGTCGCAGAACTGGAAAATTGTTCAAGCTACTATATTATCGGAATAATAACAATTTAAGCCTCTGTAGGCCAGTGTTACTTTCAGGTAACAACCAATCTGAACATGTCGCAGCAGGTGTAAGTGTTCAGACAATGATATTACCGGAACATTAACATTTTAAGTCTCTGTAGGCCAGTGTTACTTTCAGGTAACGTCCAGTCTGAACATGCCGCAGCAGGGGAAAGTGTTCAAACAACGATATTGTCGGAACATTAACACTTAAAGCCTATGTAGGCAAGTGTTACTTTCAGTTAACTTCCAATCTGAACATGCCGCAGCAGGGGAAAGGATTCAAACAACGATATTATTGGATCATTAACTTTTTAAGCCTCTGTAGGCCAGTGTTACTTTCAGTTAACTTCCAATCTGAATATGTCGCAGCAGGGGAAAGTATTTAAACAACGATATAATCGGAACATGAACACATTAAGAATCTGTAGTCCAATGTTATTTTCAGGTAACGTCGAAATTGAAAATGTCGCAACAGGGGAAAGGTTCAAACAAAGATATTATCGGAACATTAAAACTTTAAGACTCTGTAGGCCATTGTTACTTTTAGGTAACGACTAAACTGAACATGTCGCAGCAGGGGAAAGAGTTCAAACAACGATTTCATCAGAACATTAACATTTTAAGCCTCTGTAGGGCAGTGTTACTTTCAGGTAACGTCCAATCTGAACATGTCGCAGCAGGGGAAAGTGTTCAAACAATGATATTATCGGACCATTAACACTTTAAGACTAGTTAGTCCCGTGTTACTTTAGGTAACGTCCAATCTGAACATGTCGCAGCAGGGGAAGTGGTTCAAACAACGATATTATCGGAACATTACTACTTTAAGTCTCTGTAGGCCAGTGTTACTTTCAGGTAAAGTCCAATCCCAACATGTCGCAGCAGTGGAAATCGTTCAAACAACGATATTATCGGAACTTTAACATTTTTAGCATTTATAGGCCAGTGTTACTTTCAGGTTATGTCCAATCTGAACATGTCGCAGCAGTGGAAAGCGTTCAAACAACGATATTATCGGAACCTTAACACATTAAGCTTACGTAGGCCAGTGTTGCTTTCAGGTAACGTCCAATCTGAACATGTCGCCACAGTGGAAATGGTCCAAAGAACGATATTATCGAAACGTTTACACTTTAAGCTTCTGTAGGCCAGTGTTACTTTCAGGTGACATTCAATCTGAATATTTCGCAGCAGGAGAAAGTGTTCAAACAATGATATTATGGGAACATTAACATTTTAAGCATCTGTAGGCCAGTTTTACTTTCAGGTTACATTCAATCTCAACATGTCACAGCTATGGAAAGTGTTCAAACAACGATATTATCAGAAGATTAACATTTTAAGGCTCTGTATGCCGGTGTTACTATCAGGTATCTTCCAAAATGATCATGTCGCAGCAGGGGAAATGGTTCAAACAACAATATTAACGGAACATTAACAATTTAAGCATCTGTAGGCCAGTGTTACTTTCAGTTTACGTTCAATCTGAACATGTCGCAACAGCGGAATGTGTTCAAACAAAGATATTATCAGAAGATTAACACTTTAAGCCTCTGTATGCCAGTGTTACTTTCAGGTATCTTCCAAACTGATCATGTCGCAGCAGGGGAAATGTTAAAACAAAGATATTATCGGAACATTAACAAATTTATCATCTGTCGACCAGAGTTACATATAGGTAACGTGCAACCTGAACATGTCGCAACAGGTGAAATTGTTCAAACATCGATATTATTGGAACATTAACACTTTAATCCTCTGTAGGACAGAGATACTTTCAGGTAACGTCCAATGTGAGCATGTCGCAGCAGTGAAAATGGATCAAACAACGATATTATCGGAACTTTAACACTTTAAGTCACTGTAGGCCAGGTTTACTTTCAGTTCACGTCCAATCTGAACATGTCGCATCAGTTGAAATTGTTCAAACAACGATATTATGGGAACTTCAAAATTTAAAGTCTCTGTAGGCCAGTGTTACTTTCAGGAAACGTCCAACCTGAACATGTCGCAGCAGGTGTAAATGTTCAAACAATGATATAACTGAACATTTAAACTTTAAGCTTCTTTAGGCCAGTGTTACTTTCAGGTAACGTCGAATCTGAACATGCCGTAGCAGGGGAAAGTATTCAAACAACGATATTGACGGAACATTAACTATTAAAGCCTATGTAGACCAGTGTTACTTTCAGGTAACGACCAATCTGAACATGCCGCAGTAGGAGAAAGGATTCAAACAAAAATATTATCGGATAATGAAAAATTTAAGCCTCTGTATTCCAGTGTTACTTTCAGTTATCTTCTAATCTGAACATGTCGCAGCAGGGGAAAGTGTTCAAACAACGATATTATCGTAACATTAACAATTTAAGCCTCTGTAGGCCAGTTTTACTTTCAGGTAACTACCAATTTGAACATGTCGCAGCAGTGGAAAAGGCTCAAACAACGATATTATCGGAAATTTAACACTTTAAGCATGTGTAGGCCAGTGTTACTTTCAGATAACTTTCAATCTGAACATGCCGCAGCAGGTGAAAATGTACAAACAACGATATAATCGGAACATGAACACTTTAAGTATTTGTAGTCCAGTGTTACTTTCAGGTAACTTCCAATCTGAAAATGTCGCAGCAGGAGAAATGTTTCCAAAAAAAATATTATCGAAACATTAACTCTTTGAGCCTCTGTAGGCCATTGTTACTTTCAGGTAACGTCCAATCTGAACATGTCGCAGCAGGGGAGAGGGTTCGAACAACGATATTATCGGAACATTAACACTTTAAGCCTAGTTAGTCCCGTGTTCCTTTCAGTTTACGCCCAAACTAAACATGTCGCAGAAAGGGATGTGGTTCAAACAACGTTATTATCGGAAAATTACCACGTTAAGTCTCTATAGGCCAGTGTTACTTTCAGGTAACGTCCAATCTAAACATGTCGCAGCAGCGGAAAGTTTTCAAACAACGATATTATCGGAAGGTTAACATTTTAAGCTACCGTAGGCCAGTGTTACTTTCAGGTAACATACAATCTGAACATGTCGCAGCCGTGGAAATCGTTCAAAGAAAGATATTATAGGAAATTTAACACTTAAACCTCTGTAGGCCAGTGTTACTTTGAGGTAAATTCCAATCTGAACATTTCGCAGCAGGGGTTAGGATTCAAACAATGATATTATGGGTATCATAACTCTTTAAGCCTCTGTATGCGAGTGTTACTTTCAGGTAACATCCAATCTGAACATGTCGCAGTAGGTGAAAGTATTCAAACAACGATATTATCGGCACGTTAACGCTTTAAGATGCTGTAGGCCAGTGTTACTTTCAGGTAACTTTCAATCTGAACATGTCGCAGCAGCGAAAATTGTTCAAACAACGATATTATTGCAACCTTAACACTTTAAGCCTCTGTAGACCAGTGATACTTTTAGGTAACGTCCAATGTGAGCATGTCGCAGCAGTGGAAATCGTTCAAACAACGATACTATCGGTACCTTAACACTTTAAGAATCTGTAGGCAAGAGTTACTTTCAGTTAACGTCCAATCTTAACATGTCGCATCAGTGGAAAGTGTTCAAACAACGATATTATGGGAACCTCAACATTTTAAGCCTATATAGGCCATTTTTACTTCCAGGTAACTTTCAATCTGAACATGTCGCAGGAGTGGAAAATTTCAAACAACGATATTATCGGAACTTTAACACTTTAAGCGTCTTTAGGCCAGTGCTTCTTTCAAGTAACTCCGAATCTGAATATGTCGCAGCAGTGGAAATGTTTCAAAGAACGATAATATCGGAACCTTAACACTTTAAGACTCTGTAGGCCAGTGTTACTTTCAGGTAGCTTCCTATCTGAACATGTCGCTGCGAGGGAAAGGGTTAAAGCAACGATATTATTCGAACATTTACATTTTAAGCCCCTGTAGGCCAGTGTTGTTTTGAGGTAACATCCAATCTGAATATGTAGCAGCAGGGAAATGTTTCATACAACGATTTTTTCAGAATATTTACACTATAAGGCTCTGTAGGCCAGTGTTACTTTCAGGTAACTTCCAAACTGAGCATGTCGCAGCTGGGAAAATTTTTTCGAACAACAATATTAGCGGAACATTTACACTATAAGACTCTGTAGGCCTGTGTTACTTTTAGGTAACATCCAATCTGAACATGCCGCAGCAGGAGAAAAGTTTCAAAGAAGGATATTATCGGAACATTAACACGTTAAGCCTCTTTAGGCCATTGTTACTTTCAGGTAACGTCCAATCTGAACATGTCGCTGCAGGGGAAAGACTAAAAATCAATATTATCGGAACATTAACACTTAAGGCCTCTGTGGGCCAGTGTTACTTTCAGGTAACGTGTAATCTGAACTTGTCGCAGCAGTGGAAAGTGTTCAAAAAACGATATTATCGAAACCTTAATTCTTTACGACTCTGTAGGCAAGTGTTACTTTCAGGTAACTTCCTATCTTAACATGCCGCAGAAGAGGAAATTGTTGAAGCAACATTATTATCGGAATATTAACACTTTCAGCCTCTGTAGGCCAGTGTTACTTTCATGTAACGTCCAATCTGAACGTGTCGCAGCAGGTGAATTGTTGAAACAATGACTTTATCGCAACATTAAAAGTTTAAGACTCTGTAGGCCAGAGTTTCTTTCAGGTAACGTCCAATCTGAACATGTCGCAGCAGCGGAAGGGGTTAAAACAACGATATTAACGGAACATTTACACTTTAAGACTCTGTAGACCAATGTTACTTTCAGGTAACTTCCAATCTGAACATTTCGCAATAGGAGAGTTTTGAAACAACGATATTATCGGAATATTAACCATTTAAACATCTGTAAACGAGTGTTACTTTCAGGTAACGTCCAATCCTAACATGTCGCAGCAGGTGAAGGGGTTCAAACAACGATATTATCGGAACATTAACTCTTTAAGCTTCTGTAACTCAGTGTTACTTTCAGGTCACGTCGAACCTGAAAATATCGCTGCATTTGGAAGTGTTCAGACAACGATATTATATCAACCTTAACACTTTAAGCCTCTGTAGGCCAGTGATACTTTCAGGTAACGTCCAATGTGAACATCTCGCAGCAGTGGAAAAGGTTCAATCATTGATCTTATCGTAAGCTTAACACTTTAAGCCTCTGCAGGCCTGTGTTACTTTCAGGTAACGTGCAATCTGAAAATTTCACATCAGTGGAAAGTGTTCAAACAAAGATATTATTGGATCCTTAAGAATATAAGATTCACTAGTTCAGTGTTACTTTCAGGTTACGTCCAATGTGAGCATATCGCATCAGTGGAAATGTTTCACGCAACGTTATTATCGGAAACTTAACAATTTAAGATTCTTTAGGCCGGTGTTACTTTCAGGTAACGTCCAATCTGAACATGTCGCAGCAGGGGAAAATTTCAAACAACGATATTATCGGAACCTTAACAGTTTAAGCCACTGTAGGCCAGTGCTAATTTCAGGTAACCTCCAGTCTGAACATGTCGCAAGAGGGGAAAGTTTTCAAACAATAATATTATCGGAATATTTACAGTTTAAGCTTCTGTAGGCCAGTGTTACTTTCAGGTAACTTCCAATCTCAACATTTCGCAGCGGGGAAAGTGTTCAAACAACGATATTATCCGACAATTTACACTTTAGGCCGCTGTAGGCCAGTGTTATTTTCAGGTAACTTCCAATCTGAACATATCGCAACAGGGGAAAGTGTTCAAACAACGATATTATCGAAATATTTACACATTAATCCACTGTAGGCCAGTGTCACTTTCAGTTAAATTCCAATCTGAACATATCGCAGCAGGGGAAAGATGTCAAACAACGATACTTTCCGAACATTTACACTATAAGCGTCTGTAGATCAGTATTACTTTCATGTAACTTCCAATCTGAACAAGTCGATGCAGGGGAAATTGTTCAAAAACAATATTATCGGAACATTAACACTTTAAGACTCTATGGGCCTGTGTTACTTTCAGGTAACTTACAGTCTGAAAATTTCGCAGTAGATGAAATGATTCAAACAAGGATATTAGCTTAACATTAACACATTAAGCCTCTGTAGGCCAGTGTTACTTTCAGGTAACGTCCAATCTAAACATGCCGTATCAGGGGACAGATTTCAAAGAACGATATTATCGGTACATTAACATTTAAAAATTTGTAGGAAGGTGTTACTTTCAGGTTACGTCCAATCTGAACATGCTGCAGCAGGGGAAAGTGTTCAAACAACGGTATTATGGGTTCATTAACACTTTAAGCCCCTGTAGGCCTGTGTTACTTTCAGGTAACTTCCAATCTTAACATGTCGCAGCAGGGGAAAGTGTTCAAACAACGTTATTTTCGGAACATTAACTTTTTAAGTCTCTGTAGGCCAGGGTTACTTTCAGGTAACGTCCAATCTGAATATTTCGCAGCAGTGGAAAGGATTTAAACAACGATATTATCGGAACATTGAAAATTTAAGACTGTGTAGGGCAGTGTTACTTTCAGGTAACTTTCAATCTAAACATTCCGCAGCATGGTAAAATGTCCAACAACGATATAATCTGAAAATGAACACTAAGTATCTGTAGGCCAGTGTTACTTTCAGGAAACTCCAATCTGAAAATGTCGCAGGAGGGGAAACGTTTCCAACAACGATATTATCGGAACATTAACACATTAAGCCTCTGTAGGCCATTATTACATTCAGGTAACGTCCAATCTGAACATGTCGCATTAGGGGAAAGTGTTCAAAGATATTATCGGAACATTAACTATTTAAGCTTCTGTAGGGCAGTGTTACTTTCTGGTAACTTCCAATCTGAAAATGTCGCAGCAGGGGAGAGCGTTGAAACAAAGTTATTATCGGAACATTAACTTTTTAAATGTATGTAGTTCCGTGTTAATTTCAGGTAACTTCCAATCTGAACATGTCGCAGCAGGGGAAGTGTTTCAAACAACGTTATTATAGGAACATTACCACTTTAAGTCTCTGTAGGCCGGCGTTATTTTCAGGTAACGTCCAATCTGAACATGTCGCAGCTGTGGAAATGGTTCAAACAACTATCTTATCGCAATATTAACATTTTAAGCCACTGTAGGCCAGTGTTACTATCAGGTAACGTCCAATCTGAAAATTTCGCAGCAGTGAAAAGTGTTTAAACAACGATATTATCTGAACTTTAAATTTTTAAGCCCCTGTAGGCCGGTGTTACTATCAGGTAACGTCCAATCTGAGGATGTCGCAGCAGTGGAAAGGGTTCAAACAACGATATTGTAGGAACCTTAACATTTTAAGCCTCTGTAGGCCAGTGCTACTTTCAGGTAACGTACAATCTGAACATTTCGGAGCAGAGTTAAGGGTTCAAACAACGCTTTTATCGGAAACTAAACAATATAAGCCTCTGTAGACCAGAGTTACTTTCAGGTACCTTCCAATTGGAAAGTGTCGCAGCAATGGTTAGTATTCAAACAAAGATATTATCGGAATCTAAAGAATTTAAAACTCTGTAGGCCAGTGTTATCTTCAGGTAACGTCCAATCTGAACATGTCGCAGCAAGTGAATGTGTTCAAACAACGATAATAATCGGAATGTTAACGCATTAAAGCTCCGTATACCAGTGTTACTTTCAGGTAACGTCCAATCTGAACATGTCGCAGCAGGGGAAAGTTTTCAAACAACGGTATTATTGGAACATTAATATTTTAAGCATTTCTAGGCCAGTTTTACTTTCAGGTAACGTTCAATCTGAACATGTCGTAACAGCAGAAAGTGTTCAAACAACGATATTATTGGAACATTAACACCTTAAGCATCTGTAGGCCAGTTCTTTCTTTCAGGTTAGATCCCATCTGAATATTTCGCATCAGGGGGAGTGTTCAAACAACGATATTATCAGAAGATTAACATATCAAGGTTCTGTAGGCCAGTGTTACATTCAGGTAACTTCCAATCTGATAATGTCGCAGCAGGGGAAATGGGTCAAACAACGATATTATCGGAACATTAACAATTTAAACATCTGTAGACCAGTGTTACTTTCAGGTAACGTCCAATCTGAACATGTCGCAGCAGGTGAAAGCGATCAAACAACAATAATATCGAAACATTAACACTTTAGGCTTCTGTAACCCAGTGTTACTCTCAAATAACGTCCAATCTGAAAATGTCGCAGCAGTGGAAAGTGTTCAAACTACGATATTATTGGAACCTTAACAATTTAAGCCTCTGAAGGCCAGTGATACTTTCAGGTATCGTCCAATGTGAGCATGTAGCAGCAGTGGAAATGGTTCAAATAAATATATTATCGGAACCTTAACACTTTAAGCCTCTGTAGGCCAGAGTTACTTTCAGTTAACTTCCAATCGGAACATGGCGCATCAGTGGAAAATTTTCAAACAACGATATTATGGGAACCTCAACACTTTAAGCCTCGGTAGGCCAGTGTTACTTTAAGGTAACGTTCAATCAGAACATGTCGCAGCAGTGGAAATGTTTCAAACAACGATATTATCGGAACCTTAACACTTTAAACCTTTGTAGGCCAGCACTACTTTCAGGTAACATCCAATCTGAATATGTCGCATCAGTGGAAATGTCTCAAAGAACTATATTATCGGAACGTTAACAACGTAAGCCTCTGTAGGCCAGTGTTACTTTCAGATAAAGTCCAATCTGAACATGTCGCAGCAGTGGAAATATTTGAAAAAAAGATATTATCGGAAACTTAACACTTTAAGCCTCTGAAAGTCAGTGTTACTTTCAGGTAACTTCCAATCTGAACATGTCGCAACGGGGGAAAGAATTCAAACAACGATATTATCGGAATTTTTACATTTTAAGCCTCTGTAGGCTAGTGTTACTTTCAGGTAACTTCCAAACTGAACATGTCGCAGCAGGTGAAAAGGTTCAAACAACGATATTATCGGAATATTTACACCATAAGACTCTGTAGGCCACTGTTACTTTCAGGTAACTTCCAATCTGAACATGCCGCAGCAGGGGAAAGGTTTAAAACAACGATATTATCGGAATATAAACACTGTAAGTTTCTGTAGGCCAGTATTACTTTCAGGTAATTTCCAATCTGAACATGCCGCAGGAGGGGAAAGGTTTCAAACAAAGATGTTATCGGAACATTAACACTTTAAGACTCTGTAGGCCAGTGCTACTTTCAGGTAACGTCCAGTCTGAACATCTCGCAGAAGTGGAAAATTGTTCAAGCAAAGATATTATCGGAATATAAACAATTTAAGCCTCTGTAGGACCGTGATAATTTCAGGTAACATCCAATCTGAACATGTCGCAGCATGTGAAAGTGTTGAAACAACGATATTATCGGAACATTAACAGTTTAAGGCTCTGTAGCCCAGTGTTGTTTTCAAGTAATGTCCATTCTGAACATGTCGCAGCAGGCGAAAGTGTTCAAACAACGATATTATCGGAACACTAATAATTTAAGACACTGTAGGCCAGTGTTACTTTCAGGTAACGTCCAACTTGAACATGTCGCAGCAGGGGAAATTGTTCAAACAACGATATTATCGGAACTTTAACAGGTTAATCCTCTGTAGGACAGTTCTTACTTTCAGGTAAGTTCAAATTTGAGCATGTCGCAGCAGGGGAAGTGTTCAAACAACGATATTATCGGAAGATTAAAATTTTACGCCTCTGTAGGCCAGTGTTACTTTCAGGTAACGTCCAAACTGAACATGTCGCAACAGTGGATATGGTTCAAACAACGATATTATCGGAACATTAACACTATAAGTTTCTGTAGGCCAGTGTTACTTTCAGGTAACTTTGAATCTGAACATGTCGCAGCAGGGGAAGGGTTCAAACAACGATATTATCGGAACATTAACTATTTAAGCCTCTGTAGGCCCGTGTTACTTTCAGGTAACGTCCAATCTGAACATGTCGCATTAGGGGAAAATTTTCAAAAAACGATATTATCGGATCATTAACACTATAAGCCTCTGTAGGCCAGTGTTTTTTCAGGAAACGTCCAATCTGAAAATGTCGCAGTAGAGGAAAGCGTTCAAACAAATATATTATTGGAACATTAACAAATTAAGCCTCTGTAGGTCAGTGTTACTTTCAGGTGACGTCCAATGTGAGCACGTCGCAGAAGTGGAAATTGTTCAAACAACGATATTATCGGAACCTAAACACTTTAAGGCTCTGTAGGCCAGTGTTACTTTCAGGTAACATCCAATTTGAACATGTCGCATCAGTGGAAAGTGTTCTAAAAAGATATTATCGGAACTTTAACTATTTAAGCCTCTGTAGGCCAGTGTTACTTTCAGGTAACTTCCAATCTGAACATGTCGCAGAAGGGGAAAATATTCAAACAACGATATTATCGGAACCTTAACAATTTAAGCCTTTGTAGACCAGTGCTACTTTCGGTTAACTTCCAGTCTGAACATTTGGCAGCAGGGGAAAGTGTTAAAACAACGATATTATCGGAACATTTACACTTTTAACCTCTGTAGGCCTGTATTACTTTCAGGTAACTTCCAATCTGAACATGTCGCAGCAGGGGAAAGTTTTCAAACAACGATATAATCGGAACTTTAACAATTTAAGACTCTGTAGTCCTGTCTTACTTTCAGGTAACGACCAATCTAAACATGTCGAAGAAGTGAAAATTGTTAAAACAACGATAGTATCAGAACATTGACCCTTTAAACCTCTGTAGTCCAGTGTTACTTTCAGGTAACTTCCGATCTGTACATGTCGCAGCAGGGGAAACTTTCAAACAACGATATTTTGGAATCTTAACACTTTAAGCCTCTGTAGGCCAGTGTTACTTTCAGGTAACGCCCATTTCGATCATGTCGCAGCAGTGGAATGCGTTCAAACAACGATATTATCGTAATATTAACACTTAAAAGCTCTGTAGGCCAGTGTTACATTCAGGTAACTTCCAATCTGAACATGTCGCAGCAGTTTAATGTGTTCAAACAACAATATTATTGGAACTTTAACAATTTAAACTTCTGTAGGTCAGTGTTACATTCAGGTAACGTCCAATCTGAATATTTCGCAGCAGTGGAAAGTGTTCAAACAACTATTATCGGAAAATTAACACTTTAGTCATTTTGTAGGCCAGTGTTACTTTTATGTAACATACAATCTGAACATGTCGCAGCAGAGCAAATTATTCAAACAACGATATTATCGGAATCTTAATAATTTAAGCCCGGGTAGGTCAGTGTTACTTTCAGGTTACTACAAATCTGAATATGTCGCAGCAGTGCAAAGGCTCAAACAAGGATATTATCGGAACATTAACATTTTAAGCCCCTGTAGCCCAGTGTTACATTTAGGTAACGTCCAATTTGAATTTGTCGCAGCAGTGGAAATGGTTCAAACAACGATATAATCGGAACCTTAACAATTTAAGTCTCTGTAGGCCAGTGTTACTTTCAGGTAACGTCCAATCTGAACATGTCGCAGCAGAGGAAATGGGTCAAACAACAATATTATCGCAACCTTAATAAATTAAGGCCCTGTAGGCCAGTGTTACTTTCGGGTAACTTCAAATCTGAACATGTCGAAGCAGTGCAAAAGACTCAAACAACGATATTATCGGAATATTAACACTTTAAGCCTCTGTAGGCCAGTGTTACTTTCAGGTAACGTCCAATCTGAACATGTCGGAGCTGGGGAAATGTTTCAAAAAACGATATTATCGGAACATTAACACTTTAATCCTCTGTATGCCAGTTCTTACTTTCAGGTAAAGTCAAATTTGAGCATGCCGCAGCAGCGGAAGTGTTCAAACAACGATATTATCGGAAGATTAATACTTTAAGCCTCTGTAGGCCAGTGTTACTTTCAGGTAGCGTCCAAACTGAACATGTCGCGGCAGTGGAAATGGTTCAAACAACGATATTATCGGAACATTAACACTTTAAGCCTCTTTAGGCCAGTTTTACTTTCAGGTAACTTCCTATCTGAACATGTCGTAGCAGGGGAAGAGCCCAAACAACGATATTATCAGAACATTAACACTTTAAGCCTCTGTAGGCCAGTGTTACTTTGAGGTAACTTCCAATCTGAACGTGTCGCAGTAGGGGAAAGTTTACAAACAACGATATTATCGGAACATTAACACTTTAAGCATCTGTAGGCAAGACTTACTTTCAGGTAACGTCCAATCTGAAAATGTCGCAGCTGTGGACATGGTTCAAGCAACGATATTATTGGAACCTTAACAATTTAAGCCTCTGTAGTTCTGTGTTACTTTCAGGTAACGTCCAATGTGAGCATGTCGCAGCAGTGGAAATGTTTCAAACAACGATATTATTGGAATCTTAACCGTTTAAGCCTCTGTAGGCAAGTGTTACTTTCAGGTATTATCCAATCTGAACACGCCGCAGCAGGGGAATGGGTTCAAACAATGATCTTATCGGAACATTTACACTAATAGCATTTGTAGGCCAGTGTTACTTTCAGGTAACTTTCAATCTGAACATGTTGCAGCAGGGGAAAATCTCCAAACAACGATATTATCGGAATATTAACACTTTAAGCCTCTGTAGGCCAGTATTACTTTCAGGTAACGCCCAATCTGAACATGCCGCAGCATGGAAATGTTTCAAACAACGATATTATCGGAACATTAACAGTTTAAGCCTCTGTAGGCCAGTGTTACTTTCAGGTAACTTCCAAGCTGAACATGCCGCAGCAGGTGAAAGTGTTCAAACAACGATATTATCGGAACATGAACACTTGAAGCTTCAGTAGGCCAGTGTTATTTTCAGGTAACGCCCAATCTGAACATGTCGCAGTAGTAACGGGGCGGATTTGGTAATTTTGGCGTAGGGGTGGTGGTGGAGGTTAAGGCTCCACCGCTTCCCCACAATGGGTGATCGGCTTTTTAGTTTGAGGTTGGGTTCGGCTTGACCCTGCCCTGTGTGTGTGGGATTAGTATGGTTCGCGAGGATGTAGGGGTCACGAGCCGCACCTCCCCAAAAAGTGGGCCCCAAAATTGTCAGTTGCCCATTTTTGAGTTTGAGTAGGTATTTTTGATTTTGGCATATCTCGTTTTTAGCTTCATTGGTGTAGGGGTGACGTTGGAGGTTAGGCTCCGTCCGTGTTGATCCTCCAGATGGGGGATCGGCATGGATGGTGGGATGTAATGCGCCCCCTAGGTTGGGCATCCCAATTGTGTATATAGAGAGTTGAAGTTAAGCCCCTTGTACCAGAATTACACTGTACAGACAAATATTTGGTCTTCTGTGACAAACATACTGCCATAAACATTCTAAAATTTCATGTTTATGGCAGCATTCTAAAATTTCATGTTCATGTTCATGTAATTATTTGCTGCATAATCAGTTACCCGCATAACAGCTTCAGCGATTTTAGGCCAACAAATGTCAATGTCAGAGAACTGCTACAGTCACCAAATTCAGTTCCGTGTAACATTTTTGTAATTCTGAAACCAAAATTCCCCTTAAAGGGTTTTCATTTTGAACTGCTAAAACAGAACATGATAAAATACTGAAAGGAATTAGATCAATTATATGAGCAGAGTCTCCAGAGCTCGCAGAGACATCAGAATTC
>Ga0268261_10001873_pt1 | contig 14812 bp, 10 predicted proteins | sample TergutNc150P1_FD_190353 | JGI IMG/M metagenome (GOLD analysis project Ga0268261, IMG submission 190353) | Nasutitermes corniger P1 segment gut microbial community from laboratory colony in Florida, USA - Nc150 P1 (SPAdes) (version 2) | ecosystem: Host-associated > Arthropoda: Insects >... | reverse complement strand
CCCCCCCCCAATTTTCCAAATTAAGAAACGAAGATAAAGCATGAGTGATCATAAAACAAGATGGCATGGATCTAAATATACTTTAAAAGTTGCATAGTTACAATAAAAAAAAACAAATTACTGACAGCATTAAGAATTTTTAATGTGCAATAATGTGTGTTCGTACATGGACACCTGAAGCATCTAATAACAGTATTAATAACATATTCATATGTTATTAATTTCATTACCTTTTAATAAAGTTGTAAAATGGTTAGGTTTTCTTATTCAAGCATACAATTAAGTGTTCTAACTTAAGGAATGATTATCATTACCCAGTGCATGTAAGCTTCTGCGCGGGTGAAATTTATTATTTTCTTAACGGTTCAAAATTCTTTGCATATGCTGTAACGGTACGTTTTATATCCAGTTATTTTAATGAGCTTAAATGTTCAAAAATATATTCCCACTAATATACTGTCCTCCCATTTTGATCAAATTCAGTAGGCAAGATGCGCACAAATGCATGTTAATCAATCTTTTATTTCTTTTCAAATAAGAGGCAGGGAAAGTGGTGCTTTGCTAAAGGGCGCGAAGGAGTTTCTAACATGCCTTCCATATTTATGGTACGAGTTTGCGAAATTCGATACGAAAAATATGCACATCTGGCTGGTCACTTGAGCATTGATAAGTTACGTAGGAATCGATGTAAAAAAGCCTTAACACATTATCGTGAAAATATAATGTTATATAATGTTATATAAGGAGTGTACTTTGAAACCGTATGCTATTTGGAAAGTATGAGTAAAACCTCATTTTAATGCTGTGTGCACAATACGAATTTTCCATATATAGCTCCTTAAATATTTACGATAGTAATGTACATTATTTTCAAATTTTTGTCTCAACCAACTCAGTGCTGCTGGCAAAATGCAGCTTCTTTACTTCCAACTCGTCTTGCTAAGTGGAACTTTCCTGCATGTTTTTCATTCAAATCCCTTCCGTATTTATTACGCCGCATATATTGGCCACATTCATGGCCATAGCTTTAGCAAAGTATATCGATATTTGTGAGTGGGCTCAATGTATAATGAATTTCCCAGGCTTTAAGTGCGTTCGGAAATGATTGGTGCAAAGGCTGCGGTTTCGGCAAGTTAGGTGTATGACTTCGCAGATTTTCATATTTTTTGTTACGGCTGTACCAAGATATGAACAGAAGACTGTGCAAATTACCGTCGGATAATGTAATATCAGCACAGCCTTAATCCACCAACTGGCCATAATAGTGCACATGTTTGAAAAACGTCTGCATTATTACAAGATCCAGTGATAGAAGCACATGGACAAGATTCACAAAATATTAGGTAATTACAATGTGCGGAGATTGACAACGTGATTCCTATGGCCAGACGGCGTTACAAGTTCAGATATTCCACATCGGTTATTGCAGTTTGAAGACAAAAAGCACCTGCACATAGCATTGTGTTCAACTGTGTACGAAGCATCAAGTGTGGCAAGGACTGCACAGTGAGTGTTACTGCAACACCCATTAATAATGGTTCTATGAAGGCAAACGCAAGCTCCTAAGGAGATGGCAGCCATGTATAATTTTAGAAGGGGATATGCCGAGCTAGCAGTTGTTTAGTACTCAGCCTCAAAATAATAAAATTGTTTCAAATGAGGTGAGTAAATTCCATGTCCGGGTTTTCCTTTTGCAGAAAACCAATTTGTCTCCTTTTTTAACAAATAATATTTTTACGACTTCTGCACACAATAATCTACATATTTTTTATTTTCCGAAATGAGTAAAAACACACAACACTTGCGCTATCAAATAATCTAATCGTTTTAGTGAATCTTATCGTTTATAAAATTCTTTTCATAAAACGGAATGGAAATTTAACGAACTCGCAACGACATTAGAATTTTCATACTTCCAAATATTGTTCTTTACAAGATACAAGTATTGCCTCTATCCAGGAAAATTTATGGAAGTTTTTGATATTCTACAACGTTTGAGAAACAACTTTTTGGAAATCTGTCAGTTCTGTAGCACGCTCTCGTTTTCCTTTCATGATGAAATAATTCAGATAATTTTGTTTCCTGAAATCTGCAGACATTACATCTGTAATGGTTTACAAAAAGTTTATTAAATACGACGGACGGTGAGCTCAGTGCGATGGTAAATCCACCTGAATTTCAAAGTTCCCAACAACTGTGTTTTTTATTATCTTCACAGGAATTCGGTTCGGACTGATGCAGGTGAAGACAGGACTGTGCCACATACAGTCCCCCTTCGAGGTGCCGCCATGCAAACATACGCTTGTGCGTATTGTTTTTGAACCAAAATCTTTCTTACTGCAGATACACGGGGAGATTCGACTGTCCTTCAACAGAATGCGGTTCTGAAACAACATATACGACGGTGCTCTGAAAACGTGTCGGCTTAAAAATAAAAAAAATATTAATTTACAATTTTAAAATTATTTTTATTTGTCAAAATAACCTCCCTTAGGACTGATACTTTTAATCCAGCGATTCTCCAGCACCATTATCCCGTCCCTGTAGTGGTTCTTCGTGAGATCTGCAAAATACACCTTTACAGCTGCAAACGCCTAATGATTCGAAGACAAAAGTTGAACACCGAGGAAGAGTTTGTGTTTTGGGAAGAGAATGAAGTCAGAGGGAGCCAGATCTGGAGAATATAATGGATGTTCCAAAAATTCATAGTGAATGTTCCTTAATTTACCCATTGCCAAATCGCTTTTGTGGGCGGGTGCATTGTCCTGATGAAAGACTTTTTTTTTTTGCAGACCGGATCTCTTCTCACGAAGTTTTTTGTCTAGTCTGGTAAAAAGATTGGAATAATATTACCCGGTTACTGTTTTACTTTTTTCAGGATAATCAAAAACAAAATGCCTTCAGCATCCCAAAACACCGATGCCATGAACTTTCCTGCTGATGAAACCGACCTTGTTATCTTTGGCGCTGACCAACCGGCTTCTGCCTGTTGTTTTGACTGCTGTTTGGATTCTGATGTGTAATGGTGAATCGAAGTCTCGTCCATAGTAATAAATCGACGCACATAATTAGTTAATTTTTTTAAACGCTCCAAACACTGTTCAGAGATTTCCATGCGAGTGCGTTTTTGATCTCCTGTGAGCAAGCGCGGCACCCATCTTGCGCAAAGCTTTTTCATATTTAAAACTTTGTGCAAAATATATCCTACACGTCCTTTTGAAATGCCTATAGTCTCAGCAATTTCAGTCTCAGCTTTTATCCGCCGGTCATCCAATACCACATCGTGCACTTGTTCAATGATTTATGGTGTTATTGCACTTTTTGGACGTCCTTCACGTGGATCTACTTCAAGGGTGGTACGGCCACGTTTAAACTCGGAAGTCCATTTCTTAATTGTTGAAAACGAAGGAGAAGAGTCCTCATAAACTTTTATGAACTTCCAATGAATCTCATTTAGCGTTAAACCATTCTTACAAAGAATTGAAGTGCTGGGACAATAAGTACTTTGTTGATAAGTTCATTTGAGAGTCACAGATTAGTGCATTACCTGTTTTTATAAAGTCATGAGTTTTCTAAAGATGTCAACATTTTTGCACACCACGTTTGTAGCAGAAACGAATTTAGCAGATGAACAGTTGGTACGAGTGATGCAAAAGGTGGAAGGGATTCTGAAATTACGAGGAAGAACTCGAATGCCAGTAGTATTCAAAGACGTCTGAAAACATTTTGTATCTCCATAAGCCTGTACGTAAAATAAAAGAGACAATAATAATAATAATAATAATAATAATAATACATAAAAAGACACGATAGAGTGTGTGCACAACTACACTTCAACATATGTAAGAAAACAGGGTACAATTGGACAAAAAACACTGGTACGAATATGTTCCAAAATCAGTAGAAACAGGCCAGGGAGGCAACGTAACCATAATATGGAATCAACAAGTTCAAACTGACAGAACTATTCTTAACAACAAACCAGACATTATAATTCGTGATAATGAAAAGAGAACGTTTATGTTAATAGATGTTGCAATTTCGGGGGACATAAATATGATTAAAAAAGCTGAGAAAATCTAAAATATAAAGATCTTACAATAGAAACACAACACATCTGAAATATAAAAGCAAAGGTAACTCCACTGGGACCATTTCAAAGTCATTTAGAAAATACGTGAGCAACAAACCAGGAAATCACGAAGTTAAGGAACTACAGAAAACAGCCATATTGGGCACTGCACATATACGTCGGAAAGTGCTAACGTAGAGACACAATGGAGTCAACGCAGGAACTAGCGATATATGCACCATGAATAGTTACATCAGTATAGTTGCAACACAGTGTTCCCTAGGGACATGGTTTGTCTCAGGAATATAAGTGTAGATATCCTATCCTGCATAAAGGACATACCGAATATAGTACTAGAAATAACAACTGTAACAATTCAATGATGCTGGTGACATCAATTCACGCTGATGTTAATGTACACATACAAAGTTTTTAAAGTCAATCTTTCTCCAGATGGAGACAGATGGAAAGTGCAAAAGAAAAAAAGAATATTGAAATAAAATTTATCAGTTGATTAAAAAGAACGTTACGGAGTATTACGTGGTCAGATATTTGGCATGCACTGTTTGTGGCTTTTTCTTACAGCGTTTCAATAGACACACACAGAGCAAGTAAAATCTAATAAGGCACTTGTATTCGCCCATTATGTTTACACAGGAAGTAATTTCATTCGTTAAATTTAAAACAAAGAGCTCAATTTTTTTGTAACCAACACAACACACGATACAAATACATACATGTGTGGAAAGGGAAACAAAAATTATACTATTCACCTGTCTTTCATTATTGCCTCTTTTGCTCCTTAGATAATATTTGGTACTTCATTCCAGTCTACACAACAAACTGGAGACGTGATTCTATTAAAAATGTGTAATCAGATTTTTACCTCCAACTACCCAAATCCAAAAATTCCTAGGAGTAACCGAGGGCAGCGTGTATGACTTCACATATACATGGGATGATCCAAAACTTTCCGGACTGATGAGGCCATCTGCACACCAACTGTGTTAGCGCCAAGCACCGGTAGATGTTAGGACAACCATGTTTAGGGAGTCTGCGTTGCCAAGTTTCACGTAGATGGGATGACGTGGGCAGTTATTGCACGCGTTTACTTGGAGTCGTGTACGTGACCCGTGGCGATTTTTATGATGGATCAGAGAAAGGAACAGCGAATGTGCATCTAATTTTGTGCCAATCTTGGGAAAAGTGCTACGGAAACACTCGAAATTATTCAACAAGGCTTCGGGGAACAAAGCTTGAGCCGTACACAGGTGTTTTAATGGCATGCCCGATTCAAGACCGGTCGCACATCAGTTGAAGACGACTGACACACAGGGAGACACATAAGTTGCACAACTCCTGAAACTGTTGCGCAAATTCAAGAGCTCATCCGTCAGAATCGACGTCGGACCATTCGCGACATTGCTGATAGGGTGGAAGTTAGTTATGGGACATGCCAACGGGTTCTGTCGGAAGAATTGAGCATGCACCGTGTCGCAGCCAAATTTTTGGCCAGGATCCTAACAGCTGACCAGAAGCAGCAGCGCGTCAACGTCTGCACTGAACTTCGTCAGTTCGCCTCCGATGACGAAACGTTCTTGTCTAGGGTCATCACAGGTGATGAGAGCTGGGTTTACGGTTACGACCCTAAGACAAAGCGACAATACTCCCAGTGGAAAAGCCCCACGTCACCAAGACCAAAAGAGGCCAGACAGGTGAAAAGCAATCTCAACAGCATGATCATCACTTTCTTTGACATCAAGGAGACTGTACATAAAGAATTTGTCCCAACAGGCCAAACTGTGAATTCCGGGTTCTACTGCGAAGTTTTGCGGAGACTGCGTGAAAAAGTGTGAAGACATCGTCCCCAACATTGGCGAAAACAGACCTGGCTGCTTCACCATAACAACGCACCGTCTCACACTGCCGTCCTCACCCATCAGTTTCTGTAGGAAAACAAAATTGCTGTTATCCTCCACACACCGTACTCCCCTGATTTGGCCCCCTGTGACTTATTCCTATATGCTGAAATGAAATTGAAGCTGAAAGGACGCCGGTCCGATACCACTGGGGAGATCCATGCCTAAACGCAGAAAGTGCTTGACACTCTGACAGAAAAGGACTTCCAGGAAGCGTTCCAAAAATGGAGGAGACGGTGGGACCGGTGTCTACATGCAAGAGGGAATTAATTCGAGGTTGACGGCGGCCCATACGCCTTATGGTAAGTTTTATGATTTTTACAGCGTCAGTGCGGAAAATTTTGGATCAACCCTCGTAATATAAAAAGTCACGAACATGTGTATGATATGTGGCATGTGCGTTCTACACTCCAACAGAAAACATTTCTTTTACCTAAGCGAAGGGATTGACAAACATCTTAGGAAGATATTCAGTAAGTTCAGCCAGTACTGCCGATACACAATCAGTGAACGTGTGGTCAGTACTATCTGTCTGTCTGGTGTCGCTTGCTGTCAAAATAAGCTAAACTCTGCTGTTCGTTTCTAAAAGAAAATCGAAAATTAGAAAATGCACCTCCCGGATGGCCGAAATAACCTTGGAATTTAAATGCATAAAACAATTTATTATACAGCGTCGAATAAAGAGACGAGTCAGCCTTCGTGGTCTGCAAACGATGTGAAGGGAAGCGTTGTGGCCTTAACTTACCTGCTACCAAACCTGTGACTAGAGGCATTGAGTATATACTACAAGAACCTAAGCAATGTATTCCGTGTTGTGGTGACGATTCCAGAACTCCAGTTGCCGATAAGTACCAGACGTTATCGACTCAAACAATTTGTTCAGTGCAACACACAATGAAATCAATGACAGTTGTCGTCAGTATCCTCATTATCATACCGACCGAACCAAGGTGACCGGCACGAGACACTATTGATCAGAAATGCAGTATGTTATGTAACAATATAATGCAACGAATTAATGTCTCATGTCGACATTTGTTGCGTTTTTAGTTTTACGTAAGGTTAAGGTCAGGCTGTCAAGGGCGATAGGTGAAAGTCTATGTAATTCGGACCAAGTACAACTCACCATGTATTCTGTGAGACCGCAAATTATGTTTTATGAATTTCAATCCAGCGTCCGGCAAATGTGGCGGTTATTAACAAGTAGAAATGCTTACATCGCATGGTCCCATGCCCCATATAAAGAGCAGAAGTTTTGTAAGTGATAAGGAAATAAATAAAGTAATGCAGACAGGGGTGAACCGAGTATATCAGCCATACATACGGTAGAACGCTATTTAGGTCAACTGATATCAATAGACAAAAAAATCTGAAATTGAACGGTTGAAGAGACTTTGGCCGTGGCAGTTTTAAGTAATTACAGCTGTTATACCAATTAAAAATGATGGACTGTGATAAAAGTTTGATAATGTGAAACAACAGTAATTAAACCCTCTTGTAAAATAAGATTACTGTAGCTTTTCGCCAGTAATTTCAGGAACTGGACAAGAATGCATGTCAGATATTTCGCTTTTTCTCACAGCGGGGATTTGAATCTTGAAGGTTCCTGAAAAATTAATTTAAGCCCCGTTCTAAAATTTTATTTTGTAAGACACTCTTTGTAAATTTGATGCCAGAATGGACGGAAGAATGTGCACTGCACTTTACTTTTGTTCTGCTGTCTGTAGAGGGATTCGAAACACCCATAACTGACGGGTGAACGTCTTCCACTGAAAGATGCAATAAATAACGTTCCACAACTCTGTTAAGCCAAGAATCCAGTTACTATAGAAGTCCCAGATTTATCAAAACACGTAAAAATTATACAAGCGGGATCCTATGGGTATCTTCAAATTATAATTAGTCAGTGCAAAGGTTTACATTGATTATATTTACACCCTACATGGTGTCTTCCTTACTGAATAAAATAATGTCTATAATTTGGTTTTCGACTACACAGCCCCCTTTTACATGGCATGAATATATGTGCTAAAATGATACATTTTACGATAGGCCGTGAAAAAGAAACCTACAATATTTAAACAGTGTCTTAACTGATGTAGAACATAAAATGAAAAAATATATTACTAAATTATATGAGTTGATTTAGACGTAAAGAATGTCTCAATACTGTGCGAAGTCGACAGAGTAAGATCTCGTACAGGTACACTCTGTTCAAGAAAAGTCAAGCAGCCTGATATTTCGTACGTCCCGCTCAGGCAGCGACGTGACGTACAGTTGCCATTAAAATTCGAGTTGTTTTAGTTTCCCCATATCTGTGCATTCGTGGCGTTTCTGTCTTCCATTCATAACAACAATCACGCCGCGTAAATATTAACAAAAGACGCCAATACATTCGCTTAATTTGAAGTTAAAACATGAATCAAAAAGCATAAAATTTCCGAGGCGTGTGGGTTGCTAGCAATGCTTACACAGTTGGATGTTGCAAAAGGGTGGTTCTTTCTCGTACACGGAGGTAGCCGAGCGCGTTAACGTGTGATGGCAATACTCTTCGGAAACAGTCTGCTTGCAGTCGATGAGCGAGAAGGTTGTGCAGTGAAGCAGTGCCAGTCAGCGTGCAGCGAGTGAAAGGCAGTGCGTGTTTACAGTGTAGTTTCTTTACTATTTGTTGTGTGTGCAGAGGAGTAGAATAGGAACAAGGGAACTATGAGTGAATGTCAGAACACTGTGATCTGTACCTTTGACCATAAGAGCCCCCGAATTTCAGCCTTTGACATCCATGATTGGATTTTCGAACAGTTACACGTGCCCGAAATTGCAGTGAACATGGTACAGATTGACGGACCCCGACGCCAAGTGTACCTCAAGTTCGCTAACCTCCAGTGTTTACATGAAATGCTCCATTCAACTGCCGGGCAATCTGAATACAAACATGAAAATGGGGAAATATCACATGTGAAGATCGAAATGGCTGGAATGGGCACGAAAGGGGTAAGGTTAGCAAACCTTCCCCCGGAAACACCAGATGAAGCAGTACAATTCGCCTTCTCCACTTATGGAGAAATCAAAGAAATTCAGGAAGAGAATTTGTCCAGGGCTTACCGATATCAAGTCGAAAACGGCATCAGACTTGTACCGACTGCGTTAACAAAACACATTCCGTCCCACATGACAATAGCAGGAAATACAGTATTAGTATCCTATGAAGGACAGCCCTCGACTTGCTATGGATGTGGAGAGGCGGGGCATTTATATCTAGTGTGCCCCAGGCGACGTAAAGTGGTACCAGCTGAATAAACGGAGCCCACGACATCGTGGGCAGACATTGCGACACGCGGGTATAGGAGTCCAACAAATGATGGCGAGGAGAGGAAAGATGCGGCAGGAGAAACATAGTACACAGGTGGGCCAATGAGACGGGCGTCACGCGGAGGATAGAAACGCCATACAAGCGGAAAACATACAAGAACCGGATGTCCTATGGGAACCGAGTGAAGAACAGGAACGGAAGGAGTCGATTCGAAGTGACGTCACAAGTACAAAGAAGGCCCCGAACCGCGAAGAGAAGTGGGGCGAAGAGGACCCATGGAGTGTGTTGAAGTGATGGCAGAACATACAAACCCCGCAGGGGACATGCTTCCACCCCCACAGGAGAAACACGATGCGAAGACGAAGGAGTAGGACGAAACGCAGAAAGGGAGACGATGGCAAGCTTTGGGAAGTGGGGAAGTGGATAGAGATGGCACTCAACAGAACGAGGATAGGACCGCGCCCCCGGCAAGCAGTCCTAAAGCGAAAAAAGAAAATGAGAACTGAGAGCAACGGAGAACGGACGCCCGTGCGCGAACGTAACATAATAAGGAACGTCCTCAACAAAAAATAAAACAAATAGCCCCACCCGGAGAGATGGTAACGATCAAAGTTGCGACTCTAAACATAAATGGACTGGTTTCAAGGACAAAATTGGCGATGAACGACGAATTCCTATGACGCCAAGAGATCGACATCCTTCTCCTACAAGAAGTTCCACACCCCACCGACACAACCCGAGGCTACATATCTTATTTCATTGTGGGAACGGCCAGGCGGGGTACTGCCTTGATAACGAGGGATGAGTTCACGATCACAAATGTTAAACAGTTACGATCGGGCCGTAGCATAGCGGCAGAATATAAAGGCATACGGATGATCAACATTTATGCCCCATCTGGAACAGCCAACAGACAGGAAAGGGAACACTTCTACACAAGCGATCTCACCTATTTACTACAGGGATCCCCATCCAATATGTTTGTGGGTGGCGACTTTAACTGCATCCTCAACAAGTCGGACACCACCGGCCACTTTAACTACAGCAAAGCGCTCGACGGTCTAGTTCGTGAGTTATGCCTACAGGATATGTCACAAGCGGACCCTTCAAGGAAGAATTTTCACACATTATTCTCCAACCGGTGCCACAGGGATAGATCGAAAATACACAACGAAATAGCTGAGTGCCAACAAAGTAGATGTACAGTCGGTGGCGGCAGCATTCATTGACCACCTCGCAGTGATACTGCGGCTATCCGTAGATATTCCTATGGTGCGACGAGGCAGGGGTCTATGGTAATTAAATGCCTCCCTTCTTGAGACGGAGACATTCAGAGAGAAGATACACCAGCAATGGGTGACTCGAACGCTACAAAGGAGGAACTACCCCGACTGGACCACGTGGTGGGGAAGGTACACCAAAAAGAAGATTCGCCTCCTCTGCAGGCAGGAAGGAGCCGAACGCCGACGGGACTTCATGCAGATGGAAAACTTTTACTACGAGTGCATTTATGACGTCCTGCGGAATAATCACCCCCATAACTTAATTAGAGATGAAAATACTAAACAAGCTAAAAGCTAAGATCACTACCTACAGAGAACCAGGCTGCAGCGTGTAATGTTGGACAATGTCGATCCCAACCGGTTAGAGGAGGAGAAACCAGCACTATTTCATATTCTAAAGACGCGGAAACGACAGGAAGTTAGGATGATCAGGAGTTTACAGGACGAGCATGGGAACAACCAAACAAAAACGAATGGAATCATGCGGGCCTTTACGACCTTTCTGAGAAGGAAATACGAACCAATAGCTGTACAGGATGAGTGTATCGAGCGTATGGCCGAAATAGAATGGAGGGATTTACCTACGGCTTGGAGAGAACAGTTAGAACAACCCATTACTCCGGAAGACGAACATATCGTCGTCAGGAAAGGGGGAAAGAAGAAAGCGCCTGGGAGTGACAGATTTGGGTGGGAATTTTATAAAGTGAACTGGGCAACGATCAGAGACGATATGGGTGAGTTGATGAACCAAATGTTTATCGAGAGAAAAGTGTCACCGCAACAGAAGCATGGGGTGATTGTGTGCCTGCCCAAGATCTGCGAACCAACAACACTGGCGGACTTTCGACCTATCACCGTCCTGAATACTGATTACAAAATGATGGCCCGCATCATTGTAAACCGAGTGCGCACCATAATGGCAGAGCTACTTCAGCAGAGCCAATTATGCGGAGTGCCAGGTTGGACCATCTTCAAGGCGGTGGTGACCGTGCGAGAGGCGATCACATAGGCCGAAATAACGCGAGTCCCGCTGGGTATCCTTTCCCTAGACTTTCAGGAGGCCTTCGATATAATATCTCATCAATACCTATTTCCCATTCTGAAGAGCAATGGATTTTGTGATTTGTTTATATACCGAATCCGAGGCAGGTATGAGGGTGCCGCGTCCTCCTTTCAAATTAACGACCACATTGCAGGACCAATCCCAATTCAATGTCCTGTTAGACAAGGACGCCCTATGAACATGATACTCTTTGCCCTGTGTGTAGATACGATGCTCCGAATTTTGGAGCAGAAACTACCCGGCATTTACATTGGAAAGCTGGCCAACAAGAACGTGGTGGTAGCCTACGCTGACGACGTTGCAATTTTCGTCACCGCACCGACGGACGTACCTGACATACAAGACGCGATACAGTGTTACGAGAAAGCAAACGGAGCACGCCTGAACACAAGGAAATCCAAGGCGCTGGCAGTGGACAGATGGAGTAAGACCACGGTCCAACTGGGCATTCCATACGCCAACGAAGTAGAGATTCTGGGCATCACCTTCTCAAGTACCATTGAGCAATCAACGAAAAAGGGTTGGGCGATTGTCACAGAGTCTGAGCACAGGGGAGCGACACTTACGCGAGGGACTTATGCCTTTATCAGCGGATTCGGTATGTGCACGCATACCTCCTAGCCAAAATCTGGTACACGGCCCAGATGTTCCCGGCGCCCATGACGTGCACACGATAGTTGAATACAGCCGTTGCATGGTACATATGGAAGGGAGCAATTTTCCGAGCATCAATTATCAACACTACACAGACCCAAGAAACAAGGAGGTTGGGGTTTGATTGACATTGGGTTGAAATACCGTGCTCTCCTGATTGTCCGAATGTGGCTACAAAGTTTGAGAAACGGGTCGGCAACAGCGACATGGCTCCAAGAGTGGAAACTGGCGGGGCTCAGGGCGAACCCACCGCACGTAGGAAGGATACCGACTAAGCTGGAGTACTTATAACAATACACACTTGACAAGGCCTAGATAGTACCCCCTGCGAACGAAGAACCGCTCCGGACTTTCAAACGGCACGTGTACAACACCCTATATATAATGGCGTCAGAGGCGAACGAGTCCCGAGGAATGAGAATAACACAACGACATCCAGACACAAACTGGAAGCAAGTGTGGAAGAATTTACACAAAGCCTGGATAGCAGAGGAAACCAGGTCTATATGGTTCACCGTGGTACATGATATACAAGTCCCGACCATCGAGCGCCTGTACGCCATCAGGCTAGTCGAGTCGGACCGATGCAGACAATGTGATACACGAGACACCCTAATACACCGACTGACGGCATGTAATGAAGGAATGGCCACCTGGTGGTAAACAAAAGAACGATTTGCACAGCTGCTAAGAATGGACCCGCGCCACATTCCTGACGACTGGTGTCTTCGACCTCAATTCCTCCTGTGGCCACCACAGATACACAAGGCGATACTATGGATATTAGCACACTTTGTCAGCTACCGAATGCAGTGGCGACACCTGTCACTAATAGAGTATATAGACTTCATGTGCCGTGCAAGATGGAAATTGTACCAGGAGACCAGCAGAATGCAGTTAGTGGGGAAATACTTATCGATACTCTAGACAGTAACACGTCGCTCGGCGAGAACTGCACACATTGTAGGAGGGACTGGATGGGATACGTGAGGTCGCACTACAAAATAGACTGCTGTAGCTGAGATGTTTAGTACCTATGTAATATTCTTATGAGTACAATAAAAGATGCGAAAAAAGTGTCAGCATGTATTTTTTTCTTTTTGAATATGTTTTATAATAACAAAAACTCAATTAAGTTATTCAGTAACACTTCTATTAATTAATTAATAATTTAATTAATTAATTAATTATCTAATTAATGTTTCAAAAGTTATCTTTGTTCCATTGGCAGGGTTAGAAATGCGAGTGACGCAGAAATTTCTCTTATTTTTTCGTACATTTTTCTTTGTTTACCTACATTCTGATTTAGAGTGTACGTGTTCGAATGGGACTAAAACCAATCATGGTGAATCTCGATGTTGCTTGCGAGCCGTAGCGGGTCACGAGAATTGACATTGGGCTGCACGATTTAAAACATTTACGGAAAGGAATTGTTGAGCGTATGATGGGTGTGCTGGGGAGGTCCCCACTGACGGTGGTTTCAATCTTGCCTTTTTTCAGGGGTGGGTTATGGGGAGTGAAGAACTGTTGGAACAGGTGCAGCTCAATTTTAGCTTTCGAATCAAGTTCATAATTCTTCATCCGTGTGGTCTTCTAGTAGAAAATAACACATTTTCAAAAATGTCGGTTTTTAAAAGGCTTACTGGCTACACTGATTATGGTGGTTATGACGTGAAGAGGGATTCGGCCTACATTCATATAAGGGTTAATGACCATATTGTCGCCAGAAGGTCAGTTTTCGTCCCCGGATAATACCCTACCATCCGTTTTCATCCTCGAACATCAGCAGGTATTATATCCCTTTTGGTCCACGGCTCAATAATTGTTAATTATTATAATGCAATTGCGGAAGTCATATGATTCGGGTGACAGAAAATTGAAAGAAACTTTACTTAATTTAATGAGAAATCCTTTAGTAAAAGTTCTAAAATCATATAACACTTTTTCTCAAACGATGTAGGATTTTTAAAATAATATTCTTAAATAAATATTCTTACAACAAACCATTAAATAGGCGTAAGGCACAGTAGATCCATCATTTTGATCATGCAGCAACATAAGCACTTCTTTACCTTTGATTTCATTATTATTTTTAAATGCGCATTTCGGTTTTCATAACCACCATAACTGATTACTACACTGATTATGGTGGTTATGAAAACCGAAATGTCCATTTTTAATAATAATGCAATCAAACGTAATGAAGAGCTTATGTTGGTTATTTTGAACTTTACTTTGCTGCATAATCTAAATCACGGATGGACAGTGCCTTCATCATTTAGTAGTCTGTCTTACGACAGGTTCAAAGCCTCTTCCAAAGCCAGCTCTCCACATAGTGCGATCCAGAGCTTCCTCTTTCAAATGAGAGTATCCTCTCGTTTCCGTAAGGTCATCCAATAGCTTCCTACGTCTTCTTCCTTGTCTTCCTGTCACTTCTATCCCCCCTTGTATCTTTCCTTCAGTAACCCGTTGCAGAAGGCAGTTTCGACGCAAAATGTGACCAATCCAGTT
>Ga0268261_10001872_pt1 | contig 14813 bp, 14 predicted proteins | sample TergutNc150P1_FD_190353 | JGI IMG/M metagenome (GOLD analysis project Ga0268261, IMG submission 190353) | Nasutitermes corniger P1 segment gut microbial community from laboratory colony in Florida, USA - Nc150 P1 (SPAdes) (version 2) | ecosystem: Host-associated > Arthropoda: Insects >... | reverse complement strand
AGTCCTACCGACTGTGCTGCGTCGTTGTGTGTGATCTAGAAACATCAAGAATGAGTGCTCCATATATATATATGACATTAGTCGCCTAAGGGTTAACGTATCTTAAACCTGACTTATGACAAAGTGACAGTGGTACTTCACAAGCAATGTGACAAAACACAAACTGCTCCAGGCTTTTCCCATAAGGACTGGTCAAAATTCATTCTCCACAGTCCAACTATTTCTTGAATACAGACTAAGAAAGACTGAAATTCTGAATATTTGTTAAATGTGAATAACACTGTACAAAAAGACATAAATGTAACTTGGGTTCCATGGTTATGACTTGGTATGCCATTGCCTCTTGATTCTCTTTCTCTGCTCCACCAGTGACCTGTGACATCTTAATTTTTAAAACTGGTCATTTCATTTCTACAATGAAAAGATGTTAGACATGATGCACTACACAAAACTCCCCTTACAGAACTTCACAGGAAATTACCATGTTCAGAGAAGCCTTCCAGGAAAATCTGTCATTAATCAAACACATCCAAGGCAAACCTCCCATCTCATTTTAGTAATATGTACTTTTGTATTATCTTCAAATCAGTGTGGAGCAGCAATGTCAGTACAATGACTGGGATATATGCTGGAAGATTTTGACAGGAGCAAGAGAAATATCTCTTCTCCAAAACATTCAGATTAGTTCCAGTGCCCACCCAGCCTCCAACTCAATGAAAACCAGAGGTTTTTCTCTGGCAGTAAAGTGGCCAGGGCAGACAGTATGACCACTCACATCCATCTAGAGACGAGTTTAAAAATCACTGGAGCTATACCTCCACTCAACCTGTCTGCCTCCATGGCACATAGTGGGACAACTTTATTTTACCTTAACCTCCTACCTAAGTACATATCTCTTAAGAGGTCAAATCCTTTCTGGTCTTACAAAGGAACCATTTTTTACATCACTTACCTCTTACATGCACACTACATGACCAATTTATTTCACCTTCATTGATCCAATTACATTAACATTATGAACAGTTCCAATAACAAACCTCATTACATAATTTTCTGTGTCCTTCTGTTATTAACTCCCTCTATAGTTCAGATATTCTCCTGATAACTTTTCTTCTCAAAGTTTCTCAAAACATGTTATTCCTTCAATGTAAGAAGTCACATTTCACACCCATCAAAATGAAAGGAATGTTTGATTCATTGATGGATGAAACATTCCATTGTAAGTGGTACTTCACATGCAGTGAGTCACAAAATAAAGATTTCTTTTCTTAAAAACTGCCCAAAATCCATTCTCTAGATTCAAATTTCTGTTTCACAAGGACAGACTGATATACAGGCAGGCAATTCTGGATATAGTCTGTATTCATCTGCTCGGGAATGATACAAGCAGTGGCCTCTACTAAACATGGTAAAGACAAATTTAATATTGTACATTTTCTGTGCAACTATATGACATTACAATACTTAATACCAACTTGTTGCACGATGTACATTTATTCCTCTGACATCTTTTGGTCTCAGTTTTTGGCCATCTTTGTAGAGCTCATTGTTCTTGTTATGTGTGCAGTTTATATATCAACGTATTTGGTAACAGTTTACATATATGATTAAAATTATAACTAAAATTAAAATACTTAGATCCTTAAAATCATATTAAAATTCTTAAAACCAGTTTTACCTGATTTTAAGGATCTTAATATTTCAATTTTATTTTTCAATATTATATATTGTAAAGACAGATCAGGTTCCATACAATACAGGAATTTCTTGGTTAGCTGAAAACCTATTAGCTTCACAGCAATAACTCTCTCCACTGAGATAGAAACATGGATATACAGAAACAGACAGTGATGAAAAACCACATGCAGCATACCTATCACATATGGCTAACAAGAGACACACACATTCAGCTCATCCCTTCATACTGTGACCTTACATGTTATTGTATTTAATGTCATGGGTGAGCACCAAGCTTTCAAAGGAGTGCACTACCTCCGTCTTCACCGTAAAGTCACACCTAAACACCACACAACACACTGCCAGAACGCAGATGCTTGCACCGCTGTTAACACTATAACGTTACACACATTACATACCTTATCAGCAGCCTTAACTGTTGGTAATGCTAATGCCATATGATCCTCCTTCTGCGTTTGTAAGACTTCCTCCACTCTCATATTACTGACCTCATTTCCATCAGCAGAATGAGTTAGACGTATCTCACTGCACACAGATGGTACTGTTTCCCCTAAATCCACGCTGTTCTGTAAACCACCACACACTTCTCAGTCAGACCTGTGCTCTCACTATATACAAAAAAAAACACACACACACAAACATTACAACCATTTGTAATGCATGAACCACCCTTGCAGTGGAGAATCACAGATTGGGAGACTGGTTATTTCCTGAAACTGTAGCATTCACAGTGGAATGATGTCATGTGTTCAGTCACTCCATCTACAGCTGCTGGTCACAGAACATATATTTGTAACTTAATGTGACAGGAAGACTACTGACAAAGCCCTTGGTACAGACTTGTGCAGACATAATATGACAACTCAGACTGCAGCAGTGCCTACCTCTCTCATCACGAGAGATACCACAGTAATCAGCTGCCTCAACTTTGTTGCGACTACTGAACAGCCACACTCAGACTGCAGTAAACATTCATGCTGCCAAGTAACATACAGCCTACTCAATACTATGACCTAAACATCGCATAACTCTAGTTAATGTACTGTTTGTAACTTTGGCTACCTGTTCTGACACACTACAGTATCACCATTACAACTGTCTGCTATCCAACAAAGATACAGGCTGTTAAGGTGATGTTTTCCCCCATTTATAATTTTGTTTTGGTAAATAAGCACATCTGCTCACATTAGCATTAAAATATTAATATTTTAGCATCCATTTCCATTTACAATTACATTCCTTTTGTTTATGCTGTTTATTGCAGATTCATCATGGAAATATATTCAAAATTGTCACAACATTTATTGCCCAGTATTACTTTTATTATATTATTTTGAAAACTGAGATAAACAGATACTATTTTGACACTCTCTACTGTTTTGCAAATTTCACCTGTTGCCCCTTCATCTCCACCTGTTCTTACACAAAATCAATCCTGATTGCCCCAAGCATGATGGCAGTTGGTGGTGAGGGGTGCAGAAGAGGAAATAAGTAATAATTTGGACACACAGGGATCAGATACAACGAATCACACAGGTACATCCTGCTGATTCACATACAGAAACTAAAGAGATGTGACATGCACATACAAAAAGAGTGCATAACTAAATACAATGTACAGTACAACACACACCTGTAAATAAATCACTACCACAAAATACACCAACACAAACACCCACCTCTTGTTCAGTCTTTATTGTGTGTACTAATTGAATGTAATCCTCTTCACCTACACTCTCAACTCCTTCTACTGTGTCTGTATCAATTTTCTGCTGTAAAGTTATCAAAAAAAGATAAATCTAATATGTGTATAGCACTGCTTGCCACAGACAAAAGCATCGAACAAAGCATAATCCACAACAAGCAGCACAGAAGCAACCAAAAGATGCACAAAAAAACATCAAATCTTAAATTACCATACTTGGAAATTCACAGTCTGAAAAAAAATAAATTAAATATGAACTTCAGGAAAAGTGCCAGATGATGGCCATACAGGCCAGAGGATTTAATACATTTTTGACAAATACATCATTTTTGTGAAAAGCTAACTTGTAGTTGGTCTTTCTTCTCCTATATCTGCAAATGAAATGTGGTCTACAGCGCAGGGGAGAATTCTGAACGGCCTCTGCAGAAAACACAAACACACATCCATTTTAGGGGAAGCCAGATGTTGTGGCCAGTATGAGCCTAAGCAAGTCACACCCTCAAAATCTGAGAAAACACAGCAAGGAAGTTGCCATACCATGAGTCCAAACAACAGTGGTTGGGGCACTAGAGCAGATGAAAAGGCCAGACACAAAGACAGTAGATGAGCATTACACAGAAGGAAAACCAATACACACAGAGGTTTCCAAGCTTCGATGTTCGATACTGATAATGAGACAACAACATTCAGTGTTTTGACACAACACAGAACTGTAGGATGACACACTGTTCCATGACTCCACACTGCCCTCATTTTCTGTGGGACAGAATTAGGTCCGAGCAGATAATGGAGTCATTCCTACAAAACAATGATATAAGGTAAAGATGTACCTTTATGCACCATGCAGACATTCAGGGCATTCATGATTACAACTGCACTCATCTGTAACCTCAGCAAAAAACAGAGATAAGTGATCAGCTGCTCCAACGCTGGGGAAGGATTCACAACATCCACTGAACAGGAGGCTAGACGTGTCAAGGGCTGGTCGGATGTGCTGGATAGAAAGAAAGTCTGTTGCTCCGGCTAAGAAACAAACCACATATGGTCGAGCCTCAAGATTATCACTATACTGAATGAGATACCGCTGAAACTAATATTCCATACTGCAGAAGTTAACAATCATTCCATTTGCAGATGTGTTGGGGCTGTATAAACTTCAAGACAAAACTGTATTGTGTTATGTACATACATTACAAAGTCAGGTCCATTCTGCAGATGTGTTGGGGATGTGTAAGCTTCCGGGCATAATTTTATGTTACATACAAACATTAAAAAGCCAGATTCCATTTACATATGTGCTGGGTTTGGGTAATCTTCAGTACAAAATCGTATTGTGTTACACACTTTACATCACACTATCAGTTTCCTCATGGCAATAACTTTCCCATTACTGGCAAGCCCTATAGAGCATGTCAGTGCAAAGTTACTGCAGCTTCATCATGATTATGCAGAAAAGACAGTTCATTGAATTACTCATGAATTATTTTCTGGGGCAACATGATTATAAATTAAAAATCAAAAAGACTAGTGTCTTCAGTAAGTGAAGACCAAAACTGAAAAGCTGAGGAGGTGATAATGTCCTGCCTAGTCAATGCTGCCACACACCAGAGGGTGCAGTGATATGTGAGCATCGGAAAATGTAGGATTCATGAACAGACAGAGAAAACTGACAAGACCTGAAGAAAAAAATATGCTTCAGTGCCTGTTCATCCACCATGAATCCCACACAAAGTGATGCAAGATTCAACTGCAGCTGTACAGTCAGAGGACAGCATCTAACTACTCAACATCAGGATTCAACAATATTCATTTGAAATGTGCACAGCAAAACTGTATGGACACTCCACTGATACTGCATTGTTCATTGATACTAGAACCAATACAAAATACTGGAAAGTAAAGAAATTAACTTACAATGGGTAGCAAGACCTCCAGCATCATTTGTTAATACCTGACAGATTTTTAAAAAGAATATGAGATCTAATCTGCACTACAACTGCAAGAATATGTCAGCAGGACTGCCATTATTGATCTCTGCTTTGGCTCTGAGTAGCAACTACAATAATTATCCTCTCAGCTCATTTGAAAGTAACATTCGTGGCTAATACAGATGACATTACTGCAGATCATGTGTTGACACTGACATAACAGGTCAATTACTGATCATATATTCTGCCTTCATCAAATATTTGAGAAAAATTGAAAATGGGGTTTCAAATAAAAGCCTATGATTCAGTACAATGGTGATTTAGTATAATATTCTCACTGAGTTTGGTATCCATAGAAAATTACTTCAGTTAATAAAGTATGTTTAAATAACACCTATGGTAAAATATGGACATATAAACTTTTGTCTGATATGTTTCCTATTAAGAATGGTCTAAAAGAAGGAGATGCTTTATTATCATTGCTTTTCAACTTTGCTTTAGAATATGCAAATCAGAAGTTGTTAAAACTCAATGGTACACATAACTTTAGGGTTTGCAAGTCTGTGCATTATCATACATTCAAATGAATCAACCAACCAGATGCAGCAATTTCTCAGGTTTATTACTTGTCGTTTAAATACAGCTCAACATGTTTCAGGCATCCTCATGCCCATCGTCAGGAGCTCAACAACTGCAGTAGCAGCCTCCGGTTTACTGTTGGAACGTGGTGGTAGCAGTGCTGTTGGTCATGGTCGGGCCTGCTGGCCCAACCACAACCAACAGCACTGCAACCACCATGTTCCAATGGTAAACCGGAGGCTGCTACTGCAGTTGTTGAGTTCCTGACGATGGGCATGAGGATGCCCGAAACATGTTGAGCTGTATTTAAACGACAAGTAATAAACCTGAGAAATTTCTTCATCTGGTTGGTTGATTCATTTGAAGGTACACATAACATCATTATTTATGCCAAATATGTTAATTTATGGGGTCAAAGCATAAACACCATAAGTTTCACTAGTCCATTGTAGGGAGAATGGTCTCGAAGTAAATGTTGAGAAAGCTGAAAAAAGGTTTCTGTTTCATGAACAGCATGCAGCACAAAAACACAATACATAAACACATGTAATAAATCCTTTGAAAGCATGGCAAAGTTAAAGTATCTGTGAATAACCCGAACATATCAAAACTGTATTCAGAAAGGAATCAACAGCAGCAGAATGCAACTGGGGAATTCCTGCTACCATTTGGTCCAGAATCATCTGCCATCCAGTTTGCTACCCAAAAATGTAAAGATTAAAATACACAGAACTATAATCTTGCATGTTGTTTTATATGGGTGTGTAACCTGGTCTCTCACAAGGAGGGAGGAACATAGGCTGAGGGTGTTTGAGATTGGGGTGTTGAGGATGATATCCAGGCATAAGAGGGAAAGGCAACACAGGAATGAAGAAGATTATATTATGAGCAGGTTCATAATATCTGCTCTTCACAAAATATTGTTTGAGGAATCAAACAAACGATGAGATATGCGAGATATGTAGCATGCATGAGGAAATGAAAAAATGCATAGTTTTGCTTGGGAAACCCGAACGGAAAGACCGTTTGGAAGATCCAGGCATAGAAGAGTGGATAACATAAAAACTGATCTTCAAGAAACAGAATGGCAGGCATGGACTGGACTGATCTGGCTCAGGGACATGTGACTGGCTCTTGCAAACATGGCAAACCTTTGGGTTTGATAAAATGTGGAGAGTTTGTCGGTTAGCCAAGGAACTATTAGCTTATTAAGAAGAACTCTACTCCAAGGAGTTAAGCAGTCAGTCAGTTGTCTACCTATCATTACATATTTAGTTTCTTTTCCTTGTATTTACTGAAGAAGTCTTGTTCTTGTATACACACAAGCACAGAACACTCACCATGCTTTCCTCCATAATGCAAAATATTTCTTCAAGTCTCTGTACTACAATTCTGGAACTCTGACTGCCAGGAGCTGCAGAATCTTCAGTAAGTGTAACAAAGTGGCTGACAAGAACCTGACACAGCTCAAGACTTTTGATAATTGTATCTGAAAGAAAACATACTGATCACATACATGTGATTAAACATGCCACATTATACACATTAACACACACATGCACACACATTTCTCTCAAGCACTAACTCTCAACATTGTTACAGTAAAATATGAATAACAATGCAAACCCAAACCTGTTTACTATAAAAAACTGGCAAAATTTATTTAAATTAAATTTCACTGATAACAGATCTTGTTTATCTGTGCACAGAACTGACACAGTAAGAACATAAGAGTGTGCCACTTTACCATCTGCATACTTCCAATGATGCTCAAGATCTACACAGGAAAACAAGTGGAACTAATTGTAGCACAGGGGGCATCCACAGAAACAACACACTTCATTATCAAATAGGAAAATTACCTTCTTTCACACTGACATTTACAGGGGACCTGACAGATCAGTGTGCCACAAGGCGTACCAGAAACACAACCAGGCAAACCTCTACTTTAACTTCGGCCCACACACACACACACACACACAGTTCCAAAAACCTGGCTACCACACAGTATGACTCTTCAGTATAGGTAGAGGTACCCCAACTTATGGGCAGTCGTAATACATGCATAATACGCACACACTATGTGGCACCGTGCTGAGATGTTTCCCAGAATTCGGAATTATGCTTATAGTGATGGAAAGACTAAAATAGGTGGAAATTTTCGGCTTTCACATGCCGCGCCAAGGCATTCGTACGGCGCGAGTTATAACACAGCCACAGAAAATACATTCGCAATTAGTGGGGCTCCTGAAAGCCGTAATGTACCAAGTGACAGGTTTAACGTGCAGTTTCCTTTACTGCATAGGTCTCCAACACATCTTTTGTCATGGCTCTCCAACTTCTACGGCTATACTACATCTGTGCTCTACGGTGTGTTTTCCGCGACCACCAAACACCACGGATGTAACTGGGGCGCGGATGACATGCTGCGTCGGCCGCCATATTTGCACTCCTTGAAATAGTACTTCTAACTCATGCAACGTTGTCTTCTGAGCTTATCGAGGTGTGTGACACGTGTCCAGTGTTTGTACGCGGCAGCTTGCTCATTTGGGGGCACGATGTTTGAAACACAATGTAGTAGAGGGGCCCTTATAGTTTTTGAAGGTTGTGACAGGGCGGGGAAATCGACCCAGTGCAGGAAGCTTGTTCAAATTCTGAACGAGAGAAACATAAAAGCCGAATACATGGGGTTTCCTGGTAAGTGTTCAAGAATTTGCTGAACCAGAAACAGGAATAAAGTTTACAATTTTCATATTGAGTATGAATCAGAATATGCCGTAAGTTGTAAGTTCAGAGGTACATTTCTTTTATTAGTAGAATATCTGCCCCATTTCAACATTTTAATTGGCTTAGTGTGATAACACAGAACAGCTCTCTTGAATATGATTGCATGTACCTGGTACTGAACAATATGTTTTATACGATTACTATACATAATGTAAATAGTCTTAACCTTACCTTTCCCCACGACTTTTTACTGAATTTGGGGTTTATTTAAAGTTTTTTTTCAAAACACGTAAGGAATTGTAATTTAATGGTACTGAACAGGTACATAGTCTTGGCAAAGGAAGTGACCATGTATTTTGTGAAGTCTGAGGAGCAGGGCATAGCACCATTGATCATGATAGTATTACCTGGAAAGGAAAATTAAAGTGACAATAAATCAGGTGCAAGTGTTTTCCTTTTCACAGGAATTTGGGTGTATATCGCTGTGTATTCATTGCAGTCTGAGATGGGAAGACTGGAAACTTAGTGGTGAATGGTACCAAGCTTTTGCTGGAGTAAATATGCTCTTAATAAACAGCAGTGGAATACTTTTTAGCCATACAATTTTAATGTCAAATTTATGTAATTAATATCTCATATTAATAGTTGTACATGCACTTGCTGTTAAATCTTTCTATAATATATGCCATGTGGATCAGATTTTAAGACACATGTTAAATCCAGATTTCATTACAATGTCGACTGTATCCATGCCCTTACTGAAACATGTAATACTCAACTAAAATTGTGGGACTGCAGTTCTGGGCAGAACTACAAAACCCAATAGTTAAATTATTGGAAAATAGATTTTTTCTGAGATTTGAGAGCTGTGGTGAGTATTAACATTTCAGCCAAATGAGGTGTGAGACATGGCACATGTGGGCATCATCATTGCAGATTATGTTTGAAAAGACAGCTATGCTATAGGACACATATTTTCTCATGATGGTAACCAGATTAGTAATGTGTCATAATACTCTTCTTGAAAATAAAGTATTCTTAATATAATTGTGGGGGCATGTGAAGGTGCAGTTGGTTGAAGAACTGTGCTACAAACCAGGAGTTTTGCAGGTTTGATTTCCAATGGTGTTATTGTAATTTTTCATTGACATAATCCTAACTGCATTATGGCCCTGAGGTCGACTCAGAATTGAGCACCAGGGATGTTTCCTGGGGGGGTAAAGGCAGCCATTGCATAGGGCTGACAACCTTACCACTTTCATGTGCTGATTGTCTTGAATTCTGTGAACATCAACCTCCCGGAACCCTCGATTCCTGTAGTGGGATTGTTTTACCTTTACTAGTATAATTGTAACCAGTCACCTAAAGAAGGGGGTAGAGCTGTATTCCAAAATATTGTGTATATGAAATATACATCAAGTAATGAGCAATACCCAACAAGTGTTTCGTTTTATTTCTTTACCAACTTGATACACTTAGTTTTCTTTACAATCCTTGGTTATTAGTCTCTACATGTTTCGGACCAATCGGTCCATCATCAGGAGGATCAGATGCTTGATTACACAAGCAGCTTCTGGCGTTGTTCCCTCGGTCGTTGATCTGTTGTGGGTGGCCATTGGTGTTAGACTGAGTCTAACTCAGTCTAACACCAATGGCCACCCACGACAGATCAACGACCGAGGGAACAACGCCAGAAGCTGCTTGTGTAATCAAGCATCTGATCCTCCTGATGATGGACCGATTGGTCCGAAACATGTAGAGACAAATAACCAAGGATTGTAAAGAAAACTAAGTGTATCAAGTTGGTAAAGAAATAAAACGAATTAGAAAATGATGCACGGTCAACCAAGTATAAAGACCCAACAAGTGTGTTTATCACAAACCTTAGGGGAACTAACTATTGCAGTTTTATTCAAAGCAATGGTTCCTTCATTGTGCAGGGTCAGGGGCAGGTATGAACATGAGAATAATGTGAAGAGTGTTTAGAGGAAAGTGGTTGGTCAATTGAGTTTATTTACATACATATATGCTAGTTTTAGCGGGCCACTAAACTTGCCTGAGAGTATGCAATCTCAATACTTTTTGTGGATACCAGATATACCTTGGAACATGAGTCTGTAGGCTGATGATGTAACATCTTGTGAAGAAGTTTGTAATATATTAGAGCATGATCTGAAAACGTAGTAACAGCAAGGGAGTGTGTCAGGTTGAGAATCAACAAAAGAAAATACATGAGGAGGAACACATCAGATGGAAACTATCAGTCTTGGGAACTACCAGTTGAAGTAGTGTCAGCATTTCCATATCTGGGCTGCTGTCTGATGCATAACAGTGATGAGAGAGAAGAAGTAAAATGCTGTACTAGTGCAGCATAAAGAGCATATTTCTCTTTAGTGCCTCTACTTACAATAAAAGATACCAGCCATGAGGGCGGGTTATTATTTACAAAACACTCATCCACCCTGTTTTTCTATAAGTGCGTTAAACGTGGATGCTTTCCCAGAGTGCCACATAAATGATTGGTTGGTTTGAGGGAAAAATGCTTTGGAAAATATTTGGACCATTACAAGTTAATGGCATTTAGAAATATGGTGCAGTGAAGAACTGTACAGATATGAATAAGTGCAGATTCTTTAAAGACACTAACTTGGTAATGTACACACATATTAAAAGGTTGCAGTGGGCTGAGCATGTAGTATGTTTGTTTAACAGTGGAATCCAAAAATGAACTCTAGTAGGAATTCTCAGAGGATGAAGGCCCACCAGAAAGCCAAGGAATAGATGGGAAAATGGAGTAAAGTGGAATGCCACCAAATTGCTCAGTACCAAAAACAGGCATGCAGCAGCAAGGCATAGGAATAATAGGAGCAACAAAACAGGTGACCAAGTCCAGGAAATGGGCCACAGAGCTATAGGAGAGATATCAGTTTCAAAGGCTCATAGATTTAAAGTGGACAAATACAAATTAGTCTAGGAATTTTATATATATTGAAATACATTTTCTCATATTCCATCATGAATGTTGATGAAGCTGTACAATTTTCTTTTGTGCAATGATTTCTGAAAACACACAAAGCAAGTAGCAGCAGCAGTAGTAGTAGTAGTAGTAGTAGTAGTAGTAGTCATATCATTTATTATCCTTCCGTAGATCCGTACAGGATTACAAAATCCATCGTCACATTTTTAGCACTCAAGAGGTGAGACCAACACAAAGTGTACAACAGTCACATGGTTCAGTACAGTTTTTTGAAGTTGCAGTGCAATACAAATTATTTAGTGTAATAAAATAGAATAAAATCTTGGTGATAAATTATTATAAAAAGATAAAGTAGTGGCATTATGTACGAGGTGTTTGAAGGTACTTACTACAAGGAAGTTTGCTCGCTGCGTTACAAATAGTAGTAGCAGTAGTAGTAACAGCCCTATTCTTTTGCAACTAATTTTGAAGTGTCTCTTTACAGATCGTTCTACTCCAGTTGGGCAGTTGATAAATGATTATTTGACAAAAAATATTGATTTGACAGATAATGCTATTCACCTTCTCTTCTCAGCAAATAGGTGGGAATTAGAGTAAGTTGAGCAATTTTGCATCATATTTTTTCTGCCATTTGCTTGCTTGTCACTGAATTTCATAATGTAGAAGACAGCATCTTGTTTTTGAGGGCTTCAGAATTTCAGTGTCATTGAGGTGGCTGACCTTCCGCCATGATCATTTCTTCAAACATGATTTTCAATTGAAAAGCAGTAATAGAGTATAAGACTGTTAGTCACAATGCAAAATGTTTATTATATGCACAAAACTTTGCACTTCAATCAGAATTCTTATCCACCGTGTAAGTTTCTCAGCCAGTCAGGCTATTTACTTACTTACTTCATGGAGCAGAGTCCTTTTTGAGAAGCTAACCAGTAAACTTTGCGGCTAGTCAAGAAATTCCCCGCATTTATGGAACCCGAAAGTCCCTCACCGTACCCACAAGTGCCCGCCACCTGTCCCTGTCCTGAGCCAACTCCATCCAGTCCTCACGACCCCCTCCAACTTCCTGAAGATCCATCTTAATATTATCCTCCCATCTATGTCTTGGTCTCCCCAATGGCTTCTTCCCCTCAGGCTTCCCCACCAACACCCTGTGCACACCTCTATCCTCCCCCATACGCGCCACATGCTCTGCCCATCCCATTCGTCTCGATTTTAATCAGGCTATTTACTTACAAAAACTGAAGTACCTATAAACCAACATTTCATATATAACTCCAGCCTCCTGCAAAATAATCATTATCCAGTCAATAATTAACCTGAATACCACATCTCTTACCTACAGACTGCTCACAACATAAGAACCCTCAACTAAATTCCTTTCAAGACCATTTAGAACCCAACCTTCTTCCAATATACTCATCATCTCCTCAGCATTTAACCTGATTATCACGATTCGCTGTCTGCAGAATTCTCAAAGACCAGATCCCTTAGCTACTTTGCATCCAAGACTCCAACATAACATAGGTCTGTAAATGCCCACAGTTATTCTTTACAATAAAATGCTTATATTACATCACAACTCAACATCACTTATCCATATACATATTATATATCTTTGGAGATATTAGTCCCATGTACTTTTCAATAACGTTAAGGTTATGTAACGTTCTTAAATTGTACTTCCGTTGTAAAATGAAATGTCATTTAGTTTCAAAACACCTATAATTGCATTTATCCTTCATAGTGTTTTTGGTATCCTGTATTACCTGATGACGGCCTCTTCTGGCTGAAGCATGTTATTACAAAATTCTTGTACATATAATAAATATTCTTAGTTGCGACTGACCGTCCTATTATCTGTTATTGTTTATTATCACAACAGTATGAGTACAGTTAAGATAAAAAAACAGTAACAGTGTTTTAATTTCCATGCTTATTCTAATTATCAAAGATCATCTGATAGAACCTGAGTTGCATGTACTTCTCCCACACCTAAGCCAAGTACCATATGAAAATCATGTTAGGAGATTTTTAATTGGAAACTGGAGAGAGAAGTTATTTTCAAACCAACAATTGGGAATGGGAGTCTACATGAAAATATGGCTCTAGTGATAATGCTGTTAGAATAATAGTGTTTTTCACATCTCTAGTTATAATTGTGAAGAGCACAATGTTCATGCATTTAACCATTCATACTTACACTTTGATCTCTCCTGATGTGAAGATTCATAATTAGGTTGGTTACATCCTGGTAGGAAGGAGATGGTATTCATGTGTGCTGCAAAGGATGTTGCAGCAGGGCTGACAATAGTACGAATCACTCTGGTGGTTGCAGAAGTTAGGCAAAGACTGTCAGTAAGGAAATGGGAAATGCATAAGTTCGATGTGGAGACGATTGATCTTAACACATTGGCGACGGGCTACGGAGATTTCCGTACTTCGGTAGCAAGCGGTAGGCGTCGGGCCACGGAGATTTCCGTGTTTGCCTACGGGTGGTTGGAAGAGGGGTTTGGTTTATGTTGTGTGTTAGCTTTTGTTGTTATACAACCATAATATATCATTGGAGAAAGTTTGTAGGGGTCCTTGAACTTATTTGTCTCTCAAAAAAGTATTTTTTTTTACCAAACTGTCATAGAACTTAGGTTTTGTACTGAATTTGAACAGTATCAGTATGGCTGTGCAGGCAACAAAACGTGTTCATGATAGCTCTTTGCGAGATAGTGAAAATATAGATATTGTATATGCAGATAATTTTTCAGATATTCCTAGTGACTGTGAATTAGGAACGAGTGATGTAGAAAGTGACAGTGGAAGCGAATTTGATTGTGATATTTTACGCAAAAGAAAACGTCCTTGTGTGTTAGACATTTCTAGTGATTCAGAATCCGACTCTGATAATTGTAGTCCTACTTGAGTTGAGATAATTCGATCGGTGGGAATTGATATGAGTGATGGTTTTTGTAAAGAAGATCCAGCTAGGAAAATTGAACTATTTGAAGGTGTAAGAGGTCTCACTTGTGCCCCGAACAATAATCTTTCTTTTCCTGAGGCAGTGGAACTGTTTTGTGATACCGAACTATTTTCACTTTTTGTTGAACAGTCTAATTTATATCGAAATCAGAATGCTGATAAATATAAGACATCCCCGAAATCCCTAAAGTGGAATGACATTACGGTAAAAGAAATGAAAAAATTCATA
>Ga0268261_10001871_pt1 | contig 14814 bp, 8 predicted proteins | sample TergutNc150P1_FD_190353 | JGI IMG/M metagenome (GOLD analysis project Ga0268261, IMG submission 190353) | Nasutitermes corniger P1 segment gut microbial community from laboratory colony in Florida, USA - Nc150 P1 (SPAdes) (version 2) | ecosystem: Host-associated > Arthropoda: Insects > Digestive... | reverse complement strand
GTTGTGTGTGATCTAGAAACATCAAGAATGGGTGCTCCATATATATATGACATTAGTCGCCTAAGGGTTAAAGACCTCCACAGCGCGACATATATATATGTCGTTCGGCGCCTAAGGGTTAATGCTTCTCCTAATCTTTTCTTTATTCATGAACTGACCTGCCAATTTCTCTTCATCATAATGACATCCAACAACAGCAATACTCAGTCTCCTGTACAACTTACCCTATGCCTTCACTTTCTCTAAAAGAAACAACACTCACCATTTCCTTCTGTTTTTTGTCTTCCACCAGCACTTACATCACCCTTTCCAGATATAATTAAAACATAACAGCAAGAATTAGTTCTAAAACTGTGTGCAGTACAATGGAAGTACATTCTGTACCACACAATATTCAGGTAGTTAGCTATGAAAACATCAGATGTAGCCTCTTGTGTATCACTTCAAATACCTGAACAGGCATAACCATGAATAAGTGAGGAACCTAAACCATGATGCATGAAGGTTGCCACAATAATTTTTCCACAAATAAGCAAAACTGCAATGTGCAAATCCGTAAATGTAAAGGGTATGCTGTCTTATAAAATACTGTTCATAAGCCAGGGTAGTGCAGTTAGTATACACATTAGGCTACAGGCTGGACAGTCTGTGGTTCAAATCCCAAAAAGCTACAGAGTGGCCCTGGGGCCCATCCAGCTTCCTAGTCAATGGATATTGGGGTTCTTTCCCCAGAGTAAAGAAACTGGGGCATTATGTTGACTGATCACCTCCATCCAGCACCAAGATTAAGAATGAGTGGAGCTATACCTCTACTCGCTCTGCATGCCTTCATGGCATACACTTCAACATTTAACTTTTACTGTTTATAAGCAATGGCAAATTATCAACACAGACTAAAAACATTAGTGGGTCAGGTTATTTCAGCATAGCTACACTATTCAGAATTACAATTCTGACAGAATTAAGGGCCAAGAATCTCCTGGCATTATTTAAACAAACTGTGGAACCCAGATTTCACTCTATGATACTATTTCACAGACACGGATACAATGCACATGTACAAACACAAACACATACAAACACAAAACAGTAATCTTACAAACAACCCTGGAGTTTTAACTAATATTTGAACACCAAGAGGCAATGTACGTACAACATAACATTGAGGCGCGTTTGCAAAATCACTCTTGCTGTGGAGAAGCAACAAGTATTTAATATTCCCAGTGTGTATCTATTGCATTAGTTATCCAGTACAAGCATCATGTTATATTGTACTTCGCACATATCTCACAGACGGCACAATGTTGGAAAAAAGTTACTGAATATAAAATGTGTGTTCTTATTTTCTCTACAATTCATACAATAAAACCAACAAATGCATTGATGTTAAACTCATATTTGTTATACACATTTTGTCATAAACCCGACATATTTCCATCTATCTTGATCACCTTCGGGGAATGAGTGAACATTAATAAAGCATATATAAAAACACAGATTATTTACTACATCAAAATTTATGCATAAAATGTTTGTAGGCATTACAAAATTCATTTGTAGTAGTGTAGAACTGGTCCATAAGATGCTGAGGTAGTAGTGTTATAGGTTTTTACAATGGTTCATATCAGGAGGATGTCATGTTCAAGTTTTGTTAGCCAATACAGACTCAAATATCAAATTTCATGAGAACCAGTCCAGTGGGAGCTCAGTTGTTCTATGTGGACAGATGGACAGTCAGTCAGTCAGTCAGTCAGTCAGATGGACAGACAGACAGACGGACAGAAATCAATTTTGCAAATGCACCCAAAAATGATACTCTCATTAAAAAAAACTTAATGTGAACATTAAGTTGTTAATGACTTGAGGAACATTCATTTGGACACCATAAATACCATACACAGTATTTCTCTGAACAATACATATAAGACATGAACATATGAACATTCTATCACAGCCCAGACCCACACCCCCACCCCCCACAAAAAAAACCCCTAATGCATACTACATTGAGATTTGCATAAGGAAATAATTAACAGTGTGATTGGAAGCACCACTTTACAGCAAATATTAAGACTTACCTTGTTGGGCAGGTACCATTTGTTACCGATGTAGAGTCACATGCATCCCTTGGTAACACACTAAACCAGTTTCTTTCACCAGTCAATATCCCAGTTGTACCACTGAGCAGAAAAGTTCCATTCAATTCCTTTCCATTACTGAACACAGTAGAAGAATTCAAATTGTACAAATGATTGAGAGCATTGAACTTATCACCATTTGGAACTATAACAGGTCCTATTTCTGCATTTGCCTTCTCCATACACTCTCCTAACCGTTCAAACTGGATCGGTCTATGGACTAGAAAAGTTGCCGGAATTCTGTCTTCACCATCTTCCAACTGAGTTTTACTACCAAACACCAAACTCTTGTCCTTACTATCAACACACATTGTGCCAATACTTTTATCTTCTTTTTTAATAGCATTAAGTTCAGTACTAAACAAGTCACTCTTAATTTCTACCTTCACAGCACTCAAACCATCATCCTTCACCTCATTTTTGATACATGAAGTACCAGTAGCATCCTTCATATCTGCTTTTGTCACAGTTAAACCACTGGGGACACAGATCACATCACCCTCTATCTTTATCTTGCCATCAGTGATTTCAGTAATAATGTTCTCTTCACACTTAACACCACTTTCTTCTGTCACCAATGGTCTCTTGGTATAACTGGAAACTTCCCCTACTTCCATTCCTAATTTATTTACACCTGTCTTTTCTTCTTCTCTACGTATAAGCACATCACAAGTTTCTTCACTATGCCCTTTTGCATTGCACTTAGGTTCACCTGCTGTAATATCTTCTGCCTCTTTTTCAACAGTGACCAGTACTTCCTCCTTTCCATTCCTTTCAATCACAACCTGTTCACCTTCACCCTGTAATTTATCTGAATCTACTTCCATTTTATCCTCCCCTGCAAATTCCTCTATCCTCTCAATCTTCCTTGCCCCTACTAACCTTGCCCTTTCCTCATTTCTTTCCCAGGAAGACAATTCGTCTGTTCCCACTCCCCTATCCATACAATCCTCTTTCTCTCGTGTTCGTTTCTTCCTGTGTTCATTCTTTACTTCCCCACACTCCACACTGTCACCTGCAATTTTCACATCCTCTTTTTGAGCAGCATCCAGTTCCTCAACCTCCATTTCCAACTCTTCATCTTCAGTTTCCTTGACACACAACTCCATGCTGTGTTTAAGCCTCTCCTCACAGTTCATCTTTTGTTCTTCATCTGCAGGCCCTTTTAATGATTCACTTTTGTTAGTTATATCCTTATCTTCTTTCTCCTGCAATTAAGAACATATAAGAAATATCAATACAGATCACTTTATAGTTGAGAATCTGTAAAATTTCTGACATTCTAAAAATCTCAAATGTGCTAGGATACCATCAAACCATCACACCTGACATGTGTAATTGCACAGTAAACTCTACAATATAAACTGACAGCACAACTGTGTTCTTACAAGCACAAGTAACCACAAATATAAGAACCATGATTAAGTGTGCATCAATACAGCAAGTGTTCATGTACAGTGCATGAATATGTAATTATACCTAAGTACTATGCTATAAACGTGTAAATAGCCAGTGAAAGTAAAATTTCATGCATTCCCACATTAGGTGTAAGGTCTTCATGGCCTCGTCAATTTATCTGCAGGGAAAGAAACCTTGTACCAATAAGACAGCAGACTTGGTTCACCCAACTCAGTATGTGGTGGCATGATTCAGTCCTCCGTAAGGAATCAAATCCTAGCCATCGTGCCAGTAGACAGCACAGTGTTCAGGCACTCTAACTCTAAAAACATCAAAGATCTACAAACTGTGTGACAATTGTAAGTTATACTTTCTACACCAACATGCAGCTCAGCAAACAGTATAACTGCTCCAAACTCATAGTTCCTATTAACATGCCATAGGACAGCAAATCTTCAGACTATATTACATGCATCCCAAACTGTCTGCAAAGGAAAGACTGTACTATGACAGGCAATACAACCTACTATGGTACAGACATCCAGCATTCTTCCAGATCAGCGTTATATACAGTGACTAAAAACAGTTTCTATTATTTAAATGTTCCACGTTGCAAAAACAGATAAAATTTACATTTCTAACAAAAACATAAATTTTAACTGTTTTACAACAATATAATCCAATATTTTATAACCACAGGACAGCTTAAAGATATTCACTGTAACATTAAGCGGTTTTACTTATGCAGTTTGGACGAGTGTTACATTTTACCAGTAATCCTGTAAAGTAACCCATAGCTGGTCGCAAAAGCAACCAAAACATGTAAGTCAGTTTTAACATACGACAAAGCATATTTTATATGTGTGCATTTGTTGGTTTTCTACATTAAGCGTAAATAAGTTTCTATTCTGTTCCATCTTGGTAGCTAATTACTCGATTACTTATGTTGGCATGTAGGTTAAATGCGTTACTACAGTATTTTCATTCTGCATATATGCACCTTATCCACCTGCAATCAACTGTTTTACCTTTGATGTCCCAAGATTCACACCTCTGAAAGCCACAGAGTCCACTATATGACCTGAGTAATTAAGAGACAGCATCCCTGTTTCAAGAGATATCTTGCTGCAAGAGTAATTTCTTTAGTGTTGCACACATGACATTTGATTAGAGCAGCAAGGACTTATAGCCACTGATGTCACATCTACCTACTGCACACTACTGCAGCTTGTCCAAAATTCAGATGGACTGGGCCGCACATTGTAGATAGACAATTATTTATCCTTACCCGCACTACATGATGATGTCTATACCAGTAGAATAAATTTATACTGTACAGTCTGCCAGTACAGAGAAAATCTGCCAACCTGTTTTGGGAAAAACATCCTAAAGATGAACAAAAATAATTTAGTGTCCAAGGTATGAAGTAATCTGTTGGACGGATAAATGACATATGTATGTCCTGACCAACCTTCATGCTTTATCAGCATAAGGAAACTTCTGAGATTAACTCTGACAATACATGAAACCTCTGGTCATTGGTGACTACAGTACCCATGCAGGTTAAGTGGACAAAAGCTAAGACCAGATGTACACCAATTATGGTGTAAGCAGACAGACCTGCAAATGGGCCAAAGGAGTCTTACCTACACCTCACTGATGAGATCACTGTCAATGCTTTCATCATCCATGTGTCTCTTGGGAGAATTATGATGATGAAAATTTCAGGAGCAGCTGATACGGATCTTATACGACTACAATGTGAGATGTTGTGTGAAAGATCAAGAGCTGCAGCAACTCAGATCAGCAGGCTTGACCTGCTGTCAAGGATGCAGCACTGTTGTCTGCCCATTGAAAATAGAAAGTGAAAAGTACGTAGTAATTCAGAAACAAATGTGGTTGCTTGCTGAATATGGTTTAGTATTTTGAGTTACAGCACACACAACAACAATATTCTGAATGTATATGCACTAGTCAATGTATCACGTGCAAATAGTCAGGGTCCCTGCAGTAATTCTTTGCAAATTTTGGGGGTATCATTATCCATGTGTCAGCATATATCACATCCAACTACTTCTCTGCATAAATGATGCAAGCACAGTGATCTAGCCACAGTGCACTCAATGCAGCCTATGTGCTCTGTATCAGTGTGTGACAACTCTGAGATTCAGGCAACATACACTGTGTTCTAGTGTAAAACTGAAACCTACACATGAAAAAGACATGCACATAATGGAAAACACACACTAGATAGTATTTTCCACAATCAGTGGATCACAGCACATTGTAAACCATAAAATTATACTGCATTCTGAACTATGCTTTAATTTCATTATACAGAAGGTGTATGACACATTTGTAATTTTCAAGGAATACAGTGTATCTTTGTGTCCCTGCAAATAACAGCTGTCAAGGGTGGCTTTTTCACACAAAATTCCATGTCAGCTGTTTCCCCTGCAGCTCAGCATACCATATTTCATCAAAAAGTACCAACCTCCAGCTTTTAAGCACGCCCAGCACCTTCTGAAAATTTCTCAACATAGGATGGAGTGCTTGTCTTGGAATATCAGCAACTTCTCTTGGAACAGTAACTTTCAGTTCTTGCAAGGAATCTGGATTGTTCATATAAACTCTAACTTTCAGTGATGGAGACTTTTGGAACACCAATTTCTTATGGCTGTCCACAGTCCCACTGCATGTAAACCATACCCATCACAGACAAAAGGTTATTAAATTCATAGCTACAGATGCTTAAAACCACCCACATGTCTTTTCAATCAGAATGTGTCATTTTGATACCTTCTTTTGTCCAGTGCTAAACCTGTCATTTAAAATTTTTCCAATATGCAGTATACAGTTATTTTACATGATGCTGTTGAAGTAGTACTTTTATATAACTTGTGGTCATTCTTTTCCATTACATATAGTTCGTAAAAGTATTGTAAATGAACACTCTTTATTCAACATAATATCTATTCCTCTCTCCCTCCCTCCATCCCCCCCTCTCTCTTTCTCTCTCGCACACACACACACACACACACACACACACACAACAACAACAACAACAACAATAACAACCTCCTATGTATGACTCATAACACATGACTGAACACCCACATCATGTTCCAACGCTGACAAAGAGGACTAAGTCTTGGCAGTTTTGCCTTGGCAACAGCAGCACTTACTTTCTTATATCCAGGAACACTATCGAAGCTACGACCTGCAATGTATATCTGTTATGCTCTTTGATGTGGTTTCTAGTTCAGTCTTCACACCACAGAGCAAGAAAATAACAGGCTTCTGATATCAAACTTAGTCAGAATCAAAACGGCCAAATCAATTCTGGCCACTTCATAATCGTGTGTTGAAAGCACCCATCCCCAACAGCACTAGGAGCAGCCCCCCACTGAAAGTCACTCTATGTTAAGAGTCATACTGTAGCATGTTATCAATAAAAGCACAAACACTTTCACCCACATACCTCCTTCTCTGGTTTGGACCCTTCTGAAAATGGCTGCTTCAGAGTCACTTGTCCATTGTTCTCTTCACAGTCACTGTAGACATAAGGTTCTGCTGATTCCATTGCTTCAACAAAAACTCCTCCTGCACATGGCAATGTCCAAAAGCGTCGCCAGTATCGATCTTGACCAAAGCAAATGGCTCGGAGCTGCTGAGCTGATGTGCTGAGAGCATGAAGAGAGTTCTCACTCTGTCGCATGAGGCGCTCCATTTTACGATTCAGTTCTTCAGCTGTTAGGTTTTTGTCTTCATCCTTCAGGGGGGAGAGAAAAGCATTATGAATATAGGGATTTATAAGAAACCAAGTACACGCAATCATTCACATCGTACCCTAGGTTACATGTTAATGTCATCCGTATTCTGCAGTTCGTATCATCTCAGAACTGAGGTTCATGTACTATCCTGGCAAAGTCTTTAGTTCCCACAAAGTGATAAAAAAAAAAAATAGGACACCCTGCAATATATGCAAGAGTTGATGTTCTGATAGCAGTGACTATTCAGCACATAATGTTCTGGGATGTGAACCATGTAGTTTGGTAAACACATACTGTTTCAGGGGAATCTGCTACCTTCATATTCAAGGTAGGAAGATGGAGGCAGCAGTTTCCTCCAAAAGATGGTACCTATAAACAAACTAAACATAATCACGTTCTAAAAGACAGTAGAAACACAAAAATTCTACCATAAATTCCAGCCGATATCTCCATCCTTCCTACTGGTTGCCTGCACTGAATTTCAAAGAAAGTTTAGCCTGAGCAATACAACTCTAAAGGGAATTCAAATCCAGCAACATCTTTCAACATTCAATCTTCAACACTAGCAGTATGCTTATTAAACAAATCATACATCAATATATAAAATTAATAAATATGGTTACCATACTTTTAACATCTCTGCATTATTAACTGCCTTACTGTAACCGTTTTACAGCAAACAACTTGGGTTTACCAAATATGATATTTGATTTAACAGATCTTGTAACAATTTTCAGGAAATTACGCATAACATCACCATTGGTGAACATGTAGTATTTGTCTTTTCTCCATGTGCACTGGTTTTCATTCCATATTGAAGAAAACAATGTCCTACAATCTCAGCCCTCCACATATATCACCAAATTACTGAAATTCACTGGCATAATACGTGACTTTATATGAGAGTGAATTCAGATTTTCTTTACACACAGCACGCGCACAAACACAAACACACACAAAATTACATTTTAACCGTTGATACTAAATGCACATAGTTCGAATTGCTTTCATGTGTATCTCCCCTTATCATGCAAACTGCACCAGGTTTCATCATGGGCTGGCATAGAATAGTAGGTGTAGCAACTCAGTACGTGTTGGATGGCCCAGGGATTCAATCCTGGTGGGGGTGAGATTTCCCACAACCATCCAGTCTGGGGCTGGTGCCCACCTGGCCTCCTCTACACTGGGTACCGGGTTTCTGTCCTGGGCTAAAGTAGCTGGGGTGTGGCATTAACTACCCACCCCCATGTTAGGACAAGAGTGAAGAAAGAGTAAAGCTATAACTCTACTCCCCTTCTAGGCCTTTATGGCAGGTTATAGGGTGAACTCTACCTTTACCTTACCAGGTTACACTTCCAACTGCTGTATCATCTGCTTCCTTTGTAACTACAGCAGAACAAATGAACATGAAATGTAGTCTCACCTCCTCAGGCTGAGTCCCTTCACTCTCATTCCCACTCTCTGCATCTTCAGCATCATCATCATTATCATCATCTACATCCTCTCCCAACTTTACTTTCCCTTCTACTCCACTTATGTCACTTGATTCCTCACACCCACTGTTCTCCAGTTTATTGGGCAGTACTGGCACCACTTGCCTTATCTTTCGACCATGTAGCATTCGTAACCTGGAAATTCAAATTATATTAAATGAAATGCTCATTATAAAACCTTATGCTGTCCACTGATGCAATTAACCTCCACATCATTCAACACAGCATAACCTCTGCAACCCAAACATAAGCAAGCACAGTCAAACCCTGACACAGCATGATATATCACCACCCTCGCCAACCATAAGCCTGTGAACATAAATTCCCTATTACACAGTACTTCAGTTTACTGCCACCCTCCACATACTGTCAAAAGTGCAGTAAGCAAAGGGCGTCACTGTATTGGGGTTTGAGCGTAAACTACAAATCAGCTGGATATGAGGTTCTTGCAGAGATGTTGACAAGATTTATAGATATCTTTATTTAATATACAGTCATGCATAACACAGTCAACAATTCTTACAGGTTATCAGTTGTGGCTTACATCCAGGCCATCATCAGACCTACACTATCTAGAACTTACAAAAAAGAAAGCCATACCATAGCGCACATATTAACCTGGAAAAGAGATCTCACTCATTTTACACAAACGTTATAAAATTTGTTAAAAAAGAGTGTAAAAATGGATGAAGAAACAATTCTATATCAAAAATAAGAATATTTGAAATAGACTTTTAACAAAGAAGGTGAGCATTTTAAATTTCTTGAGGTGCATAGTGCACACTGCAGCCTCTGTTTCCACAGTCTTGGAATCAATAGCAAACAAGAAGATGATCCATTGTTCCAAGAAATTTTCAATAATTTCAAATGTGTGGGAATCGTCCATGTTTTCCACATCAAATGTTTTTCTTTTCTATTTACCAGAATTTCACTGGAGTCTATAAATGTGCAAAATACAAATGTTGATTTAATTAATTATAATATTCACTGAATTTTAAACACATGGTTCCGTGCATCTTGATTCAATGTTAATAAAGGTCCAACTCGATGCATACTGTTGCGTCGAGTTGGACCTTTATTAACATATAATATTCACATTTACAGACTCCAGTAAAGTGCTGGCAAACAGAAAAGAAAAAGATTTACTATGGCAAAATGTGGGGGGTTCCTGTACATTTAAACACACTGAAAATTTCCTGGAACACTGGACCACCTTCACATACAATGTCGACTGTGAGACTATGGAAACAGAAATCACAGTGTGCACTACACACCATATGAAATTTAAACTTCCTGCCTTCTTTATTAAGTCTTATTTAACCTTTTGGCACTGGAGTTTTAGCAGACCCTGTATGTAAAATGTGAATAATACAGGAACCTAAAAAGGTAGAATTATGAAATAAACGGCATTTTGAAGAGAAAAACGGAGAGTGTGCAGCATTTTTAAAATACTCAGTACTTATAGTTGTTGGAAAAAAATATATATAAAATGCAACATCTGGAGGGTAGCAGTACGCCCGTCCTATATATAGGACGCACGGTTCTTAAAGGTTAAAATATTCTTGTTTTTAGTATACAACTGTATCTTCTTACAATTATACACTGTTTTTAATATATTTTACTAGCGGGGGTACCTGGCGTTGCCCGGGATGAGAAATTGCGAAAGCAGATATTTGAAATCACATGGAGGGACAAAGGTTGGATAGGTTAGACGTTATTTGTATAGTTGCAATTCCTTAGTCACTTCCTTCCCGTCTGATGAGGTTCCGAATTGTAGACACATGGATCCCGTTCACGTCCCAGCGTATCGTATGCATTACCGAGACTGCAACACACTTGGAGTAGGAACGCGCAACTGTCGTCTGCAAAGACGTGATTTCCTGTAGGCTACAAAAACAGGTGCTAGAATGAGAGATATAACGCTGTGGTGGATGGCCCCGCCGCCCGGTTGAACGTAATATCCATGACGTGACGCGAACACCCACCAGAATAAGGGATATGACGCTGTGGTGGATGACTCTGTCATCTGCTACGATGTAATTTCCTCAACGTTAGGGGAACTCCCACTAGAACCACGGACATAAGGCTGCCGTGGATGATTCCGCCGTCAGCGTCGTCATGTGAACACCAGCTGGAACCACGGATATAAGGGTATCGCGAAAAACGGTCGCGCCGGCAGCCATCTTGTGCCCATGATTCTGCAGTGGCTCCTAAAGAAAAAGGGCCCAAAAGGTCGAAGAGGTCAAGAATTTTGGGCCCATACATACCCTACGGTCTCTTCCAGACCAAGGGAGAGACGTGTGCAAAGTTTTGTTCCGACCTGTTCAGAAATGTGGATTTGTATAAGGTACAAACAAACAAAAATACAAACAAACAAACAAACAAACAAACATTCATCTTTATATATAAGATGTTTGTGTAAAGTGTATGAGATCTCCTTCCCAGGTTAATACAAGCACTATTGTATGGTTTTCTCTTAAGTTCTAGATTGTGTATAGGTCTGATGATGGCCTGGATGTAGGCTGAACTGGTAACTCGTTTGTTGACTGTGTTGTGCATGACTGTACAATAAATAAATATATGTATTGATCACAGTATAACGAGGATGTTTTACTTAAAGAGAAAGACTTAAATCATCTAAGACATCATGCTGTGTCAATTGGTTAATGGTTACCAAAGTTCTGGATGGAGATTGATGCCTCCAACTTCAGGGTGGGTCCAAGTGGTCCGAAAGGAGACGGGAATGCTAAAAATCTTCATGCTAATGCCACTTTTATCACATATGTTTGATTCTTTGCTGTCAAACAACAAACGTCAGTCTATTTAATTCCAGGCTGTACAGCAGTGCTCAATAAATAGGGAAGTCATCATACAAAAAATGAGGGGCTTTACTCCATGCAGACAGGAAGGAGCTTTCCATACCTCTATCAGTATCTCACATACATCATAAAATATGTCAAATAACAAAATCAAACACAAATACTATATTTCTTCCACAGCATGTTTTTCACCAGAAAAGAAAATGTCAGCTGGAAGAGCAGTCACGGTAGGAGTTTCCCTTATCACTTGTATTAAGAATCTTACCTACCATAGAACAACAAAATCAAACACAAATACTGCTTGTTCTTCTGCATTAAGATTTCCTCAGTGAGAAAGCTGTCAAGCAGGTACAGCTCAATGCATTCAATCCCTAGTGCTGGCAGGAATTTTTCCCTGCATCACATGTCCAAATCAGTCCTAAGGTCCATCCAACCTCCTATCTAAAGTGTACCGCAGAAAGCAGGGCCCCAGCATGAACTTGGAAAGTCTCTCACATCTACCTAATGTCACAATCTCGAATATGAGAGATAACTCCACATCCCTTGCATCACTGCATGGTGCTTGGACATCCAGACTATTCCATGTATAATTACTAAAACTGTTGATGTCATCACTATTACTGTCACTGTGAAAAGGAACAATAATATAACTGTCACTTACTTTCTAATCTTGGTGTCCAAAATCCAGCGATCCTTGCGAAGCTGCCCAACAGTTTCTATGGAATTGTCAATCTGTCGTATAACAGCTTTGTTCTGTAAAAGTTCATTACACAGAAAGGCAAGAATAGAAGCTTTATTGGTGGGACTGAGGGCAAGGAATGGACGTTCATGTAACCACTCTGACATCCGCCATGTTGGGTTCTCATGCAAGTGCTCAAAAAATGCTGCGTTCTTCCCACATGGAGGCTGCACCTCACCGTAAGTGTTGTGATGGTCAGACTTCTTTTCTCGATCTCGTTCAAAGTGAATACCTGTAAAAAATCAACCATAAATATCTTCAACTTGCTTGTCACAGATAAAAAATTGCATTATTCAGCACACAATTAACACTAGGTAAAAAACATTTTACAGTGGCCCACTATACAAAAAATAAAAGTTAATCATGCCTTAAAGTCTCTTCTACAAATACCTCATTATGAGGTACTGACATCTCTACCAGACAGAATTGTTGTAGACAAATTTTATCCATTGAAGACACATTCCTTTCATATGTGTATGTGTATCATAGGGCAGATTTTCAAGCAAACAGAAGACAGGTCAGTGAACAAATTCTGTGTGAACAATACAATATATCATGACATGCAGAAGGACAGAGCCCAGGTGTGACCTGTCACATGAAACTGCTACATGGTTAAATGTGTGCTACCCACAATGAAAAGAAGAGGCAGTGATGCCCCCTCTCCCCCTGCATTGGTGTAGAAGTGGCTGGCATAATGTGGCATGAAGGATCATATGAATGTAGTGCCTGAACACATACAAAATTTTATATATGGAACTGTAGCAGAAGTCTGAATATTGCCAGCGTGCTTCATATCCACACATAACACACTGGAAGTGGAAGATGTGCTGAATGATTATACGTGTGCCAAGTGTGAATTACTATCCACAGAATATTTGCAGTCAGAAAAGGGAAAGGTGTGCATTCTTTGACTGCATTTTGATTACGGCCATCTTTGATGCATTCACCTGATATAAAACTCAACTGAAAACTACTAAGTGATGATTCTTTACCTCACCAGAGATAAAGACTGTAACACAACAATCACTGATAGTGACATACATAATTTTAACCTCAGTAACTAGGAATGTAAATGTTTTATGTTAAATAATATTTTGTCAATGACAAGGATTAGATTTTGATGTTACAAGAAAAGGTATGGCTCACTACAGTAGAAACAACCAGATAAACTGGATCATGCCATTTTCCTCCAGCACCTGGTTATCCTAAACATAGGGTGTTCAACATAAAAGTGGACCGTATTTTAATATGAGTAATTTATTTACTAAGATTTACAACATGTTATATTAGACAACTAACCTGTATTTACAGTAAGTGCTGAAAATGATGTCCATTCAATTCAGTGCACTTATCGACATGTTTCACCATGTTCCTCGCAACTTTTCTTAGCGTTCTTTCATTTACTTCTTCGATGGCATGAGTAATATTCATCTTCAAAATTCTAATTTTTCAAAGAAACTTTGCCTACAGTGGGCGTAAGACATTGTTTTTAAATAACTTTCCAAAATAAATACAGGTTAACCACGTTATGAAAGCGTAAAAAATGGCGTTGTTCAAAAACTAGCACTCACTGTCAACTGATTCAACTGATACGGATGGCCAAGACCGGTTCTCCCCTTTCCTGCAACAGTCTTGCCAACTCCTGCACATGTAGTAGTATAATGTCATACCAGCAGAACCATTACAAATAGCATCTGACGTGAAATATTCACGGCTTAGTTAACGGTCCACTTTTAAGCTGAACACCCTGTATGTGTGAAGCTCATTACAGGCAGCTGGTGAAGAAGCCACATCCAAAATATAATTCAGGATCTGCCAACCCCAGCAACCCAGCAGTCACAGTATCACTGTGCAGTACTATTCCAGATGACTACAGTACTGCAACTGACTACCTGCCTTACTAGTGCACGAAATGTATCAAATGTGGTGCTGATTAAATTGAGTACAGCAAAGGTGCAAGAATGCTAAGACATCAATCATGTGTTTGGTATATGCTAAAGCATACGTAGGAAGCTTCTAAACTGCCTCTCATACACAAACTCAAACTATGAACTCCAAAATACTAGACATATATGTTTCATGAATTACATAACAACATAAATCAAGAGAATATTCAGTAAATATATGGAGTAAATTTAAAATACTTTAACATAGCGCCATTGCTCCTGGCAGCTTGGTGACCCTCAAGGCCCATGATATCATGACTCCAGAATGTTTCTGTACTAGAAGGAGACAGAATGTGCAGCGAGTTCTCCCTCTTTCTAGAATAGCGTGGAAGGTTCGAGGCATGCTATCAGCACTATTTAACCCTTTAAACCCTGAATTATATCCCATCTGCTATTTGCTGGCATTATTAGCTCACCATTTTCTCCACATTAGCAGGATAATGGTTAAATCATTAACCCTTAGGCTTCTAATGTCATATATATATATGGAGCGCATATTCTTGATGTT
>Ga0268261_10001870_pt1 | contig 14816 bp, 10 predicted proteins | sample TergutNc150P1_FD_190353 | JGI IMG/M metagenome (GOLD analysis project Ga0268261, IMG submission 190353) | Nasutitermes corniger P1 segment gut microbial community from laboratory colony in Florida, USA - Nc150 P1 (SPAdes) (version 2) | ecosystem: Host-associated > Arthropoda: Insects >... | reverse complement strand
TCAAACCATTCCTAATTGGAAACATCTCAGACAAATTCTTACCCACCCGGACTCTGCTGTACGTTTCAGTCAGACACATTTTTATTAGCCTTACCAGTTTCTTGGGGATACCAAACTCAATGAGAACATTGTACAAGGCGTCCCCCTAACTGAATCATAAGTTTTATTAAAGTCTATAAAGAGCTGATACACTGCCTCACTGTGTTCCCATTTTTCTCAAGCATTTGACGAATACAGAATATGTGATCAGTAGCTGAAGTATTGCGCCGGAATCCACATTGATGATCCCCCATAATTTCCTCTGCATATGGAATTAACCTTGAGAGCAGGATGTTGGACAAAATTTTGTATGTAGTTGGCAAATGTGATTTGCGCCTATAGTTATTAAACTGCGTTTTACCCCCCTTCTTATGGATAGGTACTATGACCGACTCCTTCCAATCATCAGGCAGTTCCTCCTTATCCCAAATAACAATGACAAGTTTATGAATCGCACCGCGAATAGTCCTACCCCCTGCTATAATCACTTCTGCAGGAATTTGATTAATACCTGCTGAATATACAGCTACATAATTATAAATAAAATAAATAGAAGCAAATGATAATGACACAATATATTGCAAAGAAAATACATACAGCTACATAACTATAAATAAAATAAATCGAAGCAAATGATAATGACACAATATATTGCAAAGAACATACATACAGCTACATAACTTTAAATAAAATAAATAGAAGCATATGATAATGACACAATATATTGCAAAGAAAATACATACAGCTACATAACTTTAAACAAAATAAATAGAAGCATATGATAATGACACAATATATTGCAAAGAAAATACATACAGCTACATAACTACAAATAAAATAAATCGAAGCAAATGATAATGACACAATATGTTGCACAGAAAATACATACAGCTACATAACTATAAATAAAATAAATCGAAGCAAATGATAATGGCACAATATATTGCACAGAAAATACATACAGTTACATAACTATAAATAAAATAAATCGAAGCAAATGATAATGACACAATATATTGCACAGAAAATACATACAGCTACATAACTATAAATAAAATAAATCGAAGCAAATGATAATGACACAATATATTGCAAGAAAATACATACAGCTACATAACTTTAAATAAAATAAATAGAAGCAAATGATGACACAATATATTGCACAGAAAATACATACAGCTACATAACTATAAATAAAATAAATCGAAGCAAATGATAATGACACAATATATTGCACAGAAAATACATACAGCTACATAACTATAAATAAAAGAAATAGAAGCAAATGATAATGACACAATATATTGCAAAGAACATACATACAGCTACATAATTTTAATTAAATTAATAGAAGCATATGATAATGACACAATATATTGCAAAGAAAATACATACAGCTACATAACTATAAATAAAATAAATCGAAGCAAATGATAATGACAGAATATATTGCACAGAACATACATACAGCTACATAACTATAAAAGAAATTAATCGAAGCAAGTGATATTGACAAAATATATTACACAGAACATATATATACAACTATATAACTCTAAATAAAATAAACCGAAGCAAAAGATAATGACACAATATACTGCACAGAATATATAACTATATAACTATAAATAAAAGAAATCGAAGCAAATAATAATGACACAATATGTTGCACAGTACATATATACAGCTACACAACTATAAATAAATTAAATCGAAGCAAGTAATGATGAAACAATATATCGCACAGAAAATATATATACAGATACATAACTATAAATAAAATAAATCGAAGCAAATGATAACGTCACAATATAATGCACAGAACATACATACAGCTACATAAATATAAATAAAATAAATCGAAGCAAACGATAATGACACAATATACTGCACATAACATACATAGAGCTACATAACTATAAATGAAATAAATCGAAGCAAATGATATTGAAACAATATATTGCACAGAACATATATATATATCTACGTAACTATAACTAAAATAAATCGAAGCAAATGATAATGAAACAATATATTGCACAGAACATATATATATGTACGTAACTATAACTAAAATAAATCGAAGCAAATGATAATGAGACAATATGTTGCACAGAATATATATACAGCTAAATAAAATAAATCTAAGCAAATAATAATGACACAGTATATTGTACTGTACATATATACAGCTACACAACTATTAATAAAATAAATCGAAGCAAATAATAATGAAACAATGTACTGAACACAGACAATATTTATACAGCTACATAACTATAAATAAAATAAACCGAAGCAAATGATAATGACACAATATATTGCACAGATCATTTATACAGCTACATAACTCTGAATAAAATAAATCGAAGCATATTATAATGACACAATATATTGCACATGACATATATACAACTACATAACTTTAAACAAAATAAATCGAAGCAAATAATAATGACACAATATATTGCACAGAACATATATACAGCTACATAACTATGAATAAAATAAATCGAAGCAAGTAATAATGACACAATACATTGCACAGGACATACATACAGCTACACAACTATAAATAAAATAAATCGAATCAAATAATAATGAAACATTATATTGCACAAAAAATATATATACAATTACATAAGTATAAATAAAATAAATCGAATCAAATGATAATTACACCATGTATTGCACAGAACATATATACAGCTACATAACTATAAATAAAATAAATCAAGTCAAATGATAAAGACACAATATGTTGCACAGAAAAAAAATATATATCTACATATCTATAAATATAATAAATCGAAGCAAATGATTATGACGCAATATATTGCAGAGTACATATATACAGCTACATAACTATAAATAAAATATATCGAAACAAATGATAATGACACAATATATTGCACAGAACCTATATACAGCTACATAACTATAAATAAAATAACAAAAAAATAATGACACACAATACTGCACAAAATATACATACAGTATCACAATTATAAATAAAATGAATTTTTGAAGCAAATAATAATGGCACAACGTATTATGCAGAATAAATATACAGCTACAAATATGTAAATATAATAGCAAATCGAAGCTTAAGACAATGAATCAAAGTACTACGCAGGACATACATAGAGCTACATAACTGTAATAAAATAACAAACAGAAGCAAATAATAATGACACAACGTACTGCACTGAACATACATACAGCTACATAAATATAAGTAAGATAAAAAATTCGAAGCAAATATTTATGACACTAGATGCTTACAGAACATACATGGAGATATGAATATCTGTGAATATTATAACAGACAGAAGCAAAAAATAATCGCACAAGGTACTGCACAAGGCATACATAGAGCTTCATAAATATAAATAAAATAACAATCAGGAGCAAATAATAATAACTCAACTTACTGCACAAAAAATACATACAGGTACATAACTGTAATAAAATGACACTTCGAAGAAAATAATGAAGACATAAGTTACTGCAAAAAACATACCTAAACCTATATAATTATAAATAAAACAACAAAAACAGCAAATAGTAATGACGAAACGTGCCCCACAGATCTTACATACAACTACAATACTGTAAATAAAATAACAAATCGAATAAAATTATAATGACATAAGGTACTGCAAAGAACATTCATACAGCTACATAACTGTAAATAAAATTACATATCAGAGCAAATAAAAATAATAAGAAAACGTACTGCAAAGAAACATACAGAAAGCTACATAATTATAAATAAAATAATAAAGAGAAGCAAATAATAATGTCACATAGTACTGCACAGAAATTAGATACGAATTATTAATTATAAATAAAATAATGATACGGTGCATATAATAATAATAAAACGATCTGCAGAGTATATACATAAAACTGCATAATTATAAATAAAACAATACACAAAAGCAAATAACAGTGAAATAACGTGCAGCACAGAACATAAATAGGGCTACATAACTATAAATAAAATATGAAACAGAAGCAAATAATAATGACACAACGTACTGCAAAGAACATACATAAAGTTGCATAACTATAAACACAATAACAAACACATACAAATAATAATGACGCAACATACTGCACAGAACGTACATAGGGCTACATATCTATAAATAAAATACCAAAGGGAAGCAAATAATAATGAAACAACGTACTGCAAAGAACATACATAAAGTTACATAACTATAAACACAATAACAAACACAAACAAATAATAATGACACAACATACTGCACAGAATATACATAGAGCTACATAACTCTAACAAATAACAAAGAGATGCAAATAATAATGACACAACGCACTGCACAGAACATACAAACGGCTATAAAACGATAAAGAAAATAACAATCCGAAGCAAAAGATAATGACACAACGTACTGCAAAAACATACATAGAGCTAATTAACTATAAACAAAATAACAAAGTAAAGCAAATAATAATGACCCCACTCTATACAGAACATACATTCAGCTACACAACTGTAAATAAATTAACAAATCGAAGCAATTAAAGATAACAAAACATACTGCACCTAACATACACGCAGCTATACAACTCTAAATAAAAAAAGGAAGCAAATATAGTGTGGATTTGTTCAAATGTGTGAGGGCAGGACGGTGGAAATAATGGTTGTTATAGTTTGCTGTAGTTAACTGTATGAGGGCAGGACGGTGAATGTAATAGATGTGATGGTTTCCTGGATGTAAGTGTTTGAAGGCAGAACGGTAAATGTATTGTTTATGATGATTTGTTAGATTTAATTTTGTGAAGGCAGAACGGTGGATGTAATGGCTGTGATGGTTTGCTGGAGATAACTGTTTGAATTAGTGGTTAGAGACAGCAGTTAGGTATTGTCGAAACTGATAAGTCAACGATTAATACTTGGGTGATTGTGTATACATACATACACACGGCCTACACATTAGTGTACTTCCGTAGTTTTAGTACCAAACACAGAATAATTATTCTTCTATTTGTTGCAATAGATTTGCTTACAGTAATATTTAAAAACCTTTAAATTAATTACCACATTTTTTCACATTCTCAGCTACATTAAAAGTGGTCCACACAATGCACTTCAAGACAGTGTTTCTTTAGGAGGATAGAGCATACATTTGGAGGGCGAAGTGGAGCATCTTTAGGTAATAGACAGGGTGGCTACGTATTTGAGAGCTGCTGGAAGCAGTGAGAGGAATTGCGAACCTTCGGTTGTACACATCAATTGGTTGGATAGCTGCGACGGGTTCCACGAACACATTTACAGGCTGTAACAGCTGAGAGTTGTATCATTCAGATACTGCACAGCCAATTTTATTACGTTATTGCTGTTTGCGAGGAGACAAGCCAGGCAATGCACGTGTGACGTTATATTGAGTAGCGTTCGTCCTAACACTGGCGGGTTTCGCGATTTTTGGGAAGCCCCTTTAAAATTGGCGCTATTTTATGGATATGGGAAAACACACCGCTTGTGGGAAATGCTGCAACTTTGGTAGTGCGCGGAAATATCTCACTTACCATAAATATCGCACTGAGTGAAATAGTGACAGAATATAGCGCAGTTGTTAGGACACAGTATATATTTAAAAACAAATTCTGATATTGGGGGTAGCCAGTGCATTTAATTTGCGTATAAAAGACTGAAGGATACTTTACAGCAGGTGGGCACTGGTATCATGGGAGAAATAATTTTTTTTTTTGTAGACCGGTGGTATCGTACTGATAGATAATATAGATAGAGATAAGTTCTTAAATACAGCTGAGAGTCTTGATTTTCCTGAAGCCATCAATCTTAGTAAAGTTTTCTTTGAAATTTACCCTCAGGCAATCAATTTAAATTGCAATAACTTATGGGAAATATTAACACGCAGCATATGCAGCATTGGTACATAAGGGTATCAAAGTGCAAACTGTTTTAATTTAGTCTATAATTAAATTTAATCCTTCCTTGTATGATACTGAACACAAGGGAGATGAATCACCTAAAAATTAACAAATCTCATTATCACCCTAACACACATCGCAATGTACTACTGCCATACCTAACTGCATTCACCCTTGTATCTTACTTGAAAAATCCACTCATGACACTGCCTGCTGTTATGGAGTACACAAGGTTGTACTGTGTTAAAACAGCGAAAATTTATAACTTATGAGGGGCATCTCAATAAAAACACACACCATATTGGTCGTATATCGAATTTAATATTATTTCCCAAATACTTCTGCATGACATTTACATTACAGTATTCTACACTAAATGTCTCACACCATACACCATTTGCGTATGTCTCAATTCTCCCCCGCCCCTCTTCACACCATGCTACTGTCTCGTGTTATTTTTCGCAATACAAGAAAAATATTACTGTACCCAATTTTGTATACAGAGGGAGCCAAAATCACTGTGCAACAGATCAACAGAGGTGCTGTACTGTGCTGATACTGGGGAAGTTCCACACACAGAACGCAGTAGATGGCTGCATGATACCAGTCACAAAATCCCAACACTTACAATCTCCGTACTATCAGCCAGGTGTGCCGTACACCCTTTCACTGACACACTCTAACCCAAATCCTACTACATATTCTTTGTGCTACTAGATCGTAGACGAATATAAACATTTATTGAGTTTATATAGTCATAGAATGTGAAATAACAAAATGGGGGCATTGCTTATGTTAGGTTAAGTTTCCCGTTACGATGACATTGGATGACTGGGAACGGGCGTGTGAATTTTGATACGGAGGTAAATTACGTACGTGTCTACATATCATATACATAATATTGTTCTTAAAAATGTACATGTCATTACGTGAATAGGTGCTGTACAGACGAAAGGTTTAATGCAGACACAATCTGTAGCGATGCAAATAATTAGTTAAGAATTAAAATAATACACTACTACTACCACCACCGCAACCATCACTGATGCCGCCGTCCTTGATAATGATGATGATGTAATGATGATGATAACATTAATAATAATGTAGCTCTACTAATCTAGTAATAGGCTTGTACAGGGTGTGGTAGAAAAGTAATGAGACTGGCAATGCTGTGCACGAACCGACAAAGCTGCTGCCTCCCCCTTCACATGGCAGTTAGGTTAACCCCTGCCGTAGATTCAGTAAAAGTGTGAACTTACTACAGTTGCTACGCGATTGTTGACAGCGTCTGAAGTGAAGTTGTGTTTGTGTGTGTGTGTATATTATCAGAACCTCTTGTTTCTCTTTGTTTAATTCAGTTTCTATCATGCGCATTACGAAACCAATGACCAAGGTTTCATTCCTTATATGTGTCCGTGAGCCTATTTTACAGCTACTCCTGCAAGGAAGAGGTTTCATATCTTTTCCATTTGCAGTAACGAAACATTATTTTGGTTAAAAACGAAGAACAGATAATACTTTACATGAAAAACTAAGAAAGTTTATAGTCTATGGCAGTGATTTTCCTTTATAAATAAACCAGACTGTGTTCTTCATGCGGTACACATTGATGGGGAGGAAACATCTGAACATCAAACACGGTAGAATGTAGACGTACAGGACTTCTATATTTGCTAAAAGTTATAGTTTCAAACCTCACCGCTGACGATATCTTGATAATCGGTTTTGAAGCGGTTTCTTATGTAGAAGTTAAGAGGAGGTTAGGTGAACAGAGCCCTGAGTTGTGGTCGACAGTTAGTTACATGAAGCTGTGTGTAGACAGAGACCTGAACTGTGGCCGACAGTTGGTTACATAAAACTGTGTGTAGGCAGAAATCTGAACTGTGACCCATCGTTGGTTGCATGGTTTCTGTTTCTTTCATTCATTAAATCAATCATGCCGCGTATATATATATTAACCAAAGACACCAATACATAGGCTTAATTTGAAGTTAAAACATGGATAAAAGTCATTAATTTTGCGAGGCGTGTGGCTTGCTGGCTCTGCTTCCACAGATGGATGTTGCGAAAGGGTGGTTCTTTGCCGCAGCCGGAGGTAGCAGAGCGTGTTAACGCGTAATGACTGTACTCTTCGGAAATTAACTGCATTTGTTCGAGTCCCAGTCTCGGCATATTTTTTGCATACGTTTTATACTCACAAACACTCAATTAAACTGTGCAGTAACACATTCATTATTTAATTATTCGTTTTAAAAGTACTTTTGGCTCCAATGTTAGGGTTAGAAATGCGAGTGACGCAGATATTTCTGTTACTTTTCCATAAATCTAAGAATTTTCCTTTCGATATATATCATATTTTCTGTCACGAAATCTCCTGTGTGACCCACACAAATCTATCTGTAACTGAAACACAAGTGCAGGACCAGCTGACTGATAAAATATTTAACTTCGTCATCAAAAATCTCCGCCAACATCCAACACTGTATTGGGATGCCGGTGAAAGTGTTTTTCTTTGTCACTACCTGACTGGGATAGTTGCTTAATTAATTTTGTAGAATAAATTTCTTGCTAATTTTACCTTTCTGGTTTAGAGTAAAATAAAATAGTATTTGGGTTTGAGCCCTTCCGGGCCCGGTACATCTAGACATTAAGACAGGCTCTTTTTGTCCCATGTTCTGTGCTAAGTTAAAGAAGCCCTGTTCCTTTAACAAAGTACCAAATGGCCCCTATAATTAGTTTTCTAATATCTTCAGGGTCCAAAAAGAAGGAACCCAGATATGTATATCTGAATGAAGCCAAGGCCTCACATTCACACAAAATGTGGACTGAGGTTTTCTTCTCAGTACCACATTTCCTAAACTCTTAACTTCCTCTGGGTACAACAAAGGAACCCAGATATGCTACCATTTTCCCTCAAAGAGTCCCGGTAAGTGAATCCCCTCCAGGTTCCCCAACGGGGCCCCTATGGAGAGAAATACCTACGTACAGGGCATTTTTACCCCTCACTTAATGTATCTCTTTTTATCTTTCCTTCAGAGTCCCCGGTAACGGAGCCCCCTCCATGTTCCCTATCGGGGTCCCCATGGGCAGCGATACTCCGTCACCGGAGCCACTGGTGTACTTTTCATTCAATCATTCATTCGTTCATTCATGTATGTCTGCCGGAGTCCTCAAATAGAAGCTCTCCTACATACATGTGGGGAATAACGTAAGGTCACCGTCCACGGAGCCCCACGCAGACGAAAGGCCTACATACATTAGGGTGCAGCCTGGTTCCCCAAGGGGATCGTTATGACACTGCTATCTCTACCCCAAAGCCATGCAGCCTTCTGCACGATACCTTCCACCTTAGATTGGGTAGACCAGAGTCCCGTTAGCCAGCATGTGTCGTGGCAACCCCTATAAGGATATACCCTCCACAACAGTTACCACCTCCCAGGGTAGAGCAGGGTACGAATCTACGATACCCCAAAGTACGGACGAGGGGTTGGATTTATGGGAGGCACCTTTCTTGTTTACTTTATTGCCTCCCAAGTTAACCCGTCTTTTAGACCCCACATTTTGTTAAAGAAATTAATTATATTTTCTTCAGAAAAATTTTGTAGTATATAGGTGAGTTGTAGTAGCTTTTCTTCAAATTCCTCCCTCAGTTGTGGTCTGGTGGTGACCCACTGCTGTTCTACTGTCGTCTTCCTTAGTGCATGCAGTAAATCAATGACGGTCTCTTTATAGCTCGAAGTGATTTCATCAAAAACCTCCAGCATTTTTACTTTCCTTTTTTGCTTTTGTTCACAACGCTGTTTAAATTAGTCCAACTCTAAAAGAGCTTTAAGCTTCAGCTATTCCTCCAATACAAATTCAGCCGCTTTCTTTTCACTCATCTGTTCCCCTTGAAGTACATTAATGGTACCTGTGTGGTCATTTGAGTCAAATTTCATCACCCATTTTGCTGGGGATTTCGGTTCGATTTGCTTGGACGTATGTGTCAGCAAGGTAGATTTATCCATCCCTGCTGTATCAGAAATCAGCATCACTCTCTGGTGTTGTGCTTGCTCCAACAGCTTGTCTAAATCATCAGCTGTATATGTGTCTAAACTCTCTGTATTAATATATCTAGGCAGTGTTTATAAACTTCATTGCAATTGTTGCAAAACAAGTTTCTTAACTTGCCTTTCTGTAGCCAATGTACATTCCTTTTTGATCCTGTTGACATAACTTGTCCCATTGTTGCTCAGTACAAGCAAGTTAATCAGATAATTATTTTACTTCTTTATCATTTATTGTGTTCCGTGTAATGGCTTCTTGGTGTGCAATTTTTCCATCGATACAGTACTTTTCATCTTAGTAATTATTATTAGAAATCGATACAAGTATATCGCCAATTGTAGGAAGTTTCCTTGTCATAAGTCAGCAATTGGTAAACAATTTTCACTGGTGAGTCAGCAGATACGAACTAATTTAAGGCAATTACACTGCCTTCGAAATTGACTGCGATTTCAAGTAATTTTTCTGTGAATGTGGGCTTAAGTCACTCTAAGTTAACTGTTCATTTCTTTTAACAAATCCATTACTGAGTGCCCCTTTACCTATATCCTGCAGTAAAGTATCGGTGTTATTCTCTGACTGAGTGTTCAAAATAATCTTCACAGACTGATTCTTCTTCAGAGAATTAAATAAACTTTGAATGTTTGTTTAGTTTCAGCATTGAGCAGGTTATTGGTATCGCACGACATTATAAAGAGCTGTGGTGTTGTCAGTTGCAGTAATGTATGCAAATTCTTATGATTGTTGACAATTAACAATTTTTCTCTAAGTTTACTACAGTATAATGACCTTCAGTGGGGCAATTGGTCATGGAGGGTGTCTTTTCCAGCATCTGATAAACCTTGATTAGCCCTGTCCATATAACCCCATCAGCTATCCGTAGCTGAAGTACTTTTTGTTCGTCACTGTTTTAAAAATCTCTAAAACTCAAAACATCGGAGGTAAAATCAAGTACGCTTTCTTTAAAATCTTCTGGGTAATATTTGGTTCAAATGTGATGAACATTGTTACAGTCTCGTGTAGTGATGAAGCACAGTCGGTGTTCTCTTTTATCCCCGGCAGAATTTGAAGCTACAATTTCACATAGCGAATAAGGGCCTGTAATGCAGCAGCATCTGTACAACGAAATGTTTTATTTTCAGTCTCGAAACCTTGTAACATTTTTCTGCTTATTCTTGGGCCTTGTTATTTCTCGTTCAGAAAAAAATTCTTTAGGCTTAAACGATTCAGGTGACAAAGCCGACGAGAATTCTATAGAAACTGGCACATTTCCTCACTAGATATACTTACACTTGTCACTCTTTCTTCATTCGTTCTAATTTGATAACAAATTGATAGTAACTTTCGAGCAGAGGATTTTCAACTGCAGTCTATGTGTTATCAATGTTTAAATGTTTGCCCCAATTACAGAAATATTTGTACTGTTTATTAACCAGGAAGCTAGCACTGACTAAGCAATCAATTGCAATTTCAATTTTTAGATCACCCCGTTCTACTTTATGTATTTGCCCCTTTTCAGGGTCAAAGGTTTCCACAATTCTTCCATACAAGCCTCACTAAATTATAAAATGACGTAAGCTTTTGCTGCCAGCCCATATCAGACAAATCAGTAAAGATATGATAGACCGTCCTTACATGTTTGTCACAAATATTGATGCGGTTTGGAGTAGGCATATAACTAGTGATATCTAATTGCGCCATGTCAATGGGACGCCCATCCAGCCCCATATCAAGTTTGTTAGCCGTTTATAACAACATATCTTTGAAACATGGGCTGTCAAACAATCCTGTGTGTGGATGATAACTCCGAAGCACATTATCAATTTTAAGAAAATTCTTTCCTCATAACTTACGTTATTTCGTAGTAAAGGATGTGATTTACGCTAACCAAACCTCAAACAAATGGCCGGTAAATAACACTCGAAAATTGGTCCCCTTTTCTTGATTAACTTCTCCCATCTGTTCTATAACCTGATATGTTAGCAGAACACATTTGTGGAACACGGTGTTTAAACAACACGCCAACTACGTCTGTGAAAAATGCTCCTAAATTTGTATGCTCTTTACCTCGATGACCCTCATTGTAGGCGGGACTGCGGGCTGCCTGTGTAAAACTCACAAACTCCTAAATTATAGTGAAATTTTTATAATATTTATGTAATTTACTAATGTGGCCTATGGCTGCATAAAACCATCTGGCGGGCCGTATGTAACCCGTGTCTCACGTCTAGGAGATCAAACTTTGTGGCTTTTGCAGACTAAGTATGTGTTTATTTTCTGTACTTCTGTTTTTGGAGATGTTGTCAGTAGTTTGAAATGTAACTTATGGTGTGTTAGGATGTTTAATGAATAGTGAATTTGGAAGGAGTTTAAGAGAAGCAGTTATGGTCTGGTATGAGGTACAATGTCAGAATGTGCCTGGAGGGAATGGGTAATGTCTGGGAAAACGCGTGTCAGGACAGCCGGTACCATTATCGTTGTTCGAATCGGGTATTTTCCCGATAAAATTGAGGAGCGTTGCTCTTGAGCCAACTCACTCAGTGAGACAGTATATAAGAATTCGGAAGATCCGTTAGTGACAGATTTCCATGCATTCGAATTTTAAAAACGATTGATAACTACGGAGGACAACGTCCGGTAACTTTTAAGTTGATAAGGATTTAAGACCTTCGATTCTAGGCTAAGCCCATTGTTCTACTGCTACATCAACATTTTGAGCACGCTTATGTGACTCGGAAACACCAGCTACCCATCATCCCCCGAAGGAAAGTTGTACAGCCTTTTAAAGTTGTACAGATCCGTCTGAACCCAATTAAGCTTACAGTGTTGATGAGTGTTGTTAGAAGAAACCCGCTCGGAGCAAGGCGTAAAGCAGAGTTTATTGCGGAAGGGATTAATCGGTTGATCAGTCGATGAATGCTTATATCAAATTGCTTTTTTATTATACTTGTTGATCCAGTAATATTTTTGAACAGCCTTTGTTTGGAGAAATATTGTAATTTATAAGTGTTATACTGTAAAAATCTTATACTTTATTTTAATTCCAAGAGATCTTTTGAAAAAATAATGAAGTTTGATGAATTATATTTCTACTGTGCATCACATGCAGAATGACTGCAACTGCAGTACCAATAATCAGGATAAAGTTTCGGATCGTCCCTCTTCTGGAATGTTAAGCAGCGTTTATTGGTAGATAGTTACAGACACTTTGGAACAAAATACCTGTCTAATTTTCAAGGTTCAAACACTCTTCTTGGAACGCTTGACGGGTATGTGTCCTGCAGCTTCGGTAACTACGCTGGGTAACATCCCCGAAGATCAAAAATCTGCTTTACACTGCGTCGGAAGACTGAGATCACGTAAGAAACGCTTCTTTCTCGAGAACGGAAAGGACAATTCTTTTCCCACAGCGTTGGCACTCATCTACCAGACCGCACGGTGTCACAACTTATAGGACCAAAATGTGACTACTGAAGTTACGTACCGACATTTCCATCGCAAGGTGCGTCCAACTGAAAGTTTGTAAAATTTAGGGGCGCTAGCTGTATGCACCAGAAGGTCATACACGTATGTTCAGAACGGAAATATCTCGCACGCTATTCTGCACTACTTCACTCCTATGATTCTTCAGAGGACTCTTCACAATTATTCATTGTTCAGTTTCTTAACGAGATAGGTCAGGGGTTACCACAACGTAAATCGTAAGCCCAATGCAGTCGCCAGCGCTCGCTACGTGTAATCAGGCAGTGAGTGTTGTTGCTACCGGACGTTCGAATTGACGAATACAAGAGCAGCTCCGGCCTACGGTGCATCCCGAATTGCGTCTCCCGAACTTCTTCTAACTGACCGCACATGGCTTAGGTTAATGCAGATGTAATGCTGTACCTACCATAGCACGGAAGTCCACATTTCGAATGATTAAGAGTGTTATATTATGTGCTTAGCTCGGAATTGTCAATCAATAACTGGGATATTACCTCCAAATTAACCATGACTGCTTCCAACCAAATACTTAGTTATTTATTATTCATGATTTTTCAATTACTTGTAGGTTGTGGTAATGCCATTTGATGTTGAAATAGCATAGATAACGTTTTAAGTAACATGGAACTCCACAGACCCACAACAACTCCTTCAAGATTAAATATTCTACTGTTTACCCAGAAAAGCCTATAATCGGCTTAGTATAATTAAAAGAAGAAAGAGCCATTTCTTCAATCAGTATGTAGTCTCTCTGTGTTCTCCAAAGAGTGGCACTGGCTTTAAGCGGTTTGCTACGAAGATGCATAAGTGTGTCTTTTATGAGTGTGTGCGGTCAAGTTCCTTGCTGTTGGTTCGCAAATTACACTCTGGGTACCACAAAAATGCTTTGCGAGGATGTTATAACAGAGATTTTTATTATTATTCCAATTTGTGTTTAAATACGGAAAAAACAGCGGAAAATTCCATGAAGCTGCGTGGGTTTCTCAAAGACACTTATTACTCATATAAGGACGAAATCTAATGCATTATACTTGAAGACCCAATGCGTACCGCGCAGTAAACACTTTTCTCCTCAGTTATAAAAACCAATCGTTGAGTGCTATATGGGGAGAACTTCGATGCTTTTCTGAGATACGTACAAAACACATAAATACTCTGTGGACAGATTGTAGCATTTTGAACCTTAAGACCAGTGGTTTATATAATATAATATAATATAATATAATATAATATAATATAATATAATATAATATAATATAATATAATATAATATAATATAATATAATATAATATAATATAATATGATATGATATGATATGATATGA
>Ga0268261_10001869_pt1 | contig 14820 bp, 11 predicted proteins | sample TergutNc150P1_FD_190353 | JGI IMG/M metagenome (GOLD analysis project Ga0268261, IMG submission 190353) | Nasutitermes corniger P1 segment gut microbial community from laboratory colony in Florida, USA - Nc150 P1 (SPAdes) (version 2) | ecosystem: Host-associated > Arthropoda: Insects >... | reverse complement strand
TGATGGCTGACAACTCGAACTGCGCCTCTGCTTGTGCGAACCAGACAGCTGGCCGGTCGGGCCAGAAGGGCGGCAAGCGCACAGAGACTCTGTACACCGCTGAGCTGGAAATCTCGTCAAACGTGTCTGTCATGTTCAAAGTCAATTGTAGTTGTGTCACTCGTCGGGGGTCACCAATATATGTGGGATACTATGGGATTGTAGCAGTGAAAGCCACAGTACCACATATATGTGATATTTTATTTTGTCTAAAAGTAGTCGTACAGTCAGGTTGACAGTTGTGTATAATAGACGTGAGTGCGGCGTGTTGGCCTGGCCTTGTTGCGTGCGGCTCGATGCCTGCGGCAGTCTGAATGCGGGAATGCGCAGTACGTCTGGGCGGTGTACAGCCCAGGCGATGGTTGCACGTTCCGGGAGCAGCGGCAGACGGCACTGAGCTGTGCGGCTGGTACGGTCATGGCAGCGCAGCAAGATACGGCTCAGTCGTTAGGTGTCGTGCTGGCTTTTGGCGTCAATCAACGTTATTCCCTTCTCGGTGTTCTCGGTGAATCGGAGCGGCGAGTCTTCCTTGAGGTGTCTCGGACAGTTACTCCTTTCGACTGCTCTGCGGTTCAGACAGGCCTCCGTTTATTCTGGTTTCTTCCGTTCTGTCTGTTCTGCCATTGGTGGGTTGGCAGAGTTGGTAGGCGTGGCCTGCTGACTTAGTCTCGCTTGCTGGAGCTAGGAAAGGGCCGTTTTGCTGGTGAAACAGAGACAGCGGGTACGAGAGAAAGCGCTGCTCTGATGATGTGCGGAGAACGGAGCAGATGAGGAAGTTGTGCAGTATATGGATGTCCCCACACACGCATAAAGGTTCTTTTATGTTTTGATCGATTATTATTCAAATTTTACAACCATTTGGATTCATGCAAAATGTTCACCCCTTATTGTGATGACACTCCAACAGATTTCCTTTCAAATATTTTTAGACGCGCTGCGTGGAATGTAAATATGAAAATTGTCCTAAAAACGCACATCCAATTATTGTTAATATGATTATTTAAAGCCAATCAAGCAGTGAAGCATACATTTTGTAATTAACGACACGTCTAGATAATGTTATGTGTGGCTAATTCCTACTAATCTGAAAAACAGGACATTTTAAAACAGAATTCGAAATACACAGACTTTTATTTAATAGTCCTCATATGCTAAGAATACATATATTCCTCAATAAACTAATCCAGTTCTCTTACTGAGTGTTCGTCTTTTTCGACTGCCTGCGGTATTGGATCAATACCCAAAGGTGTAAATTTGATACAAATAAAAATTCGTGTCGCTAAAAGTCGCATTTCAAGAAGCTGCCGTTAATATTAATATCAGTTAAATTCTTTGATTAAGGAAAGATTAATGAAAAAGTATTTCCCCTTAATTTTTGCATTCTGTTTCAAGCGTTCTGTACACAAGGCATTCCTTCTAATAATCCACAAATGGGACAACGTAAGGGACATAATTGTGCGGATTATTTTCATCATTATTTCTCCTGGTTTATTACCCGCCGCTCCCAAAAAATCGCAGGTACATCAGTCGAATTGTAAATAACACACGAGTCAACCACAAGTAATTCGATCCCTTTTCTTTCCTTCCATATTCTCTGGATAAATTTCATTCCCTTAGAGTATATCCGTTGAGTTCATACAACCGTTTGTATTCAGAATTGCGAGATAATTTTCTCTAGTGACAAGGGCTTTGTTCGTGTTGACACTATCCACAATAAGGTGTCAGCGGTAAAATACTATTGGTGTTACTATCTTTATTCAGATATTACAAACTTTGATCACTGTAAAGGGAAGATATTCTTACCTCATAACCAGAAAATGATCACTATCGAAATCCGTAGTTCGCATTTGCCACAAGATTAACACAATTACGGTAAAAGGCCATCCTACAACTTAAAAACTACTTCTTGAATAAACTACAACATTACTTGTAAATACCGATTTTTTTACAAGAGAACAGATTTTATAGCCATGTATAATTAAAAAGAAAAATTTTGCAGAGCATTTTCTTATTGCCAACGTGGTTAAAGCGGAATTTAAGTGGAAAAATTCAAAATTAATGCCAACAGCACATGGTGTTCACAGGTGGTCTCCCATCCAAGTACTAACCATGCCCAACGTTGTTTAACTGCGGTGATCGGACGAGAACCGGTGCTTGCAACGTGGTATGGCCGTTGACAGGAAGCGAAACCCTAAAATTCGTAAGTACGTTCGTCTATTTCAATATGTCAAATATTTTTTAATCATTCTATCAATTTAAGATCTAATCACATATCAGTGTTCTTTTACATTTTGGTCCATTATAATCCAATTTACATCAAAAATTGGAACCATGCCTTATGTTCACCGCTTTTTGTCCACAGAGTCCGGAGTTACGTCGATACCAACAGGCTAAATGTGAGCTGAATTGCATTTCGAGTGGGAAAAAGCCGCATTTGCTGCAGCTGAGTGTCCTTTCTTTTTTCAAATTAATGGTTGTCGAAACTTCAACTTTATTTGTGAATACCGATTTGTTACAGGATAACAAACTTTATAAACCCGACAGGAGAACGAATTTTATAATCTCGTATCATTAAAAAAAAAATTTTATAGAATGTGTTTCTTATCAACGTGTTCAAAAAGGAGTATACGTGGAAAAATTCAAAATTAATGCCAACAGCACATGGTGTTCCCAGGCGGTCACCCATCCAAGTACTAACCATGCCCAAAGTTGTTTAACTGCGGTGATCGGACGAGAACCGGTGTTTACAACGTGGTATGGCCGTTGACAGGGAACTAACACTAACTCTCTTAAGTAACTCTATTCATTTTAACATGCAAAAAATTTCTGTGACTATTCCATCAATTTATGTACTGAAACACGCACAAAGGTTCTTTTATGTTTTGGTCGATTATTATTCAACTTTTAGAAACATTTGGATTCATGCAAAATGTTCAACTATTATTGTGATGACACTCCAACAGATTTCCTTTCAAATATTTTTAGGCGCGCTGCGTGGAATGTAAATATGAAAACTCTCCTAAAAACGCCCATCCAATTATTGTTAATATGATTATTTATAGCCAATCAAGCAATGAAGCATACATTTTGTAATTAACGACACGTCTAGATAATCTTATGTGTGTCTAATTCCTACTGAGCTGATAAACAGGACAATTTAAAACAGAATTCGAAAAACACAGACTTTTATTTAATAGTCCTCATATGCTAAGAATACATATATTCCTCAATAAACTAATCCAGTTCTCTTACTGAGTGTTCGTCTTTTTCGACTGCCTGCGGAATAGGATCAATACCCAAAGGTGTAAATTTGATACAAATAAAAATTCGTTTCGCTAAAAGTCGCATTTCAAGAAGCTGCCCTTAATATTAATATCAGTTAAATTGTTTTGATTAAGGAAAGATTAATGAAAAAGTATTTCCCTTTATTTTTTTGCATTACGTTTCAAGCGTTCTGTACACAAGGCTTTCCTTCTAATAATCCACAAATGGGACAACGTAAGTGACATAATTGTGTGGATTATTTTCATCATTATTTCTCATGGTTTATTACACGCCGCTCTCACAATATCGAGGGAACATCAGTCGAATTGTAAATAACACACGAGACAACCACAAATACTTCGATCTCTTTTCTTTCCTTCCATATTCTCTGGATAAATTTCATTCCCTTATAGTATATCCGTTGAGTGCATACAACCGTTTGTATTCAGAATTGCGAGATAATTTTCTCTAATGACAAGCGTTTTGTTCGTGTTGACACTATCCACGATAAGGTGTCAGCGGTAAAATACTATTGGTGTTACTATCTTTATTCAGATATTACAAACTTTGATCACTGTAAAGGGGAGATATTCTTACCTCATAACCAGAAAATGATCATTATCGAAATCCGTAGTTCGCATTTGCCACAAGATTAACACAATTACGGTAAAAGGACATCCTACAACTTAAAAACTACTGCTTGAATAAACTACAAACTTACTTGAAAATACCGAATTTTTTACAGGAGAAGAGATATTATAGCCATGTATAATTAAAAGGAAAAATTTTACAGAGCATTTTCTAATTGTCAACGTGGTTAAAGCGGAATGTAAGTGGAAAAATTCAAAATTAATGCCAACAGCACATGGTGTTCCCAGGTGGTCACCCATCCAAGTACTAACCATGCCCAACGTTGTTTAACTGCGGTGATCGGACGAGAACCGGTGCTTGCAACGTGGTATGGCCGTTGACAGGAAGCGAACACTAAATTCCCTAAGTACGTTTTTTTATTTCAACATGCAAAAAATTTTCCTACTTATTCTATCAATTTATGATCTAATTACATATCAGTTTTCTTTTATATTTTGGTCTATTATTATCCAATTTATATCAAATATTGTAACCATGCGCGATGTTTACGGCATTTTGTCCACTGAGTCCGGAATTCCGTCGATACCCACAGGCTAAATGTGAGCTGAATTGCATTTCGTGTGGCAAAAAGCCGCATTTGCTGCAGCTGAGTGTCCTTTCTTTTTTCAAATTAATGGTTGTCGAAACTTCAACTTTACTTGTGAATACTGATTTGTTACAGGATATCAAATTTTATAATCCCGACAAGAGAACGAATCTCGTATCATTAAAAAACAAAATTTTATAGAATTTTTTTCTTGTCAACGTATTTAAAAAATGAGTATTCGTGGAAAAATTCTAAATTAATTCCAACAACACATGGTGTTCCCAGGCGGTCACCCATCCAAGTACTATCCATACCCAACGTTGTTTAACTGTGGTGATCGGACGTGAACCGGTGTTTACAACGTGGTATGGCCGTTGACAGGGAACTAACACTAACTCTCTTAAGTAACTCTATTCATTTTAACATGCAACATATTTCCGTGACTATTCCATCAATTTATGTACTAAAACACGCATAAAGGTTCTTTTGTGTTTTGATCGATTATAATTCAACTTTTAGAAACATTTGGAATCGTGCAAAATATTTACTCCTTATTGTGATGACATTTCAACATATTTCCTTTCAAATATTTTTTAGACGCTCTTCGAAAAATGTAAATATGAAAATTGTCCTAAAAACGCCCATCCAATTATTGTTAATATGATTATTTAAAGCCAATCAAGCAGTGAAGCATACATTTTGTAATTAACGACACGTCTAGATAATCTTATGTGTGGCTAATTCCTACTAATCTGAAAAACGGGACATTTTAAAACAGAATTCGAAATACACAGACTTTTATTTAATAGTCCTCATATGCTAAGAATACATATATTCCTCAATAAACTAATCCAGTTCTCTTACTGAGTGTTCGTCTTTTTGACTGCCTGCGGAATTGGATCAATACCCAAAGGTGTAAATTTGATACAAATAACAATTCGTGTCGCTAAAAGTCGCATTTCAAGAAGCTGCCGTTAATATTAATATCAGTTAAATTCTTTTGATTAAGGAAAGATTAATGAATAAGTATTTCCCTTTAATTTTTGCATTCCGTTTCAAGCGTTCTGTACACAAGGCATTCCTTCTAATAATCCACAAATGGGGCAACGTAAGTGACATAATTGGGCGGATTATTTCCAATATTATTTCTCCTGGTTTATTAACCGCCGCTCTCGAAATATCGTCGGTGTTTCAGTGGACAAGGAAATTACACACGAGACAAACACAAGTCCTTCGATCCACTTTCTTTCCTTCTCCATTCTCTACAAAATTTAATCCCCTTAGGGTATTCACTTTGAGTACATAATAGCGTTTTTATTCAGAATTGGGTGATAATTTTCGCTAGTGACAAGTGCTTTGTTCGTGTTGACACTATCCACGATAAGGTATCAACGGTAAAACTTTATTGGTGTTCCTATCTTTATTCAGATATTAGAAACCTTGACCACCGTAAAGGAAAGATGTTCTTACCACATAACCAGAAAATGATCATTAGCGAAATTCGTAGTTTGCATTTGCCACAAGATTAATACAATTGCCGTAAAAGACCATCCTACAACTTTCAAAATAGATTGTCCAAACTACAACGTTGCTTGTGAATTCCGATTTTTTACAGGAGAAGAAATTTGATAACCCCGTATCATTAACAAGACAAATTTTACAGAGCATTTTCCTGTTGTAAACTTGGTTAAAACGGAATGTAAGAGGAAAAATTCAAAATTAATGCCAACAGCACATGGTGTTCCCGGGTGGTCACCCATCCAAGTACTAACCACGTACAATATTCACTGCGTATGATGATAACACTCTAATTCATATTTTTTCTAATATGTCTGTTTGGCACGGTGTGTGGAACGTAAATTATCATACACACGCCTTTAAACTATTGTTAATCTGATAATTTTACATCATTATCTAGGGCAACATATACTGTTTAATTCTAAATATCTTTAAACAATGCTATGTGTGGCTAATTTCTGCTACTATGAATAACGTGGCATTTTGAAACACATTAGAAAAACAGACTTCTATTTAAAAGTTACCACATGCAAAGAACCTCAACAAAGACGCAGACGAATGTTGGTACCACTGAGTAGATCCTACAATAGAGAAAATATCTACAAGAGTGCAAAGCCAATCTTGTTACCGGGTATGTTTCTATTAACTGAGTCCGCAATTCTGTTGATATCCAAAGGCTAATGTGAGCAGAATTCCATTTCGTGTGGCTAAAAGCTGCATTTGCTGCAGCTGTTGTTGTTTAACAATATCAGACAAATTTATGTAATTAATCAAGGCTCATTAACACATTTATTTTTCGCATTCACGTTAAAGCTTTTTAGTTTACAAGTCATTCCTTCTAACAGTCCCCTAAAGGGACACAATAAAAGACATAAATGTGCAGATTACTTTCCACATTATTTCTCTTGGTTTATGGAATAAATTTCTTCAGTGTGTCAATGTAAAAGCAATAAAAACACACGCCACAAACACAAGTCCTTGGATCCGGTTGGTTTCATTCTCCTTTCAGTGACCAACCTTTCATTCCCTGACAGTTCATCTGTTGGGTTCATTCCATTCATTGGTAATTGCATGACAACCCTCAAATGGGAAGTGATGGTTTCGAACCTGACCAATCAATATACACTTATTTACCAACCTTGGTCCCACTACAGATGTGCAGTTCACTATCTAACTCTGAAAATGATTACCGACTCCATTCCTGTCATCTTTGCTACACGACTCTGTGGACAATAAGGGTAGTCTAAATTGAAATTCACTGCTAGCAGGGAAAGCATCCCCACATTGTTTAGGCAAAATGTGCATGTATTCAGTCACCTGGACTGTACTGTACGCATGTGGTATATTGTCAAATGCCGAATACATAACTTCAAGGAATATACAGTAAGGTAGTCACAGGGTAAGGGGTCATCCTCGAAGACAGCGTAAAGCTTCATGGAAACTCTTTATGAATATTTTGTAACATGAGTTTTCCATTATTGCACATTCTTTAACTCTCTTAATTATAAATCAACCCACACTCTATGGCAAAGAAAGGGCACCAAACAGAATGTACGTGTAAATAACAGCATTTATTACAATGGAATTCATTATAAACAATATTGGGCAACAATCACGGCCCAATAATACACAATAAAATACCATATAAAATAACATGGAATCTACAAATTGTCAACCTACATGACCTCATTCTGGGACTAGGGTACCAAAAAATAACTGTGAATGAATGTGCATCAAGAGGCATAACTTCTGTTCACACAATAACATTTACTTGTTTTTAATGTTACCACTTCCACAATGAAAACAATAATTAAAACCATCTGCTTTTTCACAGTTTCTTGTTGAGTGGTCTTGATAGTACTGTGTGGTTGGTCTTAAAACAGCTATTTTCCTGCTATTATGTAGAAACAGTTATAATCCATAACAACATTATAAGCTCACGTGTTCTTCAGCGTTTTATTTAGTGACACTGTCAATAACGCAGACTATGTGTAAAATAACTGGATGATGGTGAATAATGCACTGGAATGGATGTGGAAGAAAGCAGTCATGGCCAAAATCAACCCCTCCAGCTGGAATAACATACATATAGGCATGTCTTCTTTGCCATCCCAGCAATAAAGCAACATTGATACACTCTGTCAACATGTCGATCATTTCACAGTATTTTGGTGTCATGCTATGACTCTAACAAGGCAGAAAGGATAGTCTTCCTGTTACTGACAGGTGCCTCTACCTATCAAAATGATGACAACTGTCTTTTCTTCTCAAAAGCTGGTAGCCTGTCATGTAGCTAACTTGCCATGTCCACCTTTGATTCATGTCTTTGTTGACTCTGTTTCTCATGAGTCTGTGTGAATGTACGGTACTGATGTGTCTAGTGAAGTGAATATTGATGGCAGCAAAAGTCTAAGTGATATCCATTCTACATCACCTTGAAAGCTGGCTAATTCAATCAGTTCATACATCAAATTCCTTGCACTGGTGCCAAGCTGCCTACCTTCATAAATCACATAATTTTCAGTTATTTCATGCTACTGAATAAGAGAGAACAAATATTCAGAAACTTTATTCCAAACTGCAGTTAACAAGGCTTAGCTAAGAATGAACAATTGGAAACATATGAAGAGTAAGGAGATATTAGTTCAAGAACTGATAATGTGGATGGGACAAACTTGGTAACCAGCAGAAATAACCTATTTCACCATGGACCCTTTCCTAGAAATCCTTCTCTTCACTTAACCTGTGTCACAGAATTGGTTTGAAATGATCACAATATCCATGTATTTTAAAGGAAATGGACACACGGGATATCCAAAAAATGTTAAACACTGAAAATCGGTTTTGTATTTCTAACCAACTGAATAAATAAAAAGAATAAATGAATTTCTCACTCTGCAAAAAGATATATTGAGTTGCATATAATGCATCCCCCAAAGCCCCAGAGTCCATTAATTATGTAAGTTTAGAATGAGGCTCTTGTTTAATTGTACTGCACATACAGGAGGTAGAAAAATTGGTGTTGATGAAAATTTGAAAATGTCAAAAACTGTTCTGAAACTTGTAGATCCCCCCCCACAAACTGGTAACAATTTGAATATGAATAATTTACAAAATTTTCCATGTTTACGACTACTTATTAAAAAATGTGGGGGCAAATGTTGCAAAAAAAAAAACCAGATTTAGCAGAAAATATGTACCAGTTTTCAAAATCATCGAAACCTGGAAAATTTGTGGGAAGAAGTGTGGGTACTAGGGAGCCCAAATGGAATGATAAGAGACAGGTATATGGTGAGATCCAGTCTAGACAACATGGAACTTGTTTCAAAGAAGATTAGTGTGCTGAAGTGAAATGTGTGCATATGATCATAATGTAGCAATGGGTGGAAACAACTTTAAGGAATAAGGTATTCAGTTACCTGCTGTGCCTAAAACATCACACAAATGTAAACAACAAACAAAACTGACGTCCACTTACAACTATATAAAAACAATATACGTAAGCAGTCCATAAAGAAACCGAACTTTTGAAATAGCAAGCCAACGGGCGCATGCAGCATGCTTGCAATGGTGGTGTTGTGTAGCAGGGAGTTTAAGCTTTATTCTGACACTAGCAGCATCACGCCATGTCAGTTAGTCATCGAGCCACAACCGCTTGAATGAGTGTGTGTTTAGTACCCTCGGCGATTTTTTGCAAGTTGAAAAATGAGGTATCTTAAGGAGCAACGCATTTGCATCAAATTCTGTTTCAAACTGGGAAAAAACTTTTAAGGAGGCTTTTCAGAAGTTGCAACAGGCTTATGGAGAGGATTGTTTGAGCCATACGCAATATCACGAATGGTACCAGCGTTTCAAATCGGGCAGGTTCATCGAAGACGACCCCAAATCTGGACGGCCTTCCACGTCAATGGACGACGATCACATTGAGAAAGTGCTTGCTGTGATTCGTCAAAATCTTCGCCTAACTGTCCGTGAAGTTGCCTAAGAAGTAGGAATCTGTAAAAGTTTGTGCCACCTGATTTTGACCGACAAACTGAAGATGCGTCGTGTTGCCGCGTCTGCTGACAGGTGCACAAAAAGAGAACCGTGTCACAGTCAGTCAGGACCTGTTTGATCGTTCCAATGCTGCCCTACTTTCCAGATCTGGCCCCTGTGGACTTTTTTGTGTTCCCGAAGTTGAAATCCTCACTAAAAGGTCACCGATTTCAGACAGTAGAGGAGATAGAAGAAAATTCAACATGGGACCTTCGCACCATCCCCCAAAACATGTTCCAGGACTCGTTCCAGAACTGGAATAAACGCTGGGAGCGGTGTATCAAGAGTGGAGGGGAGTACTATGAAGGAGACAAGTTTGATTAAGTTGTATGTGAAGCAATAAACTAAAAACAAAAAAAGTTCCGTTTCTTTATGGACTGCCCTCGTATGTATGCAGTTATCCAAGCACAACAATAGGAAGAAAACCTTGAAAGAAAGAAAGAAATTACACGAGCTACAGAATAACGAAAATTTTATAATGTTTTAAAAGAAATTAAGTGAGATGTCACTAGAGTGTAAGAAAAAATACGAAGGACTGATGTATTTTAAATGTTTTGTATGAAATGTGTGATGACAATTCCTTGGGAATCAAAACATGTCATACTGTTGAGTGTCATTTATTAACTGAGTCGTGTTTGACTGTTGTGTTTTTATTGTTATTTTACATGAACACTGCACTGTAACACAACGAGATGACTCAGGATAAGCTTCAGGACTAAAGTTGTTACCCATTTCAGTGGAAAGGAAGGACTGACTGAAATGGCACCTCCAAGTCTTTGGGGGAATCCATATTGTAAATTGGTGATACATCTACAGCACCCAAACCCAAAAATCTCACCAATCATCTACATAAACACCTACACACAACAAGTACCACCACCTCCATACGTGGGTAAACCTTCAATTGATCCTCCAACCAAAAAGTTTTTTGAAAGACATTTTCCTCCAAAAAATTCCACCGGCCAATAAGACAAGGCCCCAAAATGTGACTGTACTACACCCAGCATTGTGAGAGAGGAAGGGAGGGTGTGACAGAGATAGACTGACTGTTGATTGTTGTCCTGATTGTCTAGTAACATATTTATGTCAAACATGATTTTTTTAGTGAGTTGAACTAAAAGTCATGTATACATCCCAAATTAACATAACCGTCACTGTCCACTGCATGTACTGTTCACTGTGTTCACTCAGAACTTGGTAGTGATTAGTTGAGTACTTCAGTAATTATGTCAATTCTGACATTTCTAGATATTAATTTCCACCAAAGGGTAAAGAACAAGCTACACTTATTACCACTTTAAACAGGTAAGATATTTGCCTGAAAGGAATAAGAAAAACCAAGCAAAATCTGTCAGGATAGATGATTTTCCAGCTAAAATTACAACAAGGCACCTCCCAAATATGTCAGAAATGTAACCACTTCAACCACACCGTTTTTGAGTTCAAAACCATCAGTAAGAATAGTGAATTCACTGAGAACCCTCCCCCCCCCCCTCCAAATTACACGCTTCATGTTCCATCTGTCTCATTTTTTTACAAAGAATTCTGCACAACAAGTCTGGCAGGAAGTAAGTTCACAGGATTGACAATGTCAAAAATTACTCATTTTAGTACACTTTCATGCAAATGGAAGCTCTTTCAAAGGGCATCAGTAAAATGACAACATATATTACCCTATACCTCCAGCATCACTGCCAATTCTTTGGTATACCTACCAGCAAATTATTTTTTGGTGTACAAGATTCTGGAATTAATTTTGCTAGCATTACTGAGTAGCCAGCTTCTTTAGCCTGCAGACATCGATCAGTGTCAATTATACCCATGCATATTTTCCCCTGATCTGTTTTGGCATTATGTTCATCATGAGTCTGGTCAGCTGTATGTCCTAGTACCAAATATTCACGGAGAGTCATAGCAGAATCACGGAAAACCTGGCTACGTGGATATGTTAACATATGATTATTCTGAACTGACCCATAGCAACATGGGCAACAAACAAACACTGCATTCCGACTGATACATCGCTGAATCACCAGATCTGTTGCCACACCACAAGCATGTAATGATACACCTACATCAAATTCCCCACTGAAATAATCAAGATTACACTGGCAAAATGTCACATTCATTAATTTTAACTTGATAACTCTCTGACGGGCTCTTGCAAGAGACTCTTCTTTGTTTTCTAGAAGTATAATTCGACAACGAGGCAAAAGGTAAGCAAGTACGATACCAAGATGACCACTTCCTGAACAAAAGTCTACTATGGTATGACCAGGCTTAGCTACTTTCAACACAGCCTTTGCCAAATTTTCAAGCTGCTGGCCCTTCCTTTCCATCCGAAAGGCTGGCAACTGGCCTCCTTCAGGGTGGGCTTCATATGGCACTGCACCCCAGTCAAATTCCAGTTCACACCCAAATGGACACCGCTGCCAATCCACAATTATTCCTAGTTCTTCCACTACTTTTAACGAAGTTTCCACATCCTCTTGCCTTGTAAATATGCGATTTCTTGGCTTGTATCTCTTTGGATCACTTTTATACAAACTCTGTTTAGGAACATCAGGTAATATATACTTCACATACAAATCATCTACAATCTTATTAGGAATATCCCTGATGATACTGACCGCTTCTTGCACCCCATCTTCTAATTTTACACGCTCATACCACTGAACTGTTAGAGGAATGTATGGCTGCAAATACACATTACGAACTGTCTGCAAGATTATATGCATACAGGGGAAAAGTATAAGATCAGCCAGGGTCATCAATGGCCCCTCAGCAAAAGAGTGTTCCAATTCTATTTCTACAGCCCGTCCCATCTCAGTACGTTTTCCTTCTGTACTACACCGAATTCCTTTCTTTGAGTTTAAATGGGTGCTATCTTTGGAATTAATGTAATCTTGATTCTTCTTATGAATGTTATGAATACGTAATGGTTGACCCATATGAATTTCAAAACGTGCCACATCTCCTGGAAGTGTCACCAAAGTGGGAAGGAAATCTTTGCACATCAAGTCCTTCACCGTGCTGATAATATCTACTTCACAGAACCGGGTCCACAATGATGACTCAGCACAGGCCATAAGACAACCCTGTCGGAATCCTAAAAGAGAACGACACCTATGGCCTGATGACTGCTCTATTGCACCTTTTACAACTTGCCGTAATATAGCACAGAGACCTGCAACACATGTGGTGCCATCTCCCACAAGCATTACAGGCAACTGGCAGGTTTTGGCTACATCTACAATGTTCTCTTCTATAATTAATTCAAAAGTAAAACCTGTGATCCTAACATTAAATGATGGCTGTTGATCAGGTTTCAGAACAAAAATCAAATAACGTTTTGGTAGTATGCAATATTTCACAGTAAATAATGTAATCAATGTCTCCAATGGAACAGCAACATAACCTCCCACTGGTTCAGATAACACTTGTACATATAACTCATCCATTACTACCATGTCCAAATGTTACTGTCCCAGAGAAGTCTTTGTGACAGTATATATATCTGCAAATAGTTCCATTTTATAGTAATTTGCATTAATTCTGCTCAATTACTAGTGACAAAATCTATAATTTTAAAATAATATTTGAAGAACATGCACAATTTCTAAGCCACTTCCATTCTACACACCACTAGCCAACTGTCTCTGAATTCTTCTCAGCATTCGATGGTCTAAAACTTTCTGGCGAGTGAAAACAATAGTTGTTGAAATAACACCCACTATAAACATTGATCCTTCAAATAACCAGAAATTGCGCTCTTCCAACCATGTCACCTTGTCACAACTGAAAATAAAAATTAGAATTAGAATAAGACATACCAACTCTACAAATACACTTCTAAAATATAATGCAAGTAGGCCACAAAGCACTAATACATGGTACAGAATTGCCGCAAACAACAAGAACATCAAGCAATGACAGCCAACTCATCTACCTTAACCCTTTAAATGCCCAGTTAAATCCCATCTGCCATCTGCTGACATTATTAGGAGTTCACCATATTCTCCACGTTAGCAGGATATGGGTTAAATTGTGCTATTCTGAGTTACAATACCATGTAGTCTCAAACTGTCCCTTGAAGATGGAGGTAACGGATTCCTCTGAACCAATGGTAACAATCTATGATTGTATACAGTGTCATGAAAAGGAAACAATTCAAATTTTCACGGCCACAAAAATCTCAAAATTTCCTACACAAAAACATTAACCAATGCAATTACTGGACCCCAAGCAAGTTTAGGTCTAATATAAATATGGAAGCTTGCCACGAGCTGTATTAACTGCTACATACACATCTGCTAGTTCCAGGTTTCTTTACCTCTTGGTGGACTTCGTAACATCAAATGGAATATTTCATGCTTCCCAAGTATCATTTCATTTAACGGTAATTTCAATTCAACACAAAAAAAAAATCCCACAACTACAGTAATCATTAAACACAAGTGCTACAGCCACTTCTTCAATTTTACCTTATAAGGATAAACTATACAGAATGCTGCGACCAGAGCTAAGACACATTTACCGACTAATTACATTTTTAAAACTCAGTCATGATAATGGGACCAGCAGAGAGAATAGTTTTAAGAACTGAAGCATGGAACAGCCACATTTGGCATGTGTGTGTGTGTGTGTGTGTGTGTGTGTGTGTGTGTGAGAGAGAGAGAGAGAGAGAGAGAGAGAGAGAGAGAGAGAGAGGCAGACAGAGAGAATGTACATGTGTATAAATACACACATGTGCATGCATGCACGTGTGCGCGCGCGCGCACGCGCGC
>Ga0268261_10001868_pt1 | contig 14827 bp, 13 predicted proteins | sample TergutNc150P1_FD_190353 | JGI IMG/M metagenome (GOLD analysis project Ga0268261, IMG submission 190353) | Nasutitermes corniger P1 segment gut microbial community from laboratory colony in Florida, USA - Nc150 P1 (SPAdes) (version 2) | ecosystem: Host-associated > Arthropoda: Insects >... | reverse complement strand
GGTGGTGCTATTGCATTAGGACATCCAGTTGGTGCTTCTGGCGCTAGAGTTGTAACAACTTTACTTTACAACTTAAAACGTTTAAACAAACGTTATGGTATCGCTTCATTATGTATTGGTGGCGGTATGGGTATCGCAATCTTAGTTGAAAACTACGATTTTGTAAAATAGAGTTAAGAGTCTAATCTTAGGATTAGGCTTTTTCTTTACATAATCTAGAAAACATAAACTTCAATCATTGTAGAAGAGGGCGTAAAATGATAAAATAATATCATGTTAATTTGAAAGTAGGGAATAATAAATGGGGAAAATAATCGCTGTTAGTAATCAAAAAGGTGGGGTTGGTAAAACAACGACCAGTGTCAACCTAGCTGCTTGCTTGGGCATGATGGATAAGAAGGTCTTACTTTTAGATTTGGATCCACAGGGAAATTCAACGCTAGCATTGGGTGTTGATAGTGATAATGAAAAATATACGGTATACAATGTGATTTTGGATGAATGTAGTGCAAAAGAAGCCATTGTGCGTTCGATGTATGATAATTTAGATTTGATGCCTGCCATGCAAGAGTTATCGATTGCAGAGGTTAAAATGGCTAAGATAGAAGGTATCAAAGACAAACAAAACATGTTGCGTAATCAAATGAAGGCTGTTAAAGACGATTATGATTTTATCATCATTGATTGTCCACCTTCATTAGGGTTTTTAAATATCGTTGCTTTAACTGCAGCTGATACGGTTTTAATTCCAATACAATGTGAGTTTTTTGCATTACAAGGAACCTTGGATTTAATGAGATCAATTAGAACGATACAACTATCTAGTAATCGTGAATTACAAGTAGAAGGTGTTTTACTAACAATGTATGATAGTCGTAACAATATGAGTAAAGAAGTAGAAGAAGAAGTTAGAAAGAATTTTTCTAAGAAAGTATATCATACATTAATCAAAAGAAATGTAACATTGATAGAAGCATCAAGTGTTGGTCAACCTGTCTGTAGGTATGATTCAAGAAGTGCTGGGTGTAAAGATTATATGAATCTAGCTAAAGAGGTGATTAAGAACAATGGCTAAGTCAAAACAACGTTTAGGTAAGGGCTTTTCTGAATTATTTGGAGAAGACATGGTTGATTTTATCAACGATATAGAAAACAATAATTATGATAAAGATGCGGTTGTTCAAGTGCCTTTGAATGAGATATCACCCAATCCTTATCAACCAAGAAAAGTGTTCAATGATGAGAAGTTAGATGAACTTGCCAAATCGATCAAAGAACATGGTGTATTCCAACCAATCATTATTAAAAAAGCTGATATTGGTTATAACATCATTGCTGGTGAAAGAAGGTATCGTGCCTCTCAACTGGTTGGGCTAGAAACCATTCCAGCATTGATTGTTGATTTCAATGAGAAACAAATGATGGAGATTGCTTTGTTAGAGAATATTCAAAGGGTTGATTTAAATCCTTTAGATGAAGCGATTGCTTTAAAACAAATCATGGATTTCAATGATTATACCCAACAAGAATTAGCGGATAAGATGGGTAAATCAAGAGCCGATATTGCCAATTCATTGCGTTTGTTGTCATTGAGTGAAAATGTTAAACAGGTCGTTAGAGAAGAAAAGATTACCAAGGGTCATGCCAAAGTATTAAGTGGTTTGGATGATGAAACATTGGATCAAGTGGTTAAAGAGATTATTGATAAAGATCTAAGCGTTCGTTCAACAGAAGAATTGGTTAAATCGTTAAAACAGAGTAAACCTGTAAAAAAACCAAAGGATGTGATTAGTCCTGAATACAAAGAGATTGAATCTAAGATTAGAGAAAAATTTGGAACCAAGATCAAACTAGATCATAACTCAATTAGTATTAAGTTTGATAATGATGATGATTTAAGTAGAATATTAGAATTACTAGATATTAATTTAGACTAATTTAAATATACCTTTGGGTATATTTTTATTTGGAAGGAGTGATAAAATGAAACGAATTAGTAAGGATTCATCTTTGTTAAAAACCTATTTGAAATTTGCTTTCCAATCCATAATTGGAATGGTATCTATTTCAATCTATATTCTTGCTGATACCTTTTTTATCGCTCAAGCACTTGGAGAAAAAGGCTTAGCTGCCTTAAACATTTCTTTACCTATTTACAATGTGGTCAATTCATTGGCCATTTTAATTGGTGTAGGTGGTGCCATTAAGTTTTCTATTTTAAAAGCACAAAAACAAGATGATCAAGCCAAGATGTATTATTCGTTGGCTATCAAAAGTGTCTTTGTATTGGCAGTACTCTTTGTTATAACAGGTATCTTTTTTACAGGACCTATTGTTAACTTAATCGGTAGTGATGATTACTTGTTTGACTATGCTTATGATTATTCAAGATTGTTACTAATAGGTGCACCTGCCTTTATGTTTAACACCTTGTTTCAAGCCTTTGTTAGAAACGAACACAAACCTAGAATTGCCATGGTTGGGATGATCGCATCAAGTTTGTTGAATATCGTCTTGGATTACATTTTATTGTTCCCATTAAATATGGGTATGCTAGGTGCGGCTATTGCGACTGTCTTTTCAACCTTTGTCAGTGTCATCATTATTTTAACTCTACGTTATCACAAAGAATTTTCTGAGTTTATTAACTTATTAAAAACCAAAGTATCTTTGTCTAACTTAAAAACAGTCATTGGTTTAGGATTGTCTCCATTTATCTCAGAATTGATTTCATCGATTGTTTTAATAACCTATAATATTCTATTAATTCAAACCATTGGTAATATCGGGGTTGCGGCTTTTGGTATTATCTTTAACATCGCTATTGTCGCCATGGCTATCTTTAGTGGCTTGGGTCATGCGACCCAACCTTTAGCCAGTCATTATTATGGTAAAAAAGATGTTTCTAATACCAAACGTTTGTTAAAGTATGCGATTGTTATCGCAATGATTATCTCCTTGGTAATCTATATTGTGGTCAATGTTAATGCTTCATTTATCATCTCATTATTCAATCGAGACGATAATCTTGCCTTATACGATATATCTAAAATGGGTCTAAGACTTTACTTTATTGGCTTTTTCTTCTTTGGATTAAACTCGGTTTTATCTACTTATTTCAATGCCATTGAAAAAGTAAGATTTGCTTTTTTAATTACATTGATTAGAGGCTTGATACTCATTGTACCGATTGCGATTGTCTTAAGTCGAATACTAGGTGTCAATGGAGTTTGGATGGCCTTTCCAATTGCCGAGTTGATTACCTTGATGATTGTATTTATTGTATTACTCACTAAAAAGAAGTTAGATAACTAACTTCTTTTTTTGTCTATTTAAACTTCTTGTCATAGATAATAATGAGTATGACGCCACAACCAATTAAGATTAAAGAACCGATGACTTGTTTCATACCAAAACCAGTCTTTGGTAAATTAGAAACGATACTTTCACCCTTATCCGTTGCTTTATCTGGTTGATTAGGTTTAACAGGTTTGCTTGGTTCAACTTGATCATCATCTTCTAAAACTGTTACATTGATTGTTTTTTCAACATCAATATCATCATGAATATGAAGTGTCACTTGGTATAGTCCAGGGTTACCCATAATGTTGTGTTCTTTGACATGGACTTGTAAATCAGAAGGAGTCAAACTTAAAGCTGAAGGGCTAAAAGAGGGTTTGCTTACTTCTAAAGTGGCTTGTGAACGTTCAATGATGTGATCATCCAATAAATCTTCTACTTCACTAACTTTAAGTTCGAAATCATTGGCATTGATCGCATAAATCAATGAATCATCATAAACATGCATGGTAATGGTTAATACTAAGTCTCTATCTTGTAATAGGGTAAAGACATAAGCATAGGCGCCAATACCTTCTACTTGTGGTTGCATGATTGTTAAAATATTACCCGCTTCTTGATGATTATAGTTGTAAGATTGAACGTGTCCTTTTTCTAAGACCAAATCTAATAATTGTAAGGCATCTAAGTCTTCAATTTCACTTAACCCAACAACAAAATCGTTACCGGTTAAATAGAAATTATTGCCTGAAATCACATGATCATTGTCAATGACTTTGAGTGTGACAGATGTTGCAATAGTGACATCTTTTTTAACACCTATCTTTATTGTATAAACCCCAGTTTCTTGTTTAAAGTCACTTTCAATGATACTGATTTCTTCTTTAATCGAATGATCTAAGACATACCAAGCATCAGCTTTTATAGCTTTTAATAAATCTTCATCACTTTTAATTTGTTGTGCATCTTTTAAAGAAAGTACACTATCTTTAGCACTAATACCAAACTCAATCCCTTCAACCTTAACATTGATTGCGATTTTGATGTCTTCATTATCCTTAATTGATAGATAGACTGTGTATGTTCCAACATGTGGTTTTATAGCATACAAATTATCAATTACGATAGGTAGTGATGTTGCGTAATCAGTGTTTAACCAAGCGTGTGCTTTAGATAAGGTTAATAAAGCGTTATCGGTTAAACTAGGCACATCATACAAAGATAGTGTGACATGGTTGGCTGCGATTGAGTAGTTATCTTTTGTAGTCGAAACATCGTTTTCATAGACAGTCACTAAGAAGTTAGAGATGCTTGTTGGTTCTTGTTCAACAGCAAAGGTAAATTTATAGTTGCCTACTTGGTTTTGATAGTTAGAATTATCGGTAATGATAACATCTACTTCTTCTAAATCGTAGAGTGCCCAAGCTTTGGCTTTGGCTTTTGATAAGATGTCACTGTTGTCTAATAGACCATCATTGACATTGGTCGCAAAGTTATAAGCTTGTAAGATATAATCTCCAACGATTTGAATAGAACCATCATCAACAATGATCGTTCTTGTTCTAGAGACGCGGTTATAATCAGAATCAGTTACCACATATCTTAGTTGGTAGATACCTGCTTTATTGGTATCTAAGCTACCTTCTATGACTACTTTATCAATTAAGTCACCATCTTCGACATCAGTGGCTATAATATCACCTTTTAAGTCATAGGTAGTACCAATTTTAATAATGACCGGACTTGGTACATCTAAGTAAGGTCTGTTGCCATTGTCTACCGTTGCTTTAATAAGAGCGCTAGTTGTATTATCAGAAACAACACCTAGTTGGACATCATAAATACCATTGATTGGTTTAATATTATGATTGTTAACAGAAGGTTTGGCATTTTCCATGGTAATACGGTTGAATGCAGAAGCATTGGATAAGTCTAAAATATCCTCTTCATCTATTTCCTGGGCAATAGTAGGATTGGTTCTAAAGTGATTGCCTGCTAATACATAATTAGGACTGGTTACCACCACATCATCTGGTAAAACAGTGAAGGTAGAAGATAGAATCATATCTGGTTCTTCTGCAGCCGCAAAGACAAAGGTGTAGGTACCAACTTGTGGTAAAAAGTTGTGTGAGACAAGGGTGCTTTGGAATCGCAAGTAATCATCATAGGCCCATACATTAGCGGCATCTTTGAAATGTTGGGTGGTGGTTAATTTCTTAGCGCTTGTGACATCGAGATAGACATCGTTTAAAGCAAAGTAGTTTTGACCTTTTCTAATCGAATAATCAAAGTCTTTGACAAAGACATTTAAGTCAATAAATACAGATGGTTCTTCTTGACTGATCAATCTGATTGGATAAGTCCCTACTTCAGAAGTGATGTTTTCAATCCCTTCAAGATCGATGTTACTGGTGATATTTTTATCTTTGGTTGAAAAGCTATGAGCTTTGGCATGGTCTAAGATGGCTTGTTTGGTAATAGTATGTGCATCTTTACGACCAATATGTAAGTTTGAACCTGCGATTGTATAATCTTGACCTCTAAGTACTTGATCGTTAAGAATGACCTCAATGTCAATTCTAAGGGTGATATCCGTACCATCGATACCAATGATTGCATAATATGAACCAAAATCGGGCTCATAATCGAAATTACTTGAGACAACACGATAGGTAAAGGTTCTTGATGGATTGCTTGTATCAATGGCAATTGGTTGTGCAGCATCTAGAATTTTTAGTTTGTTTGCCTTGTTTCTTGCTGAAAAGACATTATTCGCAAACAAGGTAATGTCTCCTTTTGTTACTTGGACATCTCTAATCGGTGTACTTCTAGTCACTTTATGTTCACTGCTTAATAAAGTAAAGCTTTGGGCATCTAGGTTGCTAGAAAATAAGAGTAAGATTAGAAGTGTGCATACTTGTTTAAATACTTTCATAGAATCCTCCTAAAATTAATATTCTTTAATTTAATCATCTATTGGGTAAAGGCGCAAATTTGTCTAAGTGAATATCTGTTGTAATGTTAGAAGTGTAAATAGAATGATGAATTTGTTAAAGAGATTGAAGAGTTTTGTCAAAATAAAAAGACAAAAGTAGGGTAGTTTTGTAACGAAAAAGTTACAATAGAAAAAAGGCCTTGTTTTTTAGATAAAAGACTTAAAGAATCGTAATAGTTTTGTTAAAAAAGTACATTTGTTTAATTATGAAAAGTTTGTGATTGTTGGATGTGTTAAAGAAGGTCTATCTGTTGTATAATTATATGAAATAAAAGAGGTGATAGAATGGCTGTATCTTATGAAAAACCAAGTAAGGATATTTGGCAAGGTCGTGTCGATAGTTTGGATGATTATGCATCGTTTAGATGGCATCAATACATTCAATTGTTAGACTTAGATCAAGACTTACCCAAACTAGAAAGTGGCTTGGGATTTGTTATTATTGGTTATGAAGTAGATGAAGGGATCAAATTAAACAAGGGTGTAGGAGGTGCCGCAAAGGGTCCGATTGAAGTTAGAAAACAACTTTGTAACAAACCTTGTACCTTTACAAAGGATGTGCAACTCTTTGATGGAGGTAACGTCTTGTTTACAGAGAGTGTTGAAAAAGCTCAACTTGATTTGGCTTTCTATGTCAGTAAGATATTAGAAGCTGGATACTTTCCAATCATTATTGGTGGGGGTCATGATGTGACTTATGGTCATATGCAAGGTTTGTATAACCATCAAGGTATCGATTTGGATAAGTTAGGGTTTATTAATTTTGATGCCCATTTTGACAATAGGCCAGGGGATTATTCAACTTCTGGAACCATCTTTAGACAAATAGAGGGTAAGGTTTCTAAGCATACCAATGACTTTCATCATTTAACCATTGGGATACAAAAGTCATCTAATACTGTTGCTTTGTTTAAACATGCCAAAGAAGTAGGCAGTCAATATATATTGGCTAGAGATGTTTATTCAATGAAGGAGGAGATAAACAAATATAAGATTGCTGAGTTTTTAAAGGATATTGATCATGTTTTATTAACCGTTTGTACCGATGTCTTTGCCTCATCTTATGCACCTGGGGTATCGGCACCACAACCGATGGGTATTGTCCCACAATCGTTCATGTCTTTGTTTAGGTATATCATTGCTTCTGGTAAAGTGGTATCTTTTGATATCGCTGAAATATCACCAGACTTAGACAATGGTACAACGACATCATCACTAGGTTCAACCATTGTGTATAACCTAGTCTCATCATTGGCCTTGTTACATGGCTACGACTTATTAACAGAGTATATTTAAGGGAGAAATATATGAAAAAAATAGTTTATATTGCATTGGGGATTTTCTTTTTAAGTTTAGGCTTTATTGGTATCATCATACCAATTCTACCAACTGTTAAGTTTCTTGTGATAGCATCTATTTGTTTTATGAAAGGTTCACAACGTTTCAATCGATGGTTTAAACAATCATACATTTATCAAAAATATTGTGAAGAGTTTGTTGAAACGAAAACCTTGTCTTGGAAACAAAAGGTTCATATCTTAGCGGGTGCAACTTTATTGATATCGATTCCATTGGTATTAATCGATGTGCATATCATGAAGGTTATACTTGGATGTATTATTATAATTAAGTCTTATATTATTGTTTTTGCAATAAAAACCAAAGAAGTTTAAGAACTAGAAATAGTTCTTTTTTCTTAGTAAAGGATGTTCATTGTTTAAGTAGAGACTATTTGATATAATTAGTCTATTGAAAATATAAAAATTAACACAAGGGTGGGAATATAGATGGCGTTTGATAGTTTATCAGAAAGACTACAACATTCGATTAAAAGGATACAAGGGAATCATAAGTTAACCCAAGAAAACATGGATGAGATGTTTCGTGAAATACGATTGGCTTTGTTGGAAGCGGATGTTAACTTTAAAGTTGTAAAAGAATTTATTGCCAATATTAAAGAGAAGGCAATTGGTGAAGATGTCATTAATCAGTTGAATCCATCACAGATGGTTGTCAAGATTGTTAACGATGAATTGGTTCATTTATTTGGTGATTCTTTAGAAGAGATTAAGATTAAACCTAATGGGATTACTGTCATTATGATGGTTGGTTTACAAGGTGCTGGTAAGACCACAACCACTGGTAAACTAGCTAATCTTTTAAGAGATAAGTATAAGAAGAAACCTTTGTTGGTAGCAGCCGATGTGTATCGTCCAGCTGCCATTGATCAGTTAGAAACTGTTGGGAAACAATTGGATATTCCTGTTTTTCAAATGGGTCAAATTGATCCTAGAGAGATTGTTAAAGAAGGTTTCGAGTATGCAAAGAACAATGGGAATGATTTGGTTATCATTGATACGGCTGGTCGTTTACACTTAGATGAAGTCTTAATGCAAGAGTTAATTGATATTAAGGGGATTGTTAAGCCAGATGAAATCTTATTGGTAGTTGACTCATTAACTGGACAAGATGCGATCAATGTGGCAGAGTCTTACAATGATCAGTTACAAATAACAGGAGCTGTATTAACCAAGTTAGATGGTGATTCTAGAGGTGGTGCTGCCTTATCAATCAAGCATGTGACTGGTGTACCGATCAAATTTATTGGTACGGGTGAGAAGTTAGATCAAATTGATTTGTTCTATCCAGATCGTATGGTATCAAGAATGCTTGGTATGGGGGATGTTTTATCTTTAATTGAAAAAGCAACCAATGTCTTGGATGAAGAGAAGACTGAAAAAGCCGCAGAGCGTATGATGTCTGGTTCGTTTGATTTAAATGATATGTTGGAACAAATGGAACAGTTAAATAAGTTGGGTTCTATTGGTGGGATTATGAAGATGTTGCCGGGGATGCCAAAGTTGAGTGATGATGATGAGGCTAAGGCTGCTGCAAAACTTAAAATGACCAAGTGTATCATTCAATCGATGACCCCTCATGAAAGAAAGAATCCACAGATTATTAAAGCTAGACGTAAAGATCGTATCGCTAAGGGTTCTGGAACAAACAATGCTGAAATCAATAAGGTTTTAAGAGAGTTTGAACAGATGAAAAAAATGATGAAACAAATGTCAGGGATGATGGGTAATGGGAATATGCCTACCAACATGCGTGATATTAAAAAGATGATGGGTAATATGAAGTTCTAATTGAGAAAGTATGGTAACATACTTTCTTTTCATATGTTATAATACATAAGGAAAGGTGTGAGATCTTTTGTCTGAAAATACCAGTAAAAACAATAAAAATTTTATCTATCTTGTCTTACTTAGTTTACTAGTAGTAGGGGTAGGTTTCTTTATCAATCATTTACAAGGATCACGTAATGTCTTACTTAGAGGAGTCTTACAAGAAGAATTGAGACCTTCATCTAATGAGTTGATTTTAGAAGGTAGTTTTGAAAGTAAATGTTTTCTTTACGATTATGCCTCTAATGTCAATGTGGTCAATGCCAATTACTTTTATCATGTTGATGGTAATGATGTATTAAGTCTATACCAAAATGTAGAAGGTCATTGTCAATTAATAAAAACGGTTGATGTCGATGGCTTTGTACAAAGGGCTAAGGAGTTAAATGGTTATTTGGTTGTTTCAACCCAACACTCTTTGTATATGATAAATAGTTCTAGTCAACACCATTTTGGTCCTTATCCATTGGTAAGTGATTTTAATATGGTTGATGATACCTTAATCTTTGCCAGTGATTTTAATCAAGAAACAAGAGAGAACACCTTGGTGTTCATTGATTCTAACTTTAATGAATCAAGTCGTATCATGACTGGCAACAATGCCCAAATTGATACAATATTGGTCAATGATGCCAATGTTATCATTTCTTTTACCAGTGATTTTCTAGCTAGTAATATCGTCAATTTCTATTCAGCAAGACTCTATGATTTATTAGACAATATTGCACGAAATTCACCCAACTATACCAAGATGAAAAACTATGTCGATGAAGATGCCCAATCTTCTTTTATCAATATCAATCGTTTGCCTTACTTTGGCAACAAACAATTACAATGCCAAGAAGATTTAACGTCTTGTGTGTACTTTGAAAATACGGTTTTAGCTTACAATCATGATTTTTCGGTTGTAAAGTTTAACGATCAAGCGGTACTGGTTAATAATAGAGACAAGTCTTATATACCATTAGGACCTTTAACTTGGTCTTATGATTTGTCAAATGATCATGTCTATGTCATAGATGGTCCTAGAGTTAGAGTGTATGGGTTAATGTAATGAAACACATAGAAATAGAATATAAGATGTTGCTGAGTAAGGAAGAGTATCAAAGACTATTAGAAAATATTCAAGATAAAGCGGTATGTATCAAACAAAGTAATATTTATCTAGATAGAGTAGACAAGCCCTTGTATTTGGATGGTCAAGCTTTACGCGTTAGAATAGAGAATGATTGTGCGTATGAATTAACGTTAAAAACAAAACGAGAACACGATAACTTAGAGGAGAATATTTCTTTGTCTGATGCAGAGTATAAGTTATTTTTAGAAGATCCCAATCAAATCGTAAAGCGTTATTTTCCTGATATAGGTGATATAAAGATACTGGGTCAATTAGATAACATACGTTATCAATGGCAAGACAATGGTCTATTTGCACTGGATCAATCGTCTTATTTTGATTGTATTGATTATGAAATTGAATATGAAGCCAATGATTATGAAAGTAAGGCTGTCTTAATCGATTTCTTAAACTTATATAAGATTGATTTTAAAGAGAATAAAGAAACCAAAATACAACGTTTTTCACAAGCCTTATTAAAGCAATAAGTATTGGATTAAGTGGATTATTTGGTAAAATATACAAAGGTTAAATGATGGGGGGAAACATCGTGATTTATATTGTAGAAGATGAACAAAATATTAGAGAATTGGTTATGTATGCATTAGAGAACAACAAGACACCTTTACCAGCTAAGGGTTTTGAATCAAGCAAGGCTTTTGAAAAGGCTATGGCTGAAGAGTTGCCAGATTTGGTTATCTTTGATGTCATGTTGCCAGGTAAAGATGGTTTAACATTAACCAAGGAAATGAGAGAGAATCCTAAGACAGCGCATATTCCAATATTGATTTTATCGGCTAAGTCTAACGAATACGATAAAGTACAAGGGTTGGATAATGGGGCTGATGATTATTTGGCTAAGCCTTTTAGTCCAATGGAATTGGTGGCACGTGTTAAAGCTTTATTAAGACGTAGTAACAATGACTCTAGCAAATCAAGTTCATCTGGTGATACCAAAGAGATGGGTTCATTGGTTCACTTACCTGGATCTAAAGAGTTTATGTTGGACAATCAAGTGGTTGATTTAACCCATAAGGAATACCAATTGTTGGAATACTTTATCCAAAACCATAATATTGCTTTAACCAGAGATCAAATCTTAAATGCGATTTGGGGTTATGATTATGATGGAGAAAGTAGAACTGTGGATGTTCATGTGTCTTCTTTAAAGAAGAAGTTGGGTGATTTTGGTAGTGAGTGTATTGTGACCAAACGTTCAACAGGTTACATGTTTAAAGTAAAATAAGATGAAACGATTAATATTAAAAAACAATTTAATTTTATTTCTTGTCACATTAATATTGGCCTTGGTATTTATATCAACGGCTTTTTACTATGAGAAAAGAGACATGCATCGTTTCTATTTAAACAATGAGTTACAATTGGTTAAACAGTTATACTTAAATCAAGGGTTGAATGGGTTAGAAGGTTTAGACTTTAACAACCATATTCAAGTGATTAACAGTGAAGGCAATCTCTTGTATGACAATACCAGTCATCCATTGAGTCAATTACCCAACCAATACCAATACTTGGTGCATCAACCCCTTAGAATGGGTTTAGATAGAGTTTACTTCGAACCTGTTAATATTTTTTCTGATGAGATTTCAGTAGCCCAACAAGTTAGTGAGGATGTCATCATCCGTTTAACATCCTCTGAATTTACCATGTCACGCATCATCAACGAAGCCATCTTTGTTTCTATCATCAGTGGGATATTCATGGTCTTCTTCTTAGATTTATTAACCAACTACTATACCAAGAAGTTAGTCAAACCAATCAATGAGATTACTTTCTCTCAAGATTATCAAGATTATCCATATGTTGAGTTACAACCTTTATTAAACAGATTGTCTAATCAATCATCCAAGTTGGATGAACAAGTTTCTATTCTAGCCTCAAAAGAAAACGAATTAAGTTTGATTACCAATCATATGGCAGAGGGTATCTTACTACTAGATGAATTCGATCATATCTTAATGGCCAATCCAAAAGCTAGGGAAGTACTAGGGATATCTTCTGCCAATATCAATAAAGATGTCTATCGTATTGATCATATCATGATGATTATTGATGCCATCAATGATAAGAATAGTCAAAAAGAATCTAACTTTGAAGTCAATGGTAGAGTTTATCGTTTATTAAAAAACCCCGTTTATGAAAACGAGGTTTATGTTGGTCTAGCATTATTCATCTTTGATATAACCGATTCTGCTTTACAAGAATCCATGCGTAAGGAGTTTTCAGCCAATGTTTCACATGAATTGAAAACCCCTTTAACCAGTATTTCTGGTTATGCGGAACTTTTAAAAGCGGGGATTGTTAAAGAAGATGACATTCATACCTTTGGAACCAAGATATACGATGAATCACAACGTTTGTTGGAATTGGTTAATGATATCTTAAAGTTGTCTAACTTAGAAAACAATGACTTGATGAAAAAACAGAAGGTTTCTTTTAAAGAGATACTCCATCAAATACAAAACTCTTTACATGATAAGTTAGAAAGAAAAGGACAAAGCTTGTCGGTTCATTTAGATAAAACAAGTTTTATGGGTTACCAAAGTGTTATTCATGACATTATTTATAACATTACAGAAAATGCGTGTAAGTATGCCAAAGATAATGCCCATATCCAAATAGATGTCTTAAACAAAGAACAAGAGGTTCTTATCCAAATTAGTGATGATGGACCAGGGATTAAACAAGAGGATATCAATCGTATCTTTGAACGTTTTTATCGTTCGGATAAGAGTCACAGTCAAAACATAGAAGGGACTGGTTTAGGCTTATCGATTGTCAAACACAGCGTTTTGTTGCATAATGGTAGTATCGAAGTGAAAAACAACGATTTAGGTGGTGCAACTTTCACCATCAATCTACCGAAAGAAAGAGAGTTGAATGATCATGCTTAAAAAGTTAATTTTAAGTTTTATATTGGTATTTGGATTGTATAGTATAACACCTACGGTTAATATATACGCAACCCAACAAATACAACCGATATCTGGGGATGTCGAAGAGGAAACACAAGAGATAGAACCCATATCAGGAGAAACAGGTGATCCAGCCTTTTGTGATCCTAACGAAGAAAATGGGGAGTGTCCTTTGGTATTCGATGATAATCCTGTAAACGATAATAACAATCAAAGAAGGATGATTTTTATAGCTGGTGTGGTCTTATTGGTCGGTGCCGCAATCATCTCAATGTTGGAAAGAAAGAAGCATAAAAGCCTATAAAAAGGCTTTTTTCTTTTACCTATAAATAGTATGTATAGAATTATTATAATATTTAAGATAGATTTGTTTAAAAAGTGTTAAAATATATTTAACGATATTTTAACAATAGGGGTAAATCTATGAAAGAAACATTTAGAGTCAAAGGTTTGATTACATTGATGTCTTGTATACATCCACAAACCTTCAACAAAGTAAAACCAAAACAAGATGGCTTATCGACTGATATACAAGAAGTCAAACAACCAAGTATCAGTGTCAGTAGACATCCTAACAATCAATTACAATACCAAGTGAAAACTTCTTATTTTGAGAGTGGATTGGCTAAAACCATCGATGAAAGAAGATTCAATGTTCAAGGTCAATTGACTGAAAGAAAGGTGACTTCTTACAACCAACACAATCAATTGATTAAGGTCGTTACTTTTTCTCAATACGATACTTACTATATTCAACAAGAGACTCAAGCATATACTTTCAATCAAAAACAAGTCTCTTATTATGATGGCCAAGGCAATCTAACAAAAGTTATTGAAAGTGACTATCAATATTTAACACAGCCACAAGATAGTGATAGTTTTGCCCAACAACATATTGCGATTGATACCTATAAGGGTCATGACTTACAACAATGTTTTCAAAAGTCTGTTCATAGAGATGGTTCTTATGCGGTTGCTTACTTACATGAAGACAACCACCAATACCAAGATGTATGGGCTAAGTTTTACAACCACAAACAAGAGAAGTTGTTACAAATAGATTTCTTTGATGATCACACCTTAGAAACCATCTATAAAAACAATCAAGCCATCTATAGAGAAAAGTATGATTTAGAGTCTCATGATTTATTAGAAATACAAGTCAATAAAAACAACCAATGGGTTAAATTTGAGGAGAGATTGGATGAACAAGCTTAAAAAATCATTAGAAGTTGCTGGTTTATTAGCCATCATGACAACCATAAACCCTACTGGATCATTAAAAGTGATT
>Ga0268261_10001867_pt1 | contig 14830 bp, 11 predicted proteins | sample TergutNc150P1_FD_190353 | JGI IMG/M metagenome (GOLD analysis project Ga0268261, IMG submission 190353) | Nasutitermes corniger P1 segment gut microbial community from laboratory colony in Florida, USA - Nc150 P1 (SPAdes) (version 2) | ecosystem: Host-associated > Arthropoda: Insects >... | reverse complement strand
AGTAAATTAATGACAAACTTACCAACCCTCGACCAAGAAGGAGAAGGAATCGACGAGAAGCTGGAGAAAGCCTACTATAAGTTGAGGAAGAGAGCTGAAACTAGGGAAAAACGACGTAAACGAGGGAATGCAACATGGGAACCCAAAGTGGATTAAAAGGTTTTGGTTAAGACACAATCGATGTCAGATGCTGTAAAAGAAATCACAGCAAAATTTATGTACGTTTTCGAAGGACCATTCTTAATTAGCAAAATCCTAGATCATTCAGCGTACGAACTGAAGGATGAATGGGGCAAGGTACGTGGAGAATTTAATAAAAGGCAATTAAAACAGTACAAAGAGGAAATAGGGGACCAAGAAGACGAAGAGGAAAAGTTACGAACAGTAACAAAGTCAGAAGCATGTAGGGTTATGAATCCCAGACAAAGTAAATAAAATAAGAGAATGAAGGGCAACAGTGAGGTTAGAATTCGATTCTGATGCATGTAAAGAAGAAATAGATGTGTGAGAAAATGTGAAAAGAGAAGAGAAGCAGAAGAAAAGGAAGAGAATTAAAGATGATGAGATTATAGGATTTACTGATATATTGATAGATTTATTTCTTAACAAGTAATAACGCGATTGTGAAGATAAAAAATATATATAACTCTTCTGGCGCTTCTCAGATTTACATAAATAAAGAAATATTTATGATGTAATTGTATGGGGGTAAATGTGGTAAAACACCACGTGTTGAATTAAACAGTTTAGGAAAGGAAGGGTTAAGTAAAATGCTGTCAGACAGGACAAATGATGGAAGGATAGGAAGAGAGAGAGAATGTATGTTCACAAAGAAAGGAAGATAGGAGAGAGGTAGTACTAGTTTCTAAATTACCTATCGTTAGTATAGTCACATTGGTATTTACAGCAAATTAAACTTTATAGCTCACTTTTAGCTAATATAATATTGAGATTTTATGTAAGTTAGTTACACTTAAAGCATGAATTGATAATTCCTTCTTTGTGTTTATGTCCAGCACAAGAGATATAAGTAAAAGAGTGTGTGGATGAAATATAAAATATATGTAAAGTGAAGTGCAGGTGCAAAATAAGATACCACGTGTGTAACAATAATACTTGTGAAAATGAGTTATAGTGTAACAGATAAGATTGAACTGTTGTTATTACAACATAATGACCCAGTGACAAGCTTTAATTCAGATATAAATTTACTTGTGAGAATTTGAATGTTATATAATGTAGTTTGTGTTCTACGGGTATTCAAGTTTCAACAGTATCTACATTTATTCATTTGTGTTTGTGTTCATTTATTCTGTTTACAGTTCGTTGATGTAGTTTGTGTTCTATGAATATGTTTCAGCAGTTTATCTAAATTTGTAAAAATTATTCATGTATTCATTTGTGTTTGTTTCATTTATTTTTGTTTACACATCAATTTATTTGTGTAAACAATTTGTTTATTATTTGTGCGTGTGCTTGTAGTTTTATCAGTAAATTTAAAAGTAGCAGTAGGAAATTTTTGAAACGTGCTGGTAGCATAGAGGTATAGAATTCTAAGACACCATCAGGAAGTAGGAAAACAAATAAAGGGTAATTTTGTAAGGATTGTAAAACAGGCAATTGACCTAAAAGAGGGGAAGGTAGGTCAGTGTCCTATCAGCTGATTTTGAGTATAATAATAAGAGAGTTTTACTAAACTGCCTAAGCTCCATGGTGTATAGCAAACTGCCTAAGCATATATAAGTTAAAAATAAAATACATGTAATATCTGTGTTTCTATAATTGATCATGTGAGATGGACGCAGCACTGAAAGCCTTCAAACTTTAGCGTTGCGAAGGTTATCAGTCTTTCACAGGGGAGTCTATAAACGGTGGAAACAATTATTTATTTACATTATGTTCAAAATTTTTTCTGGAATTTAGAAGTTCATATGTTGCTGAATGAGAAGGGACAGAAGCATCTGGTAAGGGGATACAAAAGGTCAGTAGGGGAGCAAGAGAGGATGGTCATAGGGCAGACAGTGAGAGAGAGTCATATGTGAAAGAAGATAGAAATGTACTTGAAGATAGAGACAAGTAAATGTTAGAGTAGGATAGGAGATGCGGTAAACATTTACAAAGGAGTATTCAACTTGTTACGTATTTGTCAACGTCAGGTTTAATGGGATTTTGAAGTTTGTTGGGACAGTCAGAATTTGAGGGTTTGACATTTTTCGTAATGTAAATCACGAGGGGGTGGATACCGTGTTAGTTACGGTAGCACATTAAATTTGTCCAGTAAAATGGGTCTATTCGGCGTTTACATGAGTTAGCTAAAAAGTTATCGCGCCACTCATAGGAACCAATGGTGAGAAAGAATACAAAATTTTAAAATTTCCGGCCTATTACGAGACTACTAAATTGACGGGGAACCAGTGAGGTCAGTTAGGCAAATTAAAGTAGGGGGGATTTTGGACCAGGGAAACTTAACTTCGCGTATTGGCGTAAACATCACAAGTCCTTCGATTGTCATAGGAGTAGGACGTGCTTGTGCATCGCTCCAGATTTAGGCCTGATTAGCAGACAAAAGTATATAATTAGAAATTTTATAAGTGTTCTACGGGGGTAAAGTTTTAAGCAAATAATATTAAATTAGGCATAAGTGGTAGTACCAAGTTTCGGACAGCCTAATTTTATTATTCATAAAAGTAAAAATATAGCGAATACGCTACTGTGAGAGTGATCCGTACTATGTTTGTCGCCTACATATAAAACTTGTATCAAATTGGCGCCCAATGACTAAAATAAAAATCACAACAGCTTCTTCAGATTATTAACTCAGCAAAAATAGTATCTACAGTTCGTCAAGCTCATCACACAGTGATCCCTTAAAATTAGGTATCATGCATACCGAACGAGTGAGTAAGGCGAGCCTGTCTGTTATAGTTAGCCATACAAAATTTGAAAACTTTCTTACCGAATTAGTCCTTACTTATGAAATTTTTATAATAAATAATGGCTAAAATAAACTGAACACAATACTTTTACTTGCTTGTTATTTGTTCTTTCTCTTCATTGTAATATTTAAAACATGATTCTGCGAATTTCAAATACTTGTTTCTTTTTCATGATATGACATTGCGTGCCGCATTGCGCAGATAGAATTGTCGCACTTTACTCACTGCTGACTTAATCAGTCTGTGTCAAAAAACTAGTGATAGTAGGAATACTCTTGGTGGTGGTGGTGGTGGTGATGATGGTAATGGTGGTGATTAGGATGTTGATGATCGGAAAGAGGAAGGAACTTGTAGCTTATCGTGGGTCCGGAACACTATGAGAAACTAGAAAGCCTACCTTCCAGGTCGCTTTTTTGTTGGTAAAACAGATGGTAAATGACAGCTTGAAACCTCGCAGTCAGCGATCCTGGCAGTATCCTTAATAAATCTACATACCCCTCTAGCCACACAACTGTGTCCCCAAACATTCACAATATATGAAAGTTGAGAATATTTATGTTTATGTTCACCACAGTTTACTTAAAGGGGCACGAGATGGTGCAGTTGGTACAGGCACCGCGCTACAAGCCGGAAGGTCTCGGGTTAAATTCCCGATGGGGTCATTAACATAATCCTTCCGGCCGCACTGTGGTTGACTCAGCCTCCAACAGAAATGATTACCAGGAATATTTTCTGGGGGTAAAAGTGGCCGGTGCCTAGGGCTGACATCTTTACCACTTTCATGTGCCAATTATCTTGAAACCTGGGAGCCTCAACCTCCTGGAACCCTTAGGGTCTGTCCAGACCTGTAATGGGATTGCTTTTACCTTATCCTTTTACAGTTTATGTATGTGGATACTGATGACTGACAGCTGGGCAAAATATCTCAAACTGAGAACAGAAAACATGTAGCAAGGAGAAAATTACACATTGGGAAGCTTTGTAATTTGTAATTAAATATTATGCGGGTAATCAAATTAAGAAGGCTGATATGGGTTTGATATACAGCATGCATAGTAATAACGTGCACAAATTTTTTTCGGTAAAAGTGTAATTGAAAAGAACACATGGAGACTTTGGAATTTGTGTGGGTGCGTAAAAAAATCTTTGAAAATATTTTGTGAAGATGCTTTATGGTTCAGGTGGTTCAGAAACGGATCCGCTAGCTGAATCCTGTGTACAACATTTTCAAACTAAGGGACACTTGTAAAAAAGAAGGGTGAATTTCTCAATTATCAAATTAACAAGGCCAGTCTATGCTTAGCCTACTTGTTTATGAAGACTCCAATACTAAGTCATTGTTTCAGAGACGAACTGAATTTCGAGTTGTGAGAGTGTCACCGCTGTCAGTATGATGATTACAGTCTTCTTGAAGGTGACGCAGTGTAGTTCGGTAAAAACTTAAAAACGTAAAATTTTATGGAGGAATCAACTGGTCTTCTTTTCTGAGGAAGGAAGCAGCAATTTGCTATAAAATATTGGTACCAATACGAAATACATGGCGTTACGTCTCAAGAGACCCTAATCTTGGCAGTCTCTGATCCTACAAATGTAATTCTGGACAGGAAGTTGAATTTTATTTAAAATTATCAAAGTCATTTGACGGTAACGCATAGACATGCGGACAAAAATAGCTACACATGGACCTTCTTACAAATTGCCGTCTTTGACTATGAGAAATGCACTTCCCTCGACTTACGTATTGCGACGCGGTACATTAACCTTTTATGGCCTACCGGTAACTTTACGTACCACCAGGTTTAACATTCAAAATTTCTTCATGATAATTACACTGCATTTATGTGCTGTGTATGGATCTCAGAGCAAACAGTAACTTTTGTCTTATACATCGTCAACGGACTGGAGTTTTATAACCGAAGTGGAGTGTGTTTTCTGCACGGTACGGACTGAGTCATATAACAGAGATATGTTTTATCCTCAAAGGTTTAAATAATCTGATGGTTAGGGTTTGCAAAACTAAAAACACATTTCAATTGAAAGGTACCCAAAAAGTTTTTTTTTGCCAAAAAATAGTAAGAGGTCATTTATGAAAGTGCCCTTATGCACGCCAGAAGAATTATCGAACAGCCGAGGTAGAGTTCCACGCACTCTTTACTTCGCAGTTAGATTACTTGGAGTGATAGGCTTCAAGTCTAGGCCTTTTTATCTCTGATAACGTAGCCGTGGCTGCCCGAAGCTATGTGGGTGTCCCAGAAGCCGGTCTGTATGCCGTCGGAAAAGATATGAAACCTCGCCTTTTCCGGGAATCGAACCAAGGTTCCTCGGTTGCCCAGCCCGTAACTTACTCCGTCTGTTGTAAGACAAATATCCAGTGACGTGCACAAGTGCTGTTGTGTTACAAAAGGGGCGTTTCGAACCGTCGGTATCTGCGAAATGATATAGCAGAGACGTCATAGCCACACTAGCTGCAGGTTACTAGTGTTACAGGCACTGATATAGTTGGAATTCACCACAAGTCTGTTAATTTCAGTATTCTATCGTGTTTACCCAGCACTTGTATAACATTATACCGTCAACATACCGAATATCAGTGCAGATTTGACAGCACTGCTTCTTCGTACTCGGGAGCTCCAGGTTCATATTCTCTTCCGATATCCGTTTCCCTGAATAAAGCTTTTGTTGTTTACCCATTCCTATAAGGAAAAGTCAACATACGTAAACATTTAAGTCTTTTGGGTTATGATGCCGTGTCCATTGGTAAGTGTTCACAGTTGTTTCGGGGAACATTCCTGTTTATTCTGGGTCTATGCAATCCAAGATAAATCTCTGAACATGGAGGTAGCATGACCCCCCACAGAGCAACAATTTACAAATCAACACGACGTCATTTCCTACACGTCTCGTAATTTCAACAGCTCCCGCAGTAATCTTGCGAAATGACACTTAAGCAAGATAGGTACAACTTATTCCACACTGTCCAACTGGTAAATCACTAATTATCTTGTAATTGGACACTATGTTCTGTGCACTAACAGCGTCGTTAAATAAACCAGAAATACAAAAATATGACACTCGAGACAGCATCAATATTTTTCCTGTCTAACGAAAGAGTCCGGTCGTTCTTAAACTGCAATTATGTTAACTGCGATTAAACTGCAATTATTGAATTACAAGACTTTTATTACATACATTATATTCTTAGTGTTTATAGTCGGTGGGGGCGGTTGTTATACTGTGCTGGACTTGCTGAAATCCTTGCCAAGGCAGCAGTATTTATCTTCTTGAAGCAGCGCCATAATATGGCTCTCACAACTCCTGCGGCAACGATAATAATTGAAATGACTTATGTAAATAAAGACAAAAAAATGGCTAGAATACGCACGTGGGATTTTCACATACGCCCAAGTGAGCCAAGAACGAATGTACCAGTTTTATCAACGATAAACATATCTCTCCCCCAGCTTATATATGATCTTCCTGTTTATTAAAATTCATGAATAAATACACGGTTAAAATAAAATTGAACTATATTAGACAGCTTTGTGAGTTCCACTGTGGTATTAATAAACTGGAGTATCTTCCGTGAAACGACAATGTGGATGTGATTAAACGTTTCGGCGTTGATCTGCCGTCATACTACCACAACTGAAAATACGGAAGCGAGAATCGGAAGTATATTTATACACATAAATGTGAACTTATCACACCTCTACATTATTAACAAGGAATCCATAACGCACGCCAAGTATTACCTTACTCTCTGTATGTACGGTATAAGTTAAGAAACCTATACACGTATATTTAATAAAATTGATCGAAAGAATGGAGCCTAAGTTCCTCCAAATGCTTCATTCTGGTTGGGTTGGCATGTGGGATGTATTCATAAATATGCAGAATGGTAAGCAATTTCTGTGGCAGATTTTCACACGTTCAAGTTGCGACTTCAAGTGGAACGTTCATTCTTTACTACGACCTTCGGAATTCCATCACATCCTAACGAAAATGAGAGTGGCGACTGCATCAGAAGGCAATGCAACAGATGTGATGTCTAATATTACCTTGAGGTCAAAGGTAGTGAGCAATAGTTCGATGTCACAGTGACAAATTTTATCAAACCAACACAAACTTACGCAATAAGCTAAAGATACCACAAATTGTTTTCACTTTTTGACTGTAGCGGAAACGCGCAAAAAATTGCAGACGTGCTGAAACTCTGTAAGAAAATGAAAATAAACGCCTTGCAACAAACAACAGCCTCAAGGAAAATAACTCCTTGTTATTCAGTTCTCTTATTTGGAATAACTTTTACCGAATGCTTGCAGGCACTAGTGAATTTGAAGGAGGAAGAAACCCAGGAAATGAAAACACATTTCCCACAAGACAAGAGAGTGGTCCCCTGAGAATACTATCATTTGTTTCAGAAGTTACAAGTTCCAGCATTTTCTGTCAGGATTGTGTATTCACACGTCTGGAATACTGTTTCCCATCAGAAGACAAAAGCCGTCCTTTAGCAGTCTACGTCATGATATCTTACACAATACGCAAAATCTTTTCGTCCTAGTTCTCCTTTCTGCACCACTGCTCTGGATAATCACGACCATAACCCGTTTCGCATACTGCAAAGGCATTCTTGTCCTACGCTGTTCGTTGTTTCGCCCCCGTTTAATGTAAAAAGCGACGGTCCCAGTGGCCGCGCGGTCTAAGGCGTCGGTCTGCGGCCGATTGCTTGCTGGATTGCGGGTTCGAATCCCGCCGAGGGCATGGATGTGTGTCTCGTGAGAGTGTTGTGTGTTGTCAGGCAGAAGTCTGTGCTTCGGGCCGAATGCTTGTCCCGAGGAGTCCTACCGAGGACGACATTGAAGAGGCCCTGGCCCACTAGAAGTTGTTGCGCAATTGATTGTGTAAAGTGCTCTTTATAAGGTGCTACAGCGGTAAATAACATAACGTTGGTAAACCGGAATATAATGTACATCTGAAATACGCGTGTATAATGTACATTTATAATATAATGTACATTCGTATGATTTCAGTTGAAAATGTAATTTTATTATTTCAGCACGTTATTTTAACCCTTATCCTGCTAACGTGGAGAATACGGTGAGCTCCTAATAATGCCAGCTGATGGCAGATGGAATTTAACTCAGCGTTTAAAGAGTTAATAAAAATCTACGCTAAAAATTTACGTTGCTGCTAGTATAGTGTGTGTGTATGTATGTATGTACGCATGTATGCATAAATATATGTATTTAGGTACATAAGTGCGTACGTACGTTTGAATTACGTATCTGCGTGCATATGTATGCATAAATGAGTGACTGTACATATGTATGTATAAAAGAATGTATGTATGTTTGCATATATATATATATATATGTTATATGTAAAGATGAATGTTTGTTTGTTTGTTTGTTTGTTTGTGTTTGTTTGTTTGTACCTTATACAAATCCACGTTTCTGAACCGATCGGAACCAAACTTTGCACACGTCTCCCCCGTGGTCTGGAAGAGACCGTAGGGTATGAATGGGCCCGATATTCTTGACCTCTTCGAACTTTTGGGCCCTTTTTCTTTGGAGGCCACTGCAGAATCATGGGCACAAGATGGCTGCCGGCGCGACCGTTCTCCGCTATACCCTTATATCCGTGGTTCCAGCTGTGTTCGCGTGACGTCACCGACATTACTTTGTCGCAGACGGCGGAGTTATCCGCGGCAGCCTTATATCCTTGATTCTGGCGGGAGTTCCTCTAACGTCGCGTAAATTACATCGTAGCTGACGACAGAGTCATCCGCCACAGCTTCGTATCCCTTAGTCTGGTGGGTGTTCGCGTCACGTCACGGATAGCACTTTTAACCGGGCGGCGGAGCCATCCGCCACAGCTTCACATCCCTCATTCCAGCTCCTGTTTTTGTGGCCTACAGAAAATCACGTCCTTGCAGACGACAGTTGCGCGTTCCTACTCCAAGTGTGTTGCACTCTCGGTAATGCGAACGATACGCTGGGACGTGAACGGAATCCATGTGTCTACAATTCGGAACCTTAGCAGACGGGAAGGCAGTGACTAAGGAATTGCAATTATACAAATAACGCCTAACCTATCCAAACTTTGTCCCTCCATTCGATTTCAAATATCTGCTTTCGCAATTTCTTATCCCGGGCAAAGCCGGGTACCCCCGTTAGTATATATACAGGATGTCCCAGGAGGAATGTGCCAGACTTCGGGAGGGTATTCCTTATGTTAAAGTATACCGATATAACCCAAAACACCTATGTCCAAAGTTGAACGGTTACGGAGATAATGGCCAGAGAAGTTTGAAACTTTGACAGCTGTTACAGACTTGTTGATTACCTAATACATATTAAAACTGGCAGGGATATGTGGTTTCTGTAATGCTAATATCTGTACTTAACATCAAACTAACTTGTGAGTGACATGAAGCCATTAAATTGAACTACAAAAAACTCGCACGCATGTCATAGTTGCCCTTAGGATTCCAAGTACTATACATGACACATGAATGGCAAGCACTGACGTAACATGGCTGAGTGTGCATTCTGGTATAAGCCTACTACATAAGCGTACGGCTAGTGTGAGCTGAATCGGACACCACACTCAAAGACAAACATCGATAAGACTTGTCAGCTGACAGGTAAAGTGCGTGGACCCGCCAGAAGACCACACTTTTCTCTGGCCATTATTTCCGTAACCGTTCAACTTTGGACATAGGTCTTTTGGGTTATATCGATATACTTTAACATAAGGAACACCCTCCCGAAGTCTGACACATTCCTCCTGGGACACTGTACATATGTGTGCATGAGGTATTTTTTTAATTTATTCAGCATGCTCCATTACCCTTGGTAATAATACACGCTATGTTCACATAGTAGACCAATTACTTAGAGAGGAGCAGTGGTTGTGGGTCTCCACCGCCCCTTTAAAATTGGTCATTTGCTTTGGTATCACATCTCAGTCTTGCATATTTCAGCTATGTTCTCATTACAATCTGTTATAGGAGTTCAAAGTCAATCGATTCGATAAAAGTAATAAATGAATTCCTGTATTTTGTTATGAGTACCTGTTTACTGGCTGGCCAGTTCCCGTTTTCAAGTATGCATTGTTTTAGAACTTCCCTCTGTGTGTCAATCATTGTGCCGTGGTTCAGCAGTTGGTCCGTTGTTTGGTCGCCTTGTCCACAGATGCACGTTGCGTCGTCACGTAGTTTGAAGCGATTAAGGTACGCCCTCTTTCTCCCGTGCCCAGTCAGCATCGCTGCTAGGTTTGGGGTCAGGTTAATATTTATCCTCAGCCTGTCCTGTACAGTTGGAAAGTACTATTTTGTTGTGGCTGCCTTAGTGCATGTCGTCCATTCGTCTTGCCATTTTTGCCTGGCTTCTTCTGCTGTTTCATAATACAGGTTGCTCGCGGGAATTCTGTTGAAAGCGATGCTGGTGCCGTTGCTTCGAGCCGCCTCCTTAACAAGTCTATGGGCCAGTTCGTTGCCGTAGATCCCTACGTGGGCCTTAACCCACGAGAACGTCACCTTCCATTCATAGCTCTTTAACCTGGCTACCCTCTTTCTAATCTCTTCGACAAGGTAGGCGTGGTTGTTAACATTACGAAGCTAATCAAGAGCAACCCTACTGTCGGTGAATATTGTAGCCGTGCGTGGGTGGATTACTTTGTTGTGCAGCGATTCAATCGCCTCCAGGGTTTTAACTATGGCCAGCTGCTCCGCCTGGTTATTAGAGCATCTGGTATCCAGTTTTAGTTTTATTTGGGCGACAATTTCGTTACTTATGAAGATAGCAGCGCCTGACCGGACTCCTTGCCTATGCTTGCTTCCGTCGGTGAAAGCTTGTACCGATGCTTCCTCGTTTCCTGCTACTACTTCTATTGTAACCGCGTCTGCCGGGTGCAGCCAGTGCTTAAGTTCTACAGCACTGTCCAATACGAATGTGAGACTTCCCGTTTTTTTTGTTGATGTAACGTTTGACCACCTCCTCCAGTTTGATGTTTATGGGCGTCATTCCCGTCAGAATTCAAAGCGCTTCGCTTGACGTAGTGCGATACGCTTTTGCCATTCTTATGTTTATTAGACGCTGAACTCTTATGTATTTCTGTCTATTGTGCTCGTATTTCATGGCGTCTATCCAGGCAGGAGCTCCATATGTTAACAGAGGTAGGATAGCACCTTTGTATATGGTCTCAATGGCTGCATGTTTAATTCCCCAAGACAATTTTGCCGTTTTTGATAAGCTGTAAATAAGTTTTGTGCATTTTCCTGCAGCATAGGAAATGTGTTCTTGGAACCTAAATTTGTGATCTATAATTATATCCAAATATTTCACCCGAATGACATGCTCCAGTGGTTTGTTATTTAAGTAAACTTTAATCTCCCTTTATTCTCTCCGTTTTCTTCTTGATACCAGCATTGCTTTGGATTTCTCTTCATTAAATATTATCTTGTTGTTCTTTTACCATGATGTTATTTTACTTATTTCTACGTTGGCATAGTTTTCTGCCGCTCTTGCTGATATTGTGTATTCCAAAATCCTCGGCCACAGCAAGATCCCTGCTAAACCTTTGCTTATTCCTCTCTCCAATCGAACGCTGTTAGTTGACAAAGTCGCTGTGCGCTGGATAAAATAGCTCTTTGTCAGTTCGTAGAGGTTTTTGGGGCAACCACAAACTCTCAGTTCCTTCAATATCCCCGGTCACCCTGCTGCATCAAAAGCGCCTTTGACGTCTAAACTCACTAGCGCTAAAACCTCTCCCGCCGCCAGTCCTTCCTTAACAATTTCTTTAATTTCCATGGCCGCGTCTATGGTGCCTTTTTGTGATGTGAAACCGTACTGATTTTTGTTCGTAAATCCTTGCGAAAATACATGATTTATTCCATTTATCAAAACTTTTTCCAGCACTTTCCCTCCTATGTTCAGCAAATTTATGGGGCGAAATTTGGACACTTCTTCACTGCTTTCCTTTCCTGGTTTAGTTATTGGTAATATTTTAGCTTTCTTCCACCTTGTGGGAAAAGTTCCACTCCTGAGGCAACCATTGTGTATATCTGTTATGTACCCGGATAGGATGTCGACTACGTTCTTAAATATTTCGCTGGTTATCACATCCTCCCCTGGCGCCTTATTATGTCCAATGTTTGCCACAACATTCTTAATTTCCTGTTCTGTGAATTCCTTATCATCAGGCGTAACTGTCAATTCTTTAGTTTGTGCTCTGAGCTGCTTATGGTATTCATTGTCGTCGTTTTGGATGTCTTCTGGTGTAAAGTACCTTATCATGTGTGTTAATGTCTCGCGTAGGTTCGTTGTTAACCTTCCGTCCGGTTTCCTTAACGTAGTTATTTGTGCGGCTTGCTTCCTTTTACCTTTCGCTAGCCTGTATATTTCATCCCAGGGATTGGTTGTCGAAGCCATGGTGCAGAACTCCTTCCACGATGCGTTTCTTTCTTTCTTGATGGTGGCGGCGTACTCTGATTTAATAGCTAGGTATTGTGATTTCCGCTGATGCCGTAGGTCGTTATTGCCTCTTGTCCGTTGGTACTGACGTCGCTGTGCATTTACCTTTTTCCTCAAGATCGTAAGTCCTTCCGTCCACCAGGGAACTGATTTATACGTCGATGCCTTCTTTGTTGTCCGTAAAATTTTGAATGAGCTGTTGCAAGCCGATACCAGGACGTCGTGGAGTTCTACTATTGTTTCCATATTAGGTGCTTTGCCTACTCTTAAGCTTAGGGTTTCGTCCAGCTCTTCTGTTTCTCCTACCTCGCTGTTTGATCCGCAGAATCGTTGCTCCATTAGTTGGAGAAGGTTTACCTGGAACTTCTCGCTATCCTTCTTTGTGACCTTGTACCTCACTCCTGTATTTACACCTGTCCATCGGGATGTGCCATTCCCGAGTACATATTTTAAGATACTATGATCAGAACAACTCTCCTGATCACTTATTACCCACTCCCGGACAATGTCGAGTGCTTGATTATTGGCGACTCTTATGTCGATGTTACTGGCACCTCGACTGCTCCGAAAGGTGGTGTAGCAGCTCTCCTCATTCATAATATGGAGCTGCTTACTCATGAGAAATTCCTCCAAAATTTTTCCTCTCCTGTCGGTTAATACGTCGTGCCACGAGGTGGATCTAGAGTTGCTGTCCATCGCAATAATGACTCCCGCTCCTTTGGCATGTGCTAGTGTTGCCTCTATTTTTTGCATATCGGTATCTAACGGCCGGTTGATATCAAAGTACAAACTTGCTATTATAATTCTGGTGTTGTCAACCTTTGTTTCCAAGACTATCGCGTTTTCATCGGAGAGTTGGTTTATTAATAATGTATCAATTTTTCTGTTGTTAATGACTATAGCTGCCCTTTTTCTCCCTTCTCCTGATGCGAAGACTTTGTAGTATCTGTGGTAAGCCAACAGTTTTATTGCCGATCATATATGGTTTCTGAATACACGTAATATCTGTATCATTTTTTTTATTAGTTTTAGTAGATTGTAGCCAACCTGGAATGTTGTATGTCGATTTGTATGCAGCTGAGCCGTTTTTTTCAGTTTTCCCGATCCGGCTCGTTTCTTAGCATTGGAGTTTTGATGACCAGCCATTTATTATTCGGTATTTAGTCTATATTTCTCTATAATGGCAAGTATACTAGGGCATTTCTTGTCTAGAGACAAATGGTCGACACTGACGTTTTTGGTCTGATTGTGTATATTCAATGTTACGCAGTTAATGCACTTGTGTACCATTGAGTCGGCCTTACACTCCTTTAACGTGTGAGGGCCTGTGCACAAAGGACATGTTACTTCCCCTCTGCAGTCCCGGTGCCTGTGATTGAATCTTCAACATTTAAAACATTTATTTGCAACTAGGTAGTCCTCTATCCTGCAGATCTGCCATCCTATTTTTATCTCCCTTTGTAGTAATATCTTCCTGGTATCCGCCCCCACCTCCACCACTAGGTTACGGTTCATCTTCTTCGTGACGTAGCTAAATTTGGCTACGATTTCTCCATTCCTTAAGTTGAGGTCGGGGTTCTGCATCAGTATTCTGTCCTCAATGTTTTTTGTCGAGATGTCCTCCGGAATGTTGAGAATTATCAGTCTAGGTTTCCTCAGTGTATGGATGTTAACTCCAGGTCATCTCCACACTTTGCTTCAATGTCCTTTCCCAGGGCTTCAATCTCTTCTTTGCTGTTTGTCTCAATCAGTCCTTTCCCACTGTTGAGTGTTTTAAAAGTATTGATCCCGAATTTATTTCACTCGGTTTGATTTTGGCTTTCAGTATCTGTTTAATGGTCTCCGGCGTGTGTGCCTTTAGATCGGACTGTCATCTTGTAAGTTTTTGCTTTCGTCTCTTTTACGGCAGCAGCGTAAAGCTTACCAGCCTGTCTGTAGGCAGCGCCATACATCTTTTTCCTTTCCCGGCTGGTTCTAAGCCGAAAGCGCTATATGGCGTGCCTTGCTCCGTGGCCGTCATAGCAGCTAGTACTGTGTCGCCGACTATAGATGGCGTTCGGTGTCCTCTAGCTTGCGTATTGTTGCCCTGCTGCAGCTGTGCTTCTAGCTTGGAGATTTGTTCTGTTAGTTTGCTAATTTCACTCATTTTGCTATCCCGCTAGCCCTTAACAAATAGTGTTCTTAAATTACTCACGGTCTCAAGTATCGTCTTCTTCAGCTCCTTCTTCATATTTCCACTTTGTTCCGTGGTGCACACTATTAAATTGAGAGCGTTTTCTACCTGCTGACTCACTACTTCCACCATCTTGGCTCTTGTCTATCGATGTATGTATGTATGTATGTATGTATGTATGTATGTATGTATGTATGTATGTATGTATGTATGTATGTATGTATGTATGTATGTATGTATGTATG